>Ga0209344_10003325_pt1 | contig 16090 bp, 12 predicted proteins | sample Cruoilmetagenom6_FD_187293 | JGI IMG/M metagenome (GOLD analysis project Ga0209344, IMG submission 187293) | Oil polluted marine microbial communities from Coal Oil Point, Santa Barbara, California, USA - Santa Barbara Oil Seep Sample 6 (SPAdes)... | ecosystem: Environmental > Aquatic > Marine...
GGCCAACAGGTCGTTCGAGCGGACCTTCGTCTCGTCGGGTCGCACGCAAGCGTGCGAGCCCTCCTCAACTCGGCCGCTCAACTCCCGGACCGTTAGGCCAGCAGATGATCGTTGACTCACACAATCACGAAGTGCCTATCATTGACCTCATGGTGGTAACATTGGATCGAGCGGTGACCACGGGCCCAAATACCGGGTTAGAGGATTCGTCCCGGGGCGTCAGGGCGTGCTCAATAGAGCCTCAATCCTGGTTTCAGGAGCGCCGTCCTCCTTGTGGCACCGCTCATTTTTCGTCCCAGCACTTACCATCAACTCGTATCTGCTCTTCACCGGTCTCGGGCGCTACTTGCTTCATCGCCGGTGGTCACCCGGGTCCTAACTGGCTCATTCAGGCGGACCGGTAACCCGCGCGTTGCGCGGCTCGGGTCCGCTGAACTCCAATCGTTAGGCTAGAAAAACTATGCAACGGCTATTGAATCGCGGAGGAACGCGAATGAAATCAACCAGTCTGATCATCGCTTTGCTGTTAGTCGTCACGGTGGGGATGTTTGCAATGTTCCCGGCTGCTGCGTGCGAACGACAAGATCCATCAGACCATGAACAGGCTCTTCTTGCTCAGGCTGTTGTCCAGGCCGGATTCGCAGCCATGGCCCTCCGGAAGATCGAAGAAGGCGACATCGAGAAAGCTCAACAGCTCCTTCAGTTCCAACTCGCCATGGGATTGACCAAAGCAGGGGAATTCTCAAACATTGCTCCTCCTCCGGAGACTGCGACCGCTGAACTCTTAGAGGCTCTTAGACGAGCGAGGAGCTACGTACAAGACCACTCTCTCAACCCCGAGTTGGTCGTTGCGGCGGACAAAGCGATCAACCACTTCAATCAGACATCTTCGCCGTGATTGCAGGCCACAATTGAATCACTCGCCTAACGAATAAGGGTTGATGTCGCGCGCAGCCGCGACATCACCGCGTGTTGAACGCATTCCGCCTGGTTGGCGTCGAGGCGCTCCAGCCCCTCGGGGATGCAACCGTAGCGGTGGCACCGCTAGTGGCCGCACCAGGGCCCGCGGGAAACAATGCTCACCGGGGCGTGCCGGGCACGCCATTGTGCAGCGACGGACGTCCGGCAACGCGGTAGGCTCCACACAATGGCGCTGCCGGGCAACCCTCGCGGCGGGACGATCTTGGACGATTCTCCACGTCGGAGGCAGGCCGCCGGCGCCCGAGCAGCGTGGTCGCAGCCCTTCCACTTTTCCACCACGCGACCACGGTGCTCGTGCGACGCTGGGACGCCGGGTGCGACCCGGCGTCCCAGAAGGCCGGTGTCCCTTGCGGTGCCACGTAGAGATTTCTCCCGTGAAGGTCCACGCCACACGTATGCCGATGTCTCTCGGTGTAATATTGCATCCTGAGGCCTCCTTTTGATGTCGTCAATATCAATGTCCCGTCCTGCCAATCCGCCGTCAACAGATTCGGTGGGACGGGGGCCTCATACCAGTGTCACGCTCGTTCCACGGGACCCAAATCCGCGCGAGCGCGGCTTTGGTCCCGTGAACTCGGACCGTTAGGCATGGCAAACAAAGCGTTTACTTTGGCGAAAGAAGAATGGGAGGATGCCAGGCAGGCCCTCAACTCAGGGGAGCTACAAGTAGCCTTGCGCCTTGCGGAACAGTTTACTCAACAGTATCCGCGTGTCTGTTCTGGATGGACTCTCCTCGGCCGGATCCACCGCCGGCTCAACCAACCTGACGAGGCGCTTGATTCCTTTCGCCGATCCCTTGATTTCGCAAGCCCGAAGCGCCACCCAATGATCTTGGCAAACATCGGTACCCTCTTGAGGGATCTCGGTGCTCTTGGGGATGCCGAGTCCACATATCGAGAAGCTATTCACCTTCTCCCGGACGAGGCCGGTCTTCACATTCTTCTCGGTGGAACCCTGGCCCGTCAGGGGCGCTACGATGAAGCCAAAGCTGCACACCGCAAAGCTGTTGATTTAGGGAACGGTGATACTGACGAGGCATACCTTAATCTCGCGTACATTCTTCGCCGCGAGGGGCACAATCAACTTGCCCTCGAAATGGTGGAAAAGGCCCTCGAGATCGACCCGGCGCATGGCCCAACGACGGACCTTCACCGTGAACTCCTTGCGCTGTCGGAGTTAAACCAATGATTCAACAAATACGCTGAACTCCAATGGTAAGCCCATCTCGAAGACGAACTACCTACGCTTCCAAATCAGAACGACGACGACGGCGGCGAGCGCGAACCCGACAAGGCCGATCGCCAACAACTGCACCGCTCGAATAAAAAAGTGATCGACAATCTTGACTGCTGAGCGTTCGATGAGGTCCTCGGCAAGCTCCTCGAGTTCGTCCACAGTGTCGGCGCGCTCCTGCTTGGCCTCGGCGATGATGATCGCCCGCTCACGGGCGATGGCCTCGAAGATGGCCTCGCGTTCGACCCTGAGTTGGTTCTCCACCAGATCGACGCGTTCCTCGTTGATGAACAGCTGAATCTCGGCGAACTTGTTCATGAGATGCTCGAGAACGATCGCTCTCTCATCCTGGACCGTTTCGAGGACGATTCGCCGTTCGTCGGCCACCACCTCGGGATAGCCCTCGAGGCTGTATGCGATACGGTCGAAAGCGGTGGCGGTCTTGGACATATCTGCGAAGAGCCCTTCGGTATCGTTGGGCCCCAGCCAGTCGTAGGCCACCGTCTGCGCGTGCCAGGCCGCCTGCTTCGGGATGTACTCCGCGTAGAGATCGAGGCGGGCCATGACATCGTCCATGCTGGCCCCGAGAGATTTCACTGTCGCCAGAGTCCCCATGTTGCCGCGGGCGGTCCAGTGGGCGAGTTCGGCATCGGTCGACGTTCGCGTCGCAAACTTGTCAATCGGGTTCTCGTCCGCCCACTCACGGATCAGGCGACCGGCGTTTGCTGCGCCTTCCTCCCCACCTGCCTCGATCGCGATCTTGAGGATTGAGGCTTCCATTCTGTCCACCGCGTTGAGGAGGATCCGCACCTGTTCATCGGTGCGGTTGTCGTCTCTGCGTCTTTCCGCGTAGTCGCGGATCTGCTCCACCAACGCCCATGTGTCGAAGAGCGCTGCGAGCGGGACCGGCTGAAAGGTCGCCCGTTGCACTGCGTTGACCACGTTGATCTGCCAGATCAGGAGGGTGTGGCGCCACGTGGGGTCCTTGTCGGTTTCCCAGAGTTCCCACACCGTCTCTTCGATGATGCCTGAGAAAGGGTCGGCGAGCGCGCGGACTTTGACCTGAAGCTGGCTCGGGTTGATCTGGATCGCTTTTCCCTGGGGACCGCGAGCGGAGTTCCTCCCCGAGCTCGCGCATGACGATGTGGCTACGAGAAGAATCAAAACGGGGAGAAGGAACCTCCGAGATCGTGTTGGATGGGCGATCTCCGGACGAGAAGAGGACGACACGATCGGCGTCGCAGGGAGAGACATCACCAACCTCCTAGGGATCGAGCCCGATTGTCGCACGGCGAGGAAATCAGGCGGGAAGAGGGTTCCGCCGCAGAAAGACCGCCATGGACAGCATCACAAGGGCCTGGGTGATGAGGAGCACGGCGGCAAATGCGGTGAAATCCGGTCGGTCAAGACCCGTGACCGCCACCATCAATGCGAGGGCCAGGTTTCTGCAGGGGAATTCGATGAGGTAGGTCAGGCGGTCCGCCACCGGCCGCCCGGTGATCCAGGCAAGCGCGTAGCCTGCGGCCATCGACCCAGCGGTGAACACCAACGACGCCAGAACGAGCTCGGCGAAAGAAGTGACGATCGCCGCCCACTGTTCTTTGACAATCCAGGCGATGAGGATGACCAACGAGCTGAGGCACAGGCGCCTGAGAAAGAGGTCCCGGCCTTCCTTGGATGCGCTCCACCAGTGGCGAAGAGCCATCCCGAGAAACATGGGCAGAGCCACCAATACGAGGAGCTGAATCGTCAGGGCGGTGATGGGGACCTCGAATTCCGGCTGGTCTTCGAGCCAGAAAGAGAAGCCGGCGGCCACCAGAGCGGGGATGGTGAGGATGGACAGGAGACAGGAGATGGCGGTCAGGGTGACGGAGAGTGCGATGTTGGCCCTGGCGAGGCAGGAGTAGAAGTTGGAGATGGTTCCCCCCGGGCTGGCCGCCACCAGGACGAGACCGGCGATGACCATCGGGGAGGGGTGCAGAACGAGGATGATCACGGTGGCGATGAGGGGCAGAAGAACCAGCTGACCGATGGTCGCGGTGACCGAAGCGCGTAGATCGGTGGCCGACGTGCGGAAGTCGGCTGTTGTGAGGCCGTGGCCGACGGTGACCATCATCAGAACGGTCAGGGTCGGAATGGCGGCGTCGACGAGCGGATTCATGGCGACCCATTCTGCGTCATCCGGGCCCATCGGCGCAATCAGGACACGTACACCACGGTGCTACACTGCGCGCTGCGCGTTCGGCGACCACGCCGGATGCGGGAGGTTTTCCATGTACCCGGTCATGCTGGATGTCGGTGATCGCGCCTGCCTGGTGGTTGGGGGCGGGGCCGTCGCGTTGCGGAAGGCGCAAGGTCTTGTCGAAGAGGGCGCTCGGGTGACCGTCGTGGCGCCCGATGTCGTGGTCCCCCTGGCGACGATGGCGGAGCAAGGTTGCCTCAGACTCGAACGCCGGCGATATCTCCCCGGCGAGGCCGTGTCCTATGCTCTGGTATTTGCGGCCACCGACGATCGCGAAGTCAACTCGAAGGTCTACAACGACGCAAACGATGCAGGGATCTGGGTCAACGTCGCCGACGACCCGGAAATCTGTTCATTTCATCTTCCGAGCCGGATCCGGCGGGGTCCCCTCCAGCTGGCAATCGCGTCGGCGGGCGAGGCGCCGTTCGCGGTCCGTCGTCTGCGCCAGCTCTTCGATCGGAGATTCGGCGCTGAGTGGGCCGAGTGGGTCGCGGCCGCGAGTCGTTATCGCGATCGCGTCTATGCGCTCGGGCTCGAGCCCGCCGAACAGGAGGCGCTCTTCGATCGCTTCTTCTCCTCGACCGTCAATCCCGAAACGTGGACCGCTCGAGTTCCCACCGCTGCTGAGGAAGCCGGTTGGCTGGGGATGCCGGTGGATCATCTGGAGCACAACGGCCCTGACGAAGAGACTGGGCCTGCAGCGTGTCGAGAAGGTGGAGAGAGGACCGGATTTGTGTCCCTGGTCGGTGCCGGCCCCGGTTGCCCTGGGTTGCTCTCGGTGCGTGGACGGCAGCGCCTCGAAGACGCCGAGGCAGTGGTCTACGATCGGTTGGCGGCGCCCGCGCTGCCGTGCAGTCTCGGTTCGGAGGTCGAGCTTCACCCGGTGGGTAAGCAGGCGGGCTCCCATCCGATTCCCCAAGAGGAGATCAACGCCCTCCTCGTGCGTCTCGCCCGTCGGGGACTGCGGGTGGTCCGACTCAAAGGTGGCGACCCCTATGTCTTCGGTCGTGGAGGTGAAGAGGCCGAAGTCCTCGATGCCGAAGGGGTCGCATTCGAAGTCATCCCCGGAGTCACGTCCGGGGTTGCGGCCATGGCCTGGGCGGGAATCCCCGTGACCCACCGGCGCGAGGCGGTGAGATTGACGCTGCTCACCGCCCACGAGGCCGTCAAGTCGGATGGCCCCCAGGTCCGCTGGGATCTGTTGGCGCAGGACCGGAATGCCACCATCGTCGGTTATATGGGGGTCACGGCGCTGCCCGAGGTCGTACACCAGCTGCTCGGCGGTGGGATGGATCCTTCGACGCCCGCCGCCATGGTCGAAAAGGGCACCACGGCCTCGCAACGGAAGGTGATCTCGACGATCGCGGAGCTCCCCGAAGCGGTGGTTGCGGCCGGACTCAAGCCGCCGGCGCTCTTTGCCATCGGGCCGACCATCCGGCACTCCGACACCTTGGACTGGTTCAGCCGGCTGCCCTTGGCCGGCCAGCGCCTGGTGGTTCCGGACGAGTCCGTGGTCGTGGCCCGACGTCTCGAGGCCGCTGGAGCGGAAATCGTGCCGGTGCCGTTCCCGGTCACTCCGGCGGCACGGGTGGTGATGGCGGCCCTTCCGGTCACGGGATGTGTGGTGACGAGCGCCGCCGAGGTGGATTGGATCCACGAGGAACGCGGCGGTCCCGGATGGATCGATGAGGCTCCGAGCTGGTGTGTCGGGAAAGAGACGGCGGCACGAGCGCGTAAGCGGGGCTGGCGTCCGGTGTATGAATTGAGGAACGATATGGAATGCAACGAGCTGGTGGCGGGAATTGCCGATCGTCTTCGCTGACGGGATGTTCTGCACGAGCGGGAGGCGCTTGATGGGCGACTCCGCAGGCTCGTTGGGTGCGGAGCGTGTCGGATGATTCCCCTCGGTCTGCGCGCGAGATTCTTCCTTTACTCGAACACGCTGATCGCAGCCACAATGACCATCGTGACCCTCTTCGCCATGGTTCACGAGCGGAACTCCCAACATCAGGCCATCGATCAGCGGGGGCGGAGCATCGCGGATGCCATGGGCATTCTCATCTCTGACGCGCTGGCTCAGGAGGAACGCGGCGATGTCGATGACTCGGAATACATCGACAACAGCATCACCGAGATCCTCCAACGCAACCAGGACCTCATGCGGTATGTGGTGGTCTGCGATCCCGTCGGTCGGGTGATCCACGCCAGCGACAGGCCTCTCATCGGTGGTTTCTTCCCACGAGCCCTCGGGCCCGAAACGGTGGCGGCGCCACCGATCACGAGCCCGCGTCAGGGCGCCGGCGGTGATCGACTGCTCGAGGTTCGGACCACCCTCGGGACGCCGACGAACTTCAGGGGCTCGCTCGCCATCGGCTTCTCACTGGAACCGGTGGAACAGCGGGTGGCGGATCTGGCCAAACAGGCCATTGTCGCCGCCATCATCCTCATGCTCGTCAACTCGGTTCTCACGGCTGTCTATGTGGAGACCCTGATCCGGCCCATCCTGAGCCTCAATCGGACCATGAAGCGTGCGGGACTCGGGAATCTCGGCGTCAGGGCCTCGGCTCGCACGGGCGATGAGGTCGGCGAGCTGGCGGATGCCTTCAACCGCATGATGGACGAGCTCGAGGCAGCGCGTGATCGCGAAAAGGTCCAACGCGCCCAGCTCGCCCACGCCGAAAAGATGGCGGCGGTGGGGACACTGGCAGCAGGTGTGGCGCACGAGGTCAACAACCCGCTCGCCGGGATTCTGGCCTGCGTTGAGAACATGAAATCGGACCCCGACGATGCGGAACAGCGCGACCGTTATCTCGATCTCATCGTCGATGGGTTCAACCGAATCGAGCGTACGGTGAACACCCTGCTCAATTTCTCGCGGCAGCGGGAAATGACCCTCGAGGAAACCTCGCTCAACCACAACCTCAGACACGTGGTGGAACTGGTAGGCTATCAGTTGCGCCGGGCCGGTATCGAAGTTCGATTCGACCTCGATGAGAACGGAGCCACTGTTCTGGCCGATCACTTCCAAATGGAACAGCTTTTCCTCAACCTCGTCCTCAACGCCGTGCAGGCCATGCCGCGTGGTGGTGAGCTCGTCCTCAGGACCCGAGTGGGTGAGGATTCGGTGGTGGCTGAGGTCCGCGACACCGGTTCCGGGATGCCGGAGGAGATCCGCGATCGGATCTTCGACCCCTTCTTCACGACCAGGGAGGTCGGCGAAGGCACCGGACTCGGTCTCTCGGTGAGTGACAGCATCACCGCCGCCCATGGTGGAACCATCGAGGTCAAGAGCACCCTCGGAGTCGGGACGATCTTCAGGGTCGAACTCCCGATTCCGCCCGAAGAGGGAACTCGAGGAGAAAAATCGTGAAGATCGGCGGCCACCGCCTCCTGATGGTCGAGGACGAGCCGCTGCTCAGAATCACAACGGCGGACGCCCTCCGAAAGGAAGGCTGGACGGTGGATGTGGCTGAGGACGGGGTCAAGGGCGCCGCGCTTTTCGAGCAGCACCTGCACGATGTGGTGCTGAGCGATCTCGTCATGCCCCGGCTCGGTGGGATGGAGTTGCTCAAGCGGATCAAAGCGCTGCAACCCGACACCACCGTGGTGATCATCACGGCCCACGGAACCGTCGATCGGGCGGTGGAGGCCATGCGCGAGGGCGCCTCGGACTTCATCACAAAGCCGTTCTCCATGGCGCAGCTGGTGGTCCGGGTGGCCAATGTGTGCTCGGTTCGCGTGCTCAGAGAGCAGAATGTTCGTCTTCAGGAACAGCTCGAACAGCGGCACTCCTTCTCATCCATCATCGGGCGATCCAAGGCCATGCATGAGGTCTTCGATCTCATTCGCCTGGTCGCGGACTCGGACGCATCGGTGCTGATTCACGGTGAGAGTGGGACCGGCAAGGAGATGGTGGCTTCGGCGATCCACTTCAACTCGGGCCGGCGGGCCAAGCCCTACATCCGGGTGAGCTGCGCATCCCTTCCCGAGTCGCTCATCGAATCGGAACTCTTCGGTTACGAAAAGGGCGCCTTCACCGGCGCCAGCGAACGCCGGATCGGTCGGTTCGAGGCCGCGTCAAGCGGCACCCTCTTCCTCGATGAGATCGGCGAACTGCCCCTGAGTTTTCAGGTCAAACTCCTTCGGGTCCTCCAGGAGCGCCAGATCGAGCGGCTCGGATCCAACCGTCCCATCGATGTCGATGTCCGGTTTGTCTCGGCGTCGTTGCGACCGTTGGAGGAGGAGATCAAAGCCAGCAGGTTCCGAGAGGATCTCTACTTTCGGGTCAACACTGTCGCGATCCACCTCCCGCCCCTGCGTGAACGGCGCGAGGACGTCTCGCTGTTGGCCCATGCCTTCCTGGTGGAGTTCGCGCGCGAACGACAGCGTGACATCGAGGGCTACTCGGACGAGGTCCTCGAACTCTTCGAGGCCCACTCCTGGCCCGGTAATGTCCGGGAGTTGCGCAACGTGGTCGAGCGGGCGGTCCTCTTCTGTCGTGGCCCGATGGTGACCGCGGACGAACTCCCGGTGGCGTTGCGCGGCGAGGACGGCAAGGCTCCCCGCCCGGCTCAGGGCCGGGTGGAGCCGTTGCAGATGGCGGTCGAGAGGGCTGAGGTCGAGGCCATCCGGGCGGCTCTCCAATCTACCAAGGGACGGCGAGCGGAAGCGGCCGAGCTGCTCGGTATTTCGCGCAAGACCCTCTGGGAGAAGATCAAGAACCTCGATATCTCCGTCGACTTCTAGGTCTGCCGATTCACCACAGAGGCACACTCCGTGTCTCTGTGGTGAATCCGAGACAGTTTGTGAAATCTGAGACAAGGCTGGATATACTGAGCCGGTGAGGGGTGTCATGCGGTTCTCCATGGTTGTGGCGATCGCGATTCTGATGATGGTGTCGGTGCCGGTCGCGGCCGAGGAAGTCGAGGAAGCGAAGGCGTCGAATTCCCTGTTGGCAAAGTACGACAAGGGGTTCCGTTTTGCGACGAAAGACAACGCCTTCGCCCTGCGGATGAACGGCCTGCTCCAGGTCCGGTGGACCTATGTCGACTACGATCCCGCCATCCGGTACAACCAGGAGGATTATTCGAACTTCTTTGTCCGGCGGGCGAGGCTCTACTTCAGAGGCCACGCCGGGAGCCCGAAGTTCACCTATCTCTTCCACGCCCAGCTCGAGCCCAACCAGGGCCTCAACGCCAACGATCTCTGGATCGCGTATGAGTTCAACGATCTCCTCAGGCTGGGGGCCGGGCGGCTCAAGATCGCCTATGGGCTCGAGATGTTGAACTCCGGGTCGGCCCTCGGGCTGGTGGATCGGTCTGTCATGTACGGTGAGACCGACATCGATCTTGGCAATCCCTCGGAGCCGGGTCCTCGATACCCGGGTGGGGGCACCAACCGTTTCGGTCTCAGCTCGTCATCCTACGCCACCGGTTTCGCCACCGGCGGTCTCAACCTCTATCGGTCCCAGGGTGTCCAGTTGCGTGGTCAGCGCGGTTCCAAAAACACGCCGACCTTCGAGTACCAGCTCGGAATCTGGCAGGGACGATCCACGAGCGGACTCGCCAACTCCGGCAACAAGCACCTGGTCGCGCTGAGGGTGGGCTACCACCCCTGGGGGTTTATCGAGTGGTCGGTGGTCGGCGATGTCGACGATAGCGAGCGATTCAAGCTCGGGATCATCGGGTCGATCTACACCAACCGAAACGACGATCCGGAAAAGTACGAAGAGGGCGGCTACAACCTGGCGATGCAGGCACGGTGGCGCGGGTGGTCGGCGGATTTCGAGTGGGGGACCGAGGCCTTTGATTATGCTGATTTCGACGAAGATTTCGAACGTGAGGGCTGGCGTCTCAGTCTCGGGTGGTTCGTGGTGCCGGCCAAGTGGGAAGTTCGCGCTCGGTACGCCGAGATCCAGCGGCTCAAGGACCCGACCTATCACAAGGCCGTGAACTCGGGTCTCGGGTATCCCGAGGTTTGGGACGGTGAGGATTGGACCGCGGCGCTCGAAGGAAGAATCTCGGAGATTACCATTGGCGCCAGTGTCCGACTCCTCGGTTGGCGAAACAAGCTCGTCGTCGATCTGTCGCGCCTGACGCGCGAGTTCGCCGCCGATCCCGAGGCCGTCATCAACGGCGAAGCCGCCCCCATCGCCAAGGCCCCCAACCAGGTCGACTATCGGATCCGAACCATGGTGCAGCTCGTCTTCTAGCTATTAGCTTTTAGCTGTTAGCGATTAGCTCCATCACATCATCTCAATGGAATGCAGTCTGTTTGCGGTGGGGCTAACAGCTAATGGCTAACGGCTAAGAGCTGGATGCCTATCTTCCGGAGAGCCCCAGTCGGGAGCCGTCGTAGCGATCGGCGGTGACCTCGTCGCACCACGCCTGGTTGGCGAGGTACCACTCCACCGTTGAACGCAGGCCGCCGGCGAAGTCGTGTTCCGGCGTCCAGCCGAGCTCTGCCTCGATCCGTGAGGCGTCGATGGCATAGCGTTGGTCGTGCCCCGGTCTGTCGGTCACAAAGCTGACCAGGTCCCGCCGGCTCGATCCGTCGGGTCTCGGCACGAATTCGTCCACCAGATCGCAGATGGCGTGAACCACCTCGAGATTGGTCATCTCGTTGTGTCCGCCGATGTTGTAGGTTCGGCCGTTTTCGCCCCGACGAACGATGAGGGCGATGGCCCGGCAGTGGTCTTCGACATAGAGCCAGTCGCGGATATTGGACCCGTCGCCGTAGACCGGCAGTTTCTTGTTGGCGGCGGCGTTCGCGATGATGAGGGGGATGAGCTTCTCGGGGAACTGGTAGGGCCCGTAGTTGTTGGAACAGTTCGAAATCGTCACGGGAAGGTCGTAGGTTCGCTGCCAGGCTCGTACCAGGTGATCGGACGCCGCCTTCGAGGCCGAGTACGGGCTCGAGGGGTCATAGGGCGTCGTTTCGGTGAAGAATCCCTCGGCGCCGAGGGAGCCGAAGACCTCATCGGTGGAGATGTGATGGAAACGGACGTCCTTTCGGTCCCCCCAATGCGACCGCGCCGCCTCGAGGAGATTGGCGGTGCCGCGGATGTTGGTGTCGATGAAGTCAAGCGGACCATCGATGGAGCGATCGACGTGGCTCTCGGCGGCGAAGTGGACGACGGTGTCCACATCGTGCTCTACGAAGAGACTCCGGACGAGTTCAGCGTCGCGGATGTCGCCCTCGATCATGGAGTAGCGATCCGGGTGAAGATCGGACGCCCGCCGTTGGCTCGCCGGGTGGCCGGCATAGGTCAGGGCGTCGATGTTGACGATCTTCAGGGCGGGATCGGCGTCCAGAGCAATCTGCAGATAGTTGCAGCCGATAAATCCGGCGCCGCCGGTGACAAGCATGGTCCGCGGAGTGTGTGTCATGGCTGGTACCTCGGGAGATCCTCGACATTCGCCTCGTTGAGATGCGGCCACTTCAGATCGCGGTCCGACAGGATTGGATCCGTCTCACCGGAGGGCCACTCGATACCGAGAGTCGGATCATTCCACCGGATCCCTCGTTCCTCGTCGGGCGCGTAGAAGTCGGAACACTTGTACTGGAACTCCGCGATTTCGGAGAGCACAAAAAAGCCATGACCGAAACCGGCGGGAGCAAAGAGCATCCGGCGGTTCTCATCGCTCAGTTCAGCGCCCACCCACCGCCCGAATGTCGGGCTCTCACGCCGCAGATCGACAACCACGTCGAAGACCCGACCGAGGGTCGCCCGTACCAACTTGGCCTGCGGTCGGCCGAGTTGGTAGTGGAGACCGCGAAGGACTCCGGCCCGGGATCTCGAATGGTTGTCCTGGACGAAGTCGCAGCCGATCCCGAGTTTGGCAAATCGGTCGCGGTGATAGCTCTCCATGAAGAAGCCCCGGTGATCGCCGTGGATCACGGGATCGATGAGGCAGACGTCGGGTATCTCGGTTTCGATCCGCCGCATTCAGCTCTCCGCACGTCGGAGGACCTCGTGGAGGTACTCTCCGTAGCTGGATTTTCCGGCCGCATCCGCCTCACGACGGAACCCCTCGGTGGTGATCCACTTGTTCGACCAGGCGATCTCCTGCAGACAGCCCACCTTGAGGCCCTGTCGTTCTTCAATGGCCTGGATAAAGCTCGAGGCTTCGATGAGACTCTTGTGGGTGCCGGCGTCGAGCCAGGCATAGCCGCGACCGAGTATCTCCACTTCGAGTTCGCCTCTCTCGAGATAGAGCCGGTTCAGATCGGTGATCTCGAGTTCGCCTCGAGGGCTCGGCGCGAGATCGGCCGCGAGTTCGCAGACATCGGGTCCAAAGAAATAGAGCCCTGGGACAGCATAATTGCTCTTGGGTTCGGAGGGTTTTTCTTCGAGGGACAGCGCCCGTCCCTTTTCGTCGAACTCAACGACGCCATAGCTTCGAGGATCGCGCACCCAGTAGCCGAAGATCCGCGCACCGCCGGTCAGGGCCGCGGATCGCTGAAGCATTTCGGAAAGCCCGTGGCCGTACAGGATATTGTCGCCGAGCACCAGGCAGGCGGGTCCGTCGGCGAGGAAGTCGCGACCGAGGATGAAGGCCTGGGCGAGACCTTCGGGGTGGGGTTGTTCGCAGTACTCGAGGGTCATCCCGATGCGGCTCCCGTCACCGAGCAACTCGCGATAGCTCGGCAGATCCTGAGGCGTCGAGATGATGAGCACCTCGCGGATTCCAGCGAGCATGAGAAGGCTCAACGGGTAATACACCATCGGTTTGTCATAGACCGGGAGAAGTTGCTTGCTGACGACGCGGGTGACGGGATGAAGCCGGGTGCCGGAGCCGCCGGCAAGGACGATGCCTTTCATGAGACCTCCGTGATAAACGGGCGCGGGACCGACCTCGGAGTCTAACATGCTCACCCCATTGGGCGCCGGTGGTCCCTCATGGATACGAATCACCTCTTGGGGCTGTTGGGGCGTGTAGAATCGGAGGTGGTTCGAGGAGGTTGCAAATACCTAAACTGAGCGATTCTCGGCGGCGATCTGCGCAAATCTCTTGCGCTCTGGCCTTTGCGAAAATACTCTACATACCAATGGGGTTGCCTCCGTTTTTCGCAAATACAGAGCATCAAGATCTTGGCGCATCTCATCCACCTGAATCGCTCAATTTAGGTGATACCATGGATTTGAGGGGGCGATGACCGAATCCCGCGGAATTGTGTTGGCGGTGGACGATGATCCGGGTGCGCTATCGGCGCTCGCGGACGCTCTGGGGACCCTGGGTTTCCAAGTCCTTCAGGCGGCGGACGGGGCGACGGCCCTGGAGCTCGCCCGGGAGAGGCAACCCGATGTTGTGCTCCTCGATGTCCAGATGCCGGGGATGGATGGTTTCGAGGTCTGTCGCGAACTCAAATCCGACCCGCGCCTCCTTCTTGTTCCTGTCGTGTTTCTCACCGGTCATGGATCGCGCAGGGCGCGACTCGAGGGTCTCGAGGCCGGGGCGACCGACTTTCTCAACAAACCCTGCGATCTCGTTGAACTCGAGGTGCGGGTCCGCAATCTGGTCAATTTCCGGCGGCTGACCACCGAGCTCGACTCGGCGGAGCAGATGGTCTTTTCCATCGCCCGGGTCGTCGAGGCCCGCGATCAGGATACCGGTGATCACTGTGAGCGGCTCGCCAAGCTCGGTGTTGGTCTGGGTGAACGAATCGGGCTCGATGGTGAGCAGATCACAGCATTGCGGCGTGGTGGTTATCTGCACGATCTCGGCAAGATCGGGATTCCAGACGAGGTTTTGCTCAAACCGGGCAAGCTCACCGGTGACGAGTGGACGGTGATGAAACGGCACGTCGAGATCGGGGTCGAGATCTGCTCACCCCTGCACAGCCTGCAACCGGTCTTACCGCTGATCCGACACCACCATGAGAGATTCGATGGATCAGGCTATCCCGATGGCCTCAAGGGTGACGACATCCCGTTGCTGGCGCGCGTCTTTCAGGTGGTCGATGTCTATGACGCCCTGACCGTGGATCGGTGCTATCGGGCCGCCATGACGGTCGACGAGGCCGTGTCGGTGGTCAAGGAAGAGACCGACAAGGGCTTCTGGGACAAGGCCATCGTGAGCGAGTTCCTCACCATGCTCGACGAGGACGCCGATACACAACGGTCCTAGCAGGGGGTCAGCTCTAAGCCATTAGCCATTAGTTTTTAGCCCCATCGCAGAGGTTGACAGAGCTGGGACGATGAGAGATTCCGCTAACAGCTCAGCCTCTTGCAAAATGCCCGTATTCACTGTTGTTCGGTCAGTCCACGATTGACCCGGGCGGGGGTAAATCCCGCCCCTACAACGCCTTTCCGGGACGTCTTCGTAGGGGAGGGGTTTACCCCCTCCCGAAGAAACTTGAATTTTGCAAGAGGCTCAGCTAACAGCTAACAGCTCACGACCGCGACAGCGGTCGTGGTGCAGTCATGGTTTCGGGTGAGAGGATCCGATCGAGTTCGTCGGCCGAGAGGAGTCCGCGTTCGAGGATGATCTCGCGCACAGAACGCCCGGTGGCCAAAGCCTCCTTGGCGACATCGGAAGCCGCTTCGTAGCCGATGGCCGGGACGACCGCGGTCACCAGACCGATGGATCCCTCGACCATCTCGCGGCAACGGTCGGCGTTGACCGTGATGCCCCGGATGCAGCGCTCCGATAGGGTCTTGACCGATGCGGTGAGCATGTCGAGGGACTCGAAGATGGCGAAGCTGATGATCGGCTCCATGACGTTGAGCTGGAGCTGGCCGGCCTCGGCGGCCAGGGTGATGGTGAGGTCATTGCCGATGACCTGGAAGGCGACCTGATTGACGACCTCGGGGATGACCGGGTTGACCTTCCCCGGCATGATGCTCGATCCGGGCTGAACCGCCGGAAGGTTGATCTCATTGAACCCGCAGCGGGGTCCGGATGAGAGCAGTCGGAGGTCGTTGCACAGCTTGGAAAGCTTGACCGCGACTCGTTTGAGGACGCCTGAAAAGCTGACGAAGGCGCCAGTGTCCGGGGTCGCCTCGACGAGATTGGGCGCGAGGGTCAGCTCGAGACCGGTGATCGAGGCGAGTTCGTCCACCGCGAGCTGGGGATAGTTCGGGTCTGCGTTGATTCCGGTACCAATGGCGGTGCCGCCGAGGTTGACCTCGAGGAAGAGCTTCGCCGTCTCCTGGAGACGGGTGATGTCCTCGGCGGTGGTCACGGCAAAGGCGTCGAACTCCTGACCCATGGTCATGGGCACGGCGTCCTGGAGCTGGGTTCGGCCCATTTTCAGGATCTCGTGGAACTCCGCCGCCTTGGCCCGGAGATCGGTCTCGAGGGTGTGGAGCGCGGCGAGGAGATCGGCGAGTTCGAGCACCACCGCCACCCGAACCGCAGTGGGATAGGCATCGTTGGTCGACTGCGACAGGTTGACGTGGTTGTTGGGGTGGCAGTGGCGGTACTCGCCGCGCTCCTGGCCGAGCAGTTCGAGGGCGCGATTGGCGATGACCTCGTTGGCGTTCATGTTGGTCGATGTCCCGGCCCCGCCCTGGACGACATCGACCACGAAGTGGCCGTGCCAGTGGCCGTCGATGATCTCGGTGCACGTCCGATCGATGGCATCGGCGATCTTCTCATCGAGCAAGCCGAGCTTCTGATTGAGATCGGA
>Ga0209344_10003326_pt1 | contig 16083 bp, 18 predicted proteins | sample Cruoilmetagenom6_FD_187293 | JGI IMG/M metagenome (GOLD analysis project Ga0209344, IMG submission 187293) | Oil polluted marine microbial communities from Coal Oil Point, Santa Barbara, California, USA - Santa Barbara Oil Seep Sample 6 (SPAdes)... | ecosystem: Environmental > Aquatic > Marine...
AAACGCTCATACGCGGGTTGGGTGACGATGCCTCGAAAAAAACGAAGAGGCTGCCAACTCACCACCAGTCAACTCTATCATGCTACGCCAATCGGGGCAGACGTTCCAGAGCAGCTTTGCGATTTCCGATCTCAATCACGCGCATGCGCGTCAAAAAGACGCCTCAAACTGCTTGGCGACATCATTAAGTCACCGATCCGGCCCTGCCACCAGCGATCCCGGGGAGGGATTCCGACAAAGCCGGATCGAATTAACTTGGTCTACGCGTCTTGGCGCTGAGGCCGATCTTGAAGGTGGGTTGCCATGCTCTTTAGCAACCCCACCGCAGCCTCACGGCCCACTGTCATGTCGAGCATGCTGATATAGGCGCTGGCCGCCGCGCTCAGAATTTCAGGGAAGGGCGCCTGCGGACGGGCATCCGCCAGTGCCTGCTGCAGTTGCGGAACGAAGACCTCCTGGGTCAGGCGGGCCACCCGCTCCTTGTTCTCGGGCGGTAGCTCGAATTCTTTATTGCTCATGGTTCCACTTTCTATGTTCAAGGCTCGTTCATGCCACGGCCGATCTGATCGGTCAGCGGCTTGGTGAGGTAGCTGATGAGCGTGCGCGAACTCACCTGCAGGAGAACGTCGGCAGGCATGCCCGCCTGAAGCTGCTGCCCTCCCAGCTTCTTCATCTCTTCGGGCGATGTCTGCACCTGAACCCGGTAATAGGGCGGGCGATTGGGCGTCTCGATCCGGTCTCCCGAGCGCGCGACGACCTTGCCGATCACCATCGGCGTGGAGCGAAGATCAAGCGCTGAAAAGCGCACCTCCGCTGTCTGGCCAATCGACACATTGTCGATATCGAGCGGCGAGACTTGCGCTTCCACCAGGAAGTCACCGCCCACCGGCGCAATCTCCATCAGCACCTCTCCGGGCGCGATCACAGCACCTGAGGTCGTAACGGCCAGATTCTGAACCGTTCCTGATTGTGGCGCGACAATATCCAGCCGCTCGTCGACGTCCCGGGCGACGAGAAACTGCTGTCGCAGATCAGCGCCCTTCGATTCCGCGGTGCGTAGCTCGGCGACCACTTCCTCCCGGAACTGCTGCCGGGTCTGAATGATCTGCATGTCCGCTTCAGAAATCTGTTGCCTCGAGCGACCGATCTGCGCGCCTATCTCTCCTATCTCGCCCTCCAGCTGCGCGGCAGCGCGCTGCAGCTCGAGGACACGAGACTTGTTGGTCAGACCCTTCTTGAGAAGGATCTGGAGGGCTCCCAGCTCTTCATGGATGAGAACGACCTGTTGCTGCTTGGAGACCTGTTGAGCCTTAAGCCCTTCGATGGTCTGATCGAGCTGCCCGATCTTCTGTTGAAGAAGTTCAATGGTGCCGAGAACCGTCTTTCGCCGCTCATCGAACTCCTGCTGCTGACCGGCAACGATCTGGGCAACCGTCGGATCGTCCTGACGCTCCGTGAGCTCGACGGGAAAGGTGATCGTCTCGGCGCCGCTTCGCTCGGCATTGAGCCGTGCCTCAAGAGCAAGCTGAGTGTCTAGCTGGTTGCGCAGCCGAGCGACCGTCGCTTGCGCCTGAACCGGATCGAGAGTGATCAGAAGCTGGCCCGCCTTGACGATCTCACCCTCCTGCACGTGAACGCCTTTGATGATGCCGCCCTCAAGATGCTGGATGTTTCTCAGTTTGCCAGGGACGATCACCGTGCCCGGCGCGGCAAGCGAGCCGGCAAGCGGCGCCGTCGCGGCCCAGATGCCAAATCCGAAGAAGGTCGTGATGATGATCACCAGCCCCATGACGATCGTGCCACGAGCTGAAACCGGCGCCGTGGCGACTTCGGGTTCATCCTCCACGGCAGGGAGGATCTTTTTGATCGCCGTAGGCAAACGCTGGGCGATACCCACCGCCTTTCCAGGCTCGGAAGCAACAGGCAGCTGATTGCTCATGCTTTCGGTTTCCTTCCTGTTCCGCCCTCCCGCTTCTGCGGCAGGTGGAAGATATCATGTGTGTCGCAGACGCCGGCTCCGTGAGGACATGCCTGACTTCAAGCGTTTCCGGCTCCGGCGCGCGGCATTTTTGTCACCTGCCCCGCCGGCGGGGACTGGGTAACTGCGCCACTGCCGTTCAAGCGTTCGAGCACGGCTTTTGTAGGACCGTACATGGTAAGCGTTCCGCCTGTGAATATCGCCAGCTTGTCGACCTCGTTGAGAAGCGAGGTGCGATGGCTGATGACAATGACCGTCCGCTTCTCGGCTTTGGCGGCGCGCAAGGCCTGGGCGAGCGCCGCCTCGCCCTGGCTGTCAAGGCTGGAGTTCGGTTCATCGAGAATGATGATCTTGGGATCGCCGTAAAGGGCACGGGCAAGCCCGATGCGCTGGCGCTGGCCGCCCGAGAGCGAGCGTCCCGCTTCCCCGATACGGGTATTGTAGCCGTCCTGCATCTGCAGGACCATTTCGTGGACGCCGGCCTTCTTGGCCGCGGCGACCACTGCCTCTGAATCAACATCCGTAAAACGAGCGATATTCTCGGCAATCGTGCCGGAGAAGAGTTCCACGTCCTGAGGCAGATAACCAATATGCGGGCCCAGAAGCTCAGGATCCCAATTGTCGACATCGGCGCCGTCGAAACGCACATGTCCCCCAAGCGGCGCCCAGACGCCCGTCAGCGCCCGGGCCAGGGTCGACTTTCCTGCGCCCGAAGGCCCGATGACGCCGACGACTTCGCCCGGCTGGATCTCCATATTGACGCCCTTCAGCGTCGCAACCCGCGATCCCGGTGGGCCGACAATCAGCTGCTCGAGGCTGATGGCGCCCGTCGGGTCGGGCAACTGCATCCGCGCCGATTCCGGGGGCAAGGCTGAAAACATGCCCTGCAGGCGCGAATAGGCGGAACGGGCTGCCACGAACCCCTTCCATTGGGTGACCGCGCCCTCCACGGGCTGCAGCGCACGCCCCATGAGAATGGAGGAGGCAATCATCGCACCCGCCGACATCTCGGCCTCCAGCACCAGATAGGCACCACCGCCAAGTATCGCGACCTGAAGGGCGACGCGGACAAACTTCGACAAGGAGATCAACACGCCGCCGCGATCGCTCGCCTTGGCCTGGAAACCCAGCGCCCGATCGTGGAGCTCGCTCCACCGCTTCGTTACAGCCCCCATCATACCAAGGGCATGGATGATTTCCGCGTTTCGCAGCGTGGTCGTCACATATTGATTGGCGCCGATAGAGGCCGTACTGGCCTCCCTGAGATGTTTTCGGGTCACCATCTCGTTGGCGAGCGCCAGCAGGAAAATCAGGATCGCCCCCACTGTCGCGATCACACCGATCCAGAAATGGATCATGAAGCAGACAGCGAGAAAGATGGGCATCCAGGGCGCATCGCAGAAGGCGATGATACCCCCGCCCGTCAAAAACTCGCGCACCGTGTCGAGGTCGCGGATTGGCTGAGCGTTCTGACCGCCTGGCGCCTTCAGATGACCACGGAAGGCAGTGGCGAAAATATCCTTGCCGGCAACGCGATCGAACTTGGCGCCCATGCGCACCAGGATCCGCGAGCGGATGGTTTCCAGCGCCGCCGCGATCACCAGAAGCGACACAGCTAGGATGGTGATCATGACGAGGGTGAGCTCGTTGCGGCTCGATAGCACCCGGTCGTAAACCTGGAGCATGTAGAGCGGGCTGACGAACATCAGCAGATTGATGAAGAAGCTGAAAACGACGACGAAGATGAAATTGTTTCGGCAAACCGCAAAATACGAGCCGAGCGTTACCTTCGTCTTATCCGATAGCATTAATCGACCTTGTCCAATCGCGGATGAATCCCGCTTATCGTCGCGTCCAATGGCTGTGCGCGCATCATTTGGCAGCCGCATCGGCATGAGTTAGAAGTCGGTTCGACGGATCCTCATACGCTGGACGTCCTGCTTCGCCAAGACCCTGTGTCCCGATTTCAAAAGGCTGGCCGGACCCAAGGATGGGTCGCGGTGGTCGGTTTCTGCGTCAGGGCCACCATGATGAGGGTGTCGTCGACAAGTCGAGCCCTCATCATGGCCTTCATTGCCCGGTCGATGCCAAAAGGCTGCTCCACGGGCAAGGGACCCTGTCAGGCGAGCAGGAGCCACACCCGGCGTCGTGTCGCTCGGGAAACGCTCTTGAGATCCTGGAGAATGTCCGCACGGCTATTATCCAGATGGTCGGAGGCACCCACCCTGTCTCTCCGAGCCCTTTTCTTCGCTTCGAAGAAGGGATCTTTTTGGAAACTGGTTTCTGGGTGACAGGATTGTCATACCCTGGATCCTGGGGGATTCGATGGAGAAGGCATGAGCGGCCGCGCCGTTTCGGCCTAGGCCTCCAGATCGCGAAGGTAGCGTGCGACCGACCGGGTGGAGCGCGACAGGACGGCGGCGAGCGTTGCCTTCGTAGTGGCGGTCTGCCAAAGCGACAGCAATCGTCTCTTTGTGAAACTCCAAACCGACGTAGGTGATATGCTCGCTCATGGCCCGTGGTCTCCTATGCATGAGGCTCGGCGCTGCGTTATCCGGCGCAATCCTCGTAATCTGCATACTGGGAGACGGGTCGCCCTATCTCAGGCGAACATGTGGTCTAGACGCTGTGCTTTAATCTCGCACGATCTGGATTGCCTCCATCGGCAATCCGATGAGCCCATGTGTGACATGGCTATTCTCGCATCGGAATAGGAGGGCATCATCTACCCAGTGGTGCTGGGCGTGCTGGTCCTGTGTCCCTTCAGCGAGAGCGACGACAACGGAATAGTCGCCGGTGGGCAGATACGGCATCTGAAAGCTGAAGAGAGCTCGGAAGTTCTCACCCGCAGCAACGGTCAGCGGCTGCCCAGCATAGCTTAGATAGGTGTTGTCTCCGAAGAGATTTTGTCCGTTCCGATCCTGAATGTAGAAACCAATTATCGGTCGGAAAATATCCGCGTTGGCTGCGCAGGTCACTTCGAGGGTCAGGTTTTCGCCGCCTTCGATTACCGGAATTCTGCTTCCTTTCGCGTCGAGAAACCGTACGCCCTGAATGGTGCCACCGCGCTTGCCGAATGACGGGGCATTCGGGTCGAATTCAAACACCTCCATTTCGTTGCGCTTGTCCGAGTTCCGGATCACTTCATGGCGTGCGTCCCGGACAGTGGCGCGGGGCGGCGCCTGGCGCCGCCTTCCGGAAATCGAGAAGCCCGCCCCGTCCGCTTCCTCGTGGAGCGAGGCCTGGTATTCGAAGCTGACATCCTTTGCTGGTCCGTCATTGCGAACCTGGCCTCTGTCGAGCCAGATCGCTCTGTCGCACAGCGAATTGATCGTCGCGGTATCGTGCGAGACGAAGAGCAGGGTTCCGTTCTCTTTGAAGCTGCGGATGTAGCGCATGCACTTCTGGGTGAAGGCCGCATCTCCTACCGACAGCGCCTCGTCGACGATGAGGATGTCAGCGTCGACATGAGCCGAAACGGCAAAGGCGACCCGTGCGTACATGCCGGAGGAGTAGGATTTGACTGGTTGATCGATGAAGTCGCCAACACCGGCAAAATCAAGAATGCTGTCCATCCGGTCGCGGATCTGATCAGAGGTCAGGCCGAGCACCGAGGCGGAAAGCTGAACGTTTTCCCGTCCGGTAAATTCCGGGTTGAAGCCGGCGCCGAGTTCCAGAAGAGGGGCGATGCGGCCGCTCACCGAAATTGTCCCCGCATTCGGCTGCAGCGTGCCCGCGATTACCTGGAGCAGGGTCGACTTGCCTGAGCCGTTACGTCCGATGATGCCAACCGTCTCGCCCCGCTCTATCGAAAGGTCGACATTCTGGAAGGCCCAATACTCCTCGAACAATTTGCGCCGCTTGCGCCAGAACATCTGCAGAAGGCGGTGTTCCGGCTTGCTGTAGATCAGGTAGGCCTTGCCGAGGGCATTCGCCTCGATCACGAGATCAGACGACATCGGCAAAAGCCTTCTTTGTCCGCATGAACCACCAGTGGCCGAGGCTGGCGAGGAGGACTCCCGCCACCGTGTAGAGGCCCCACTCTGCCAGGTTCGGCACTTCGCCCCAGAAGATGACCTGACGCGCCTCAGTGACACCGATTGTCAGGGGATTGAGGCTGATGATTGCCCGGAACCGTTCAGGAACCGCGCCGAGAGGGTACAGCACGGGCGAGAGAAACAGCAAAGCCGTGGTGATCAAGGGAATGAACTGGCGCAGATCCCGCAGAAACACACCAAAGGATGCGAGGAAGTAGGTCGCGCCAAGCGTGATCAGAACGAGAGGGGTGACGACGAAGGGCAGCAGCAAGATCGTCAGCGGCGGAAGTCCGTAGAGCAGCAGGAACAGAACCATGAAGACGGCCAGCGCTATGCCGGCGCCGATCAGCGCGTTGACGACGGCAACCCAGGGGAGCACCTCCAGCGGGAACACCACCTTCTTGATGTAGGAGGGATTCTCCAGCATCAGTCCCGGCGCACGGCCGATTGCATCGGCGAAGAAGCTGAAGAGGATATAGCCCGTAAACATCAACATAGCGAAGCTGTAGACCGACTCCGTTGTCTCCGCAGACACGACCCAGCGCGTACGCATCACATGGGTGAAAACGAACGTGTAGATGCCAATCATCACGAGTGGCAGCAAGGCGGCCCAGGCCACGCCGAGGGCCGAGCCCCTGTAGCGCGCCTCGAATTCGCGCCGGGCAAGACGCATCAGGAGCGAACGATGGCGCCAGCCCGTCGTGAGGAAATGCAGCATCAGCAGTAGCTCGATTGTGTTGTTGCCGCCGGTTTGCGGCTTGCTCAACCGGACGAAGGAATGCCTGGCCGGGGCTCTGTGCTCTCTTTTCTCCTCGGCGGCAACATTGCCTCGCTTGGGAGCGATCTGGCCAAGCGGCGATTTTTTGCGCTTTTGACATCCGACTTCCAGCGCGTTCCGCGCGTTTAAGCCGCAAAACTCCTTTTGCCTGTTCCTTATCGACCAACCTAAACTACTGATAACAATTGTCCGCCGTCAGCGCCTATGGCTCAGAATTGAGGTTGTGATTTAAGGAGGATTTGGGTCTCGTCGCCGTGACGAAGGAACGAAGATGAGACCCAAATCCTCCAAGCCGAAATCGCCAGCGAAGGCTCCCGCCGAGCGGGTGGTGAAAGACATCCGCCGTGCGACCCGCCGGCATTTCTCCGCCGAAGACAAGATCCGGATCGTGCTCGATGGCCTGCGTGGCGAGGACAGCATCGCCGAACTCTGCCGCAGGGAGGGTATCTCCCAGGGCCTTTATTACACTTGGTCGAAGGAGTTCATGGAAGCCGGCAAGCGCCGCCTGGCCGGTGATACGGCTCGGGCCGCAACCACCGACGAGGTCAAGGAACTGCGGCGCGAGGCCGGCGCCTTGAAGGAATGCGTCGCCGATCTGACGCTCGAGAACCGTCTGCTGAAAAAAAGCATGATCGCGGATGGGGGCGACGACGCATGAGATACCCCGCATCCGAAAAGCTCGAGATCATCCGGATCGTCGAGCAGTCGCATCTGCCGGCCAAGCAGACCCTGGAGAAGCTGGGCATTGCCCGCCGAACCTTCTGCCGCTGGTATGACCGCTACATCATCGGCGGTCCCGAGGCGCTGGAGGACCGCCCATCGGTGCCAGGCCGGGTCTGGAACCGTATTCCAGCGGACATCCATGACCAGATCATCGAACTGGCGCTGGAGAATTGCGAACTCTCGCCGCGGGAGCTGGCCGTCCGGTTCACCGACGAGAAGCAATACTTCGTGTCGGAAGCCACGGTCTATCGGCTGTTGAAGGCTCACGACCTCATCACCAGCCCGGCCTACGTCGTGATCAAGGCGGCCGATACGTTCCACACCCGGACGACGCGGCCAAACGAGATGTGGCAGACCGATTTTACCTACTTCAAGATCATCGGCTGGGGTTGGGTCTATCTGTCCACCGTGCTCGACGACTTCTCGCGCTACATCATCGCCTGGAAGCTCTGCACGACGATGAGGGCCGAGGACGTCACTGACACGCTGGACCTGGCGCTCGCCGCCTCAGGCTGCTCGTCGGCGCAGGTCCATCACAGGCCGCGGCTGCTTAGCGACAACGGTCCCAGCTACGTCGCCGGGGAACTTGCGCAATACATCGAAGCCCAGAGCATGAGCCATGTGCGAGGAGCGCCGTTCCATCCGCAAACCCAGGGCAAGATCGAACGCTGGCACCAGACGCTGAAAAACAGGATCCTGCTCGAGAACTACTTCCTGCCCGGCGATCTCGAAGGACAGATCGCGGCCTTCGTCGAGCACTACAATCACCAGCGCTATCACGAGAGCCTGGGCAACGTGACACCCGCCGACACCTACTTCGGCAGGGCTGCCGCGATCATCCGACAACGAGAAAGGATCAAGCGAAAGACCATCGAACATCGGCGCTTGCAGCACCGCAAACTCGCCGCATAATATCAATCCCAGACGAGGCCGTCTCTCCTCAAATCGACGCCCTGTTCTGAGCCAAATGTTCTGACGAAGGACAGCGGTGTCAATGTCATCTCCCTCTGGTGCGGGGCAAAGGCCGAGGGCTATTGCGATCATCGCTGGGCAACCGTCCAGCAGTGGAACAGTCTCGGAGCCAAGGTCCGTCGCGGCGAGCGTGGGACACCCATCGTGTTCTATAAGGATCTTGGGGTTTGCGAGAATGCGCCGGACGAGGCCGACAAAGTCGACCGGCCCCGCCTTGTTGTCCGCACCTCGGTCGTGTTCAACGCCGCCCAGGTGGAAGGAGCAGCAGAGCCCGCGCCCCTTCTTGACACCAACCCGTCCCTGCCGGAATTCGAGCGCTTCGTCGCCGCGACCGGCGCTGCCATTCGGTTCGGCGAAAACCGCGCCGCCTATAGTCCGTCGACCGACACGATCGGAATGCCGCCCCGCAACCACTTTCGCAGCTTGCCGGGTTATGCCGCGACCCTGGCCCACGAACTCATTCACTGGACCGGTGCCAAGCATCGCCTGGACCGCGATCTGACCGCCCGCTTCGGCAGCCGCCGCTACGCTGGCGAGGAGCTTGTCGCCGAATTAGGCGCCGCCTTCGTCCTGGCCGAACTCGAACTGGCCCGCGAACCCCATCCTCAGCATGCAGCCTATATGGCCAGCTGGCTGCCGCTCCTGAAAGCCGATCCACGGGCCATCTTTACCGCCGCAGCCCATGCCACGCGCGCCGCGGCGGCTTTGCAGGCCTTTCAAACCACCCACCATCTGCAGGATGCATGAGGTCAGAAATATGCTTGGCAACATCATCGATCATCGAACCGATCCCACCTCGCCTGCCTGCCTGCGATGTCGTGTTCGAGCCCTCCGCCCATGACAATGCCATCCGGCCCGATGGAAGGCGGTGGTTCGATCTCGACGAAGCGACGGACCATTCGGAATATTTCACCGTCCTGGACCGGCTCGATACCCATGTGCGCGATGCGGTTCTTCAAGCCGAAACCGCCTGGTCCTTTCCCGTGACCGTGTGTCTCTACGACGCCGGGACGCGGCCGCTCGGGTGAACAACTCTCCAATCCCGGCCTGTCCTGCAAATACCGACGGCGACCATCTGGATCGAGCGCGCGGGACTTTCCTGGGCCTCGCCGTCGGTGATGCGCTCGGAACGAGCCTCGAATTCTCCCGGCGCGACACCCGGCCGCTGCACACTGAGATGATCGGGGGCGGTCCCTTCGATCTCAGGCCCGGCGAATGGACCGACGATACCGCCATGGCGTTGGCTCTCGCCGAAAGCCTGCTCTGTCGCCGGAGCTTTGATCCTGGTGACGTCATGGTGCGCTTCCTCGCCTGGTGGCGGGAGGGGCGCTATTCGTGCACCGGGGAGTGCTTCGGACATTGGCCGCGTGACAGCGCGCGCCCTTGGCCGGTTCGAGCGGACTGGGGAGCCTTTCGCCGGCTCTTCCTCGCCCCGTGAAGCCGGGAACGGATCCTTGATGCGCCTGGCGCCCGTCGCCCTGTTCTTCCTCTTGGATCGTCGCACGGCCGATTTCGTGGCGCGCGAGCAAAGTCGTCTGACCCACGGCGCGCCCCAGGCCATCGAAGCCTGCAGCTTTTTCCTCCAGGTTCTGCAGGATGCCGTTTTGGGCCACAAGGATGCGCTGTCCCCGCGCAGCTGGGCCGGAGATCCCGCCATCAAAGCCATCGCCGGGGGCGCCTACCAAACCAAGACGCGAAGCCAGATCTCGTCCTCCGGCTATGTCGTCGATACACTCGAGGCCGCTCTCTGGAGTATCTCCCAGACCACGAACTTCGAGGCGGCCGTGACCCTCGGTGTCAATCTCGCAGGCGATGCCGACACTGTCGGTGCCGTAACCGGGCAACTTGCCGGCGCCATCTATGGGGTCCGCGACATTCCCGGACGCTGGCTGGACAGTCTGGCCTGGCAAGAGCGATTGCAGAACACCGCCACGGCGCTCCTGTCAGTTCCGCAGTCGTTATTCCGATAATTCTTCCGCCCGCGGACGCCCGGATAACCTCGAGCGGAATGCGCTGAGATGAGATTGAGGGGCTGACGAAGCCGTCTGGGCGTGTGGGGCGTCCGACAGGGACGCACAAACGCTCTGACCCAGTAAAACGACGTATCGTGTTCCCGGTCTCTTCCTGTTCCAGCCAGCGCACGAGATCTTCGAGCGCTCTCCAGAGCCTTTCGCCATCTTCAGCCGACGAGCCCATCGCCAATGAAGGGGCGGGTCTTGGGCCAGGGCCTGCGATGATCAACCGGCATTTTGCGCGTTGGCGAACACTTCAGGCGAGGCCCTGAGCATGACATTTGCCATAGATCTCGATCGAGGTAGCGTTCGCGCCTGAGATCTGCATGACGGAAAAGATCGAGGAATCCGGTTCCTTCTGCCGGACCAGATCACCGCGAAACAGTCGCTGGTCGAGAGCGCCCTCGATACTGCGGACGGTGGCGACCCCACAGACCGCCACGGTGCCGTCAGCGGTGACGCCGGACCTCAGAGGGTAAAAGACGATCTTGGTGAGAGGAGACAAACTCGCCGCGACAGCTAGACGCACGGCGGTCTTTTCTGATGGCGAAAGACTATACGGCTTCGTGCGCTCAAGCCGCGTGCCGGGCCTTTCATCGTAGAGCGGGACCCCTATCAGGTGAATGTCCGGGATCGCCAAGTTTGAAAGCTTCGAGGAAGCGAGATTTGATAACGATGGCCCCATGCCACATCCCGCAAGCGCCCCGCAACTTGCCAGCACAATGATCGGTGCTCGGATCACGAAATGCTCCTCACCTGCGTAGCCTATTTCGGATCCACTGCCGCCACCGGGACGGCAGAGCAGCATAAAGTGCCCGAAGTCCCGGTATCCTTAGGACCCAGCGCACATAGCGAGGGGGGCGACGAAGATAGACCGTTGATTGGTCCGCCATCTGGCGCGATTGCGCTCTTAACTGCTCGATTGGCAAGCATTCCTGCGAGACAGCTGCACCTTGCATGGTGGTGATCACGCCCCCTGTACTGAATTCCGCGATCGGTGCGAACAGCCGCTCCAGAGCATGCGCCATCGTACCATCAACCTGACCTGATTCGGGCTCAAACAGATCATCCAGGTCACTCCGCTCCAGAATTTCCAGAGCCTCGTGGCGGAACCAGAACATCGATCCGGCGCCGAAGACGGACGTCGGCCGCCACACCGTTCTACCTTGCAAACCCAAGCGGTTTGCAGCCCGTAGCATCGGTCCGCGATTGGCTCCCATCCAGTGCCCCACGGACACCAGCATACCGTCCGGCACGACCATCGCAAAACGCGGGTCCCTGCTCATCCGCTCGACCGTTCGGTCTATGGTCTCGGAATCGGGAAGCAGAGACCGGACCAGCATCCGTCCCCAATCCCCTCCTTCAAGGCGATGCGTCGAACGCTTCGTGTGCAGCTTCAGCCCGATTTCATAGTCGAGCGGAACACAAAGAGCCTGCAAGAATGGCCGGATATCCCGCCCTCCATTGGGCGTGACGATGGTCCTTTTCGATCGAAGAAATGGCCCATCAGGCACTCGAAGTAGAGCTGGCGCATGCGGTGTGGTCAGCACCAGATGAAACGGTCTTTTGACCGTCAGTTCGATCCATTCGACCACCTCGTTCCAGACATCTAGATGATAGACGTGGACGAAGATCACGATCGGCTGGTGAACGCCTTCGACAATGTCAGGTGGAGAGCCGGAATTCATCCCTTCCCTCAACCTCGGTCAGGGGGGTGGTCGAAGCGCGCGGTAAGTCCATCCCAGATCGCGTTCAACATCTGACCGGCAAAGCGGATTCGTTGGCCCGGCGATCGCGCAATAAAAACAGCGACTTGGCACGGCACGTAGACCACGGTACGGAGCTTCCACCGCCACGGAACGTGGCCAAGACGCAGCAAATGGAACTGATTTCGGACGTAACTGCGCATCCGAGACCGGCTTTGCCGCGGAAACCGAACCCGCCCCAGCTGAACGACACCTTCGCCAACGCGATGGCGCATCTCCACATCCCGTACATGCCAGACTGAATATCCCCTGGCCCAGGCCCGGAAGCACCATTCCGTGTCGATGGCATCCATCCGGTATTCCTCCCGAAACAGCCCGATCTCGGCGAAGGCGGACAGCCTGATGAGGCTCCCTGACGTGATCACGTAATCGATGGGGCGATAACGCTCGCTGGGCGAGCCATGGGCCCGCACCCGGTAGCTTGGAGGCTTCGAATTCTGCCCCTCCCCGGCAATCGGGGTCGGACCGACGACCGCCGGCTGTTGCCCGGCATCCTCAAGACCCACGAATGCCTTCAGCAATTCTCTCGCCATCTCTGGTGGCGGTTCGCTATCCTGATCAAAAAACAGGATCCACTCGCAGCCGAGTTCTCTTGCCTCCTCCACCATCCGATTGAGCGCAGCGCCGATCCCCCGATTGCCAGGCGCCTGAAGTAGACGATACCGCCCCACGGCGGCGAGAGCCGCCAATTGTCCATCCTCGATCGCCACGCCCGTCGGGCCATCGATGTGAAGAATGATGGGGAAAGTCGGATCGATCGCCGCCAGAAGGGCATCCAGAAGCGGCCCATCGGGACAAAAGATGCTGATGCAGATCGCCACTCGCTGATGGAAGTCCTGTGTCAAACGAGATTCCACCAGCGAGTGAAGTTCGGGGTCGTCGAGCCGGGCAGTTCCCACAAATGTCCCATACGTCTATACAAATAGCCCAATGGTAAGAGACGGATCCGTCCAGAAGGTGGATCTTTAACCGGATCGACAGCCAATTGGCTGCGGTCGATTATCGAAGGTCCTTCCGACCTTCTACTGCAAAGACGTCCTGCGGTATTACGCAATCGGGAGCCCGGGATCGACCATGAAGCGCTACAAGCTCGATTTTCTCAGCCGGACGGATTTCGCGGAATTCTCCCTGCATGAGAAGAACGCCTATCTCCAGCGCATCGTCAAAGAAATTCAGACCGTTCGGGGCGAACCCTTCGAACCGCTCGATAAATCCGCTCTCAGTCGCCTTCGCAGGTTCTATTCCCGGCGCAGCTTCGCCGACCTGCAGCTCCAGACCCTCAAGGATGAGCGACTGAAAACCGCCTTAGGCAACTGGGGCGAAGCCATCCACCTTGGTGAAGTCAAAAAGGTCATCACCCACGAAATCCCCTCCGTGCCGCGCCCCTTATGTCGTCAGGCCCCCATCGATGACGACCAGTTGATGTTTTTCGTTCCGGCGGTCCATGACGCACCGGTCAAGGACGATCTCAATCTGATGGATATTGCCCCCTTCTCCCTTTCCAAGACGGTCAAGGGCGGTGTCCTGCGCTATGAGTTGAAAGACAGCATCGTGACTATCGAAGGCGGCGCCGATGTCGGTCTGGCCACCGCCTACGACTACGACATCTTCATCAACATGGTCTCCCACCTGGCAGCCGAGGTGCGAGACTATAACATCGCGCGGAAAAAAGGCTTGCGCCCAGCCGCTCCCCATCGGGTCTATCGACCGTCCTCTGCGGAGCTCTTGAAATTCTGCCGACGAAACCTTGGTGGCAAGCAGTATCTTGAGCTGGAGAGAGCCCTCGATCGGCTGCAGGCAACCCGCATCAAGATCACCAACCTCACAAATGGTAAGCGCCGCGAGACCGAAGCCTTTCCCTTGATCGGGCGGTTCAAGGTGGTCAGCCGCACCATTCAGGACAAGATCGACCAGGTCGAGATCGAAATTCCCACCTGGGTCTACGATGGCGTGGTGACGCCGAACGGCAAACCGTCGATTCTCACCCTGAATCCCGACTATTTCCTCATCGCTCGACCCTTGGCAAAGTTCATCTATCGCCTGGCGCGGAAGGCCGCAGGCGAAGGCGAGGCGTTCTACCGGGTGGAAGATCTGCACTACCGAAGCGGATCACGGCTTCCGGCCCACAAATTCCATGCAGCGATCAAACAGCTCGTGGCGGCCGCAAAGATCAACCCGCTCCCCGATTACGACATTGAGCTTCGGCAGGGCGAACGGGGGCAAGTCCTCCACATGCAGAATCGAAAATCGCGACCGGCTCTTGCCCAGCCCCCTCTTTGACAAAAGGCCGTACATCGATCCGTCCTGTTTTGCCAAAACGTGGCGGACTGCACCCAGCAACGAGCCAAAACGCCGTACATCGATCCGCTCCATTCTGGCAAAAGCACAGGGTCGTGAAGGCGGAGCTTCTGCCAAAACGCCGTACAACAATCCGCTCAGATCTGACAAAATCGACGGGTCAGCCCGCTTGCTCTTTTGGCAAAACGCCGTACATCATTCCCTGGGTTTGTGACAAAAGTTATCCACAGCCCCTGTGGATAAGTCTTGTCGCCCCCGGCAACGAAACCGTACATCACTGCCGAAATTTCCGTACATCATTCCGTCAGCGCCGTACATCATTCCGTCAAAACCGTACATCAATCCGAAAACGTGCCCTAAGCCGCTGATCCCAAACATGTATTTTCCCTAAAACTATAGATAAAACTAGAAAAACATCCAAAAACCCGTGACGTGACAATTTGAGCGCTCAACGAGACGGACATGTCGAAGACTGATCGCCGACAAGGATCGCGGCTAAAGGCCAAATGTGACGCGACCGTCGACACGCAGCTGGAGCTTTTCCCCCAACGCGTCAGGCTCGAAAGTTGTGACACCACTCGTAACCGCCTTCGCTTCTACAGCATGGCCCTGGAGCGCGATCTGTTTGGATCGTGGTGCCTCATCCGCCACTGGGGTCGCATCGGATCCAAAGGCCGGCTGAGGACCGACGTGCATGCGTCCCCCGCCAACGTTCTGGATGCTCTCTCCGTCCTTGCCCGCCAAAAGCGCCAACGCGGCTATTCCGACAAGCCTGGCTGAGCTAAGGAGGCTACATCGCCTTGCGCAAGGCGACAGCAGCCGAGGTTACGTAGGACAACATGCAACCGGATCGCCATTGGCCCCATCTCAAGCGTCTTGAGGCGGATCCATTCACATCATGCGGGAAGTGGTGGTGCAATTCCGCAATCCGGTAATGCTGTATTCGGTCGGAATAGACTCTGAAGCGCGCCGGGTTTCCCGGAGACCTCAATTCCTGAGAGAATGGGGTCATCATGACAAAATCGACATCGAAGAGATATTCGCCGGAGGTCCGTGAGCGGGCTGTCCGAATGGTGCGAGAGCATCGAGCCGATCACGCGTCGCAGTGGGAGGCGATTTCTTCCATTGCGGCCAAGATCGGCTGCTCGGGCGAGACGCTGCGAAAGTGGGTGCAGCAGGCCGAGCGGGATCAGGGCGCTCGTGCTGGACAGACAAGCCAAGAGCGGGATCGGATCAAGTGGTCGGCCCCCACCGGGTGGTCCAAGGCAAATCTTAGTTCATGAGCGGCCTTTGCGCCAAGGCTGGCGTGGCCGGCGAAGCTGGTCCGGATGGCGAAGCCGGCCATTGCAGGACCTGCGGTGCAGGCGGCCGGTAGCTTAATGACGAGTGCGGACGTGCCGTATTGTAGTGGCGGCGCCAGCTTTCGATCACCACCCTGGCTTCGGCCAGCGAGTAGAAGATCTCGCCGTTGAGGAGTTCGTCCCGGAGTCGGGCGTTGAAGCTTTCGCAGTAGCCGTTC
>Ga0209344_10003327_pt1 | contig 16073 bp, 13 predicted proteins | sample Cruoilmetagenom6_FD_187293 | JGI IMG/M metagenome (GOLD analysis project Ga0209344, IMG submission 187293) | Oil polluted marine microbial communities from Coal Oil Point, Santa Barbara, California, USA - Santa Barbara Oil Seep Sample 6 (SPAdes)... | ecosystem: Environmental > Aquatic > Marine...
AGAGCATAAACAAAATACATTATTAGATTTTTATATGAGCCGAAACCTGCCTGCCGGCAGGCAGGTCTGATGCGCTATTCAATTGCGCCACGGGGCCAATATTATTGTACTAAATTTTTCTTAACTAAGGTAGATATTGTTTTTCCATCCGCCTTTCCAGCCAATTCTTTCGAGACCAGTCCCATAACTCGCCCCATATCTTTCATACCGGAAGCACTGATTGACTCAATTACCGTTTTTATTACTTTTTCAATTCCCTCTTCTGATAATGGCTCTGGTAAAAACTGTTCTATTACTGCAGCCTGATCTATTTCCGGCTGAGCTAAATCGTTTCTACCTTGTTCTATATAAATAGCGGCACTATCCTTACGTTGCTTTACTAGCTTTTGCAATATTTTAAGCTCTTGACCCTCTGTCAAATCTTCGCCTGCTCCACTTTCAGTCTGTGCTAGCAATATGGAAGATTTAATTGCTCTCAATGATTCTAATGCGACTTTATCTTTAGATTTCATTGCCTCTTTCATTTTAGTCATTATGTCTTGTTGTAAACTCATCTAATTATTTTTTAAAGGAAAACAAAGATATCAAAAATTAATATCTCTTAACTATCATATAAAATTTAAAAACCCAAATTTGACCGATGCAAATTTGGGTTTTAAACAAACAAAAACTAAATAGTATTAATCAACATTATCATGCAAAAACGAATTATTTGAGCGTAATTGTATATCGTTATTATCATCAGTATCCAGTGTAGTTCTGGACTGATCTTCAGATACTTCTGACGATGGTTCAACATCTTCTAAATCAACTCCCATTCTTTTATATGCAGGTTGATTTTCAATCTCATCTATATTTTTATTTACTCTATTGACAAACTTATAATTGAATTCTTTCATTTTTTGTCTTCTATCGTCTGCCTTTTTCTCAAGCTCCGCAATTGTCAGGTTTAAGGGTGAAGCTTCATCATCATCTACAGTTGAAGTAGGGCTTTGTCCTTTAGTATCAACTCTTAAGTCAAACTGCAGCTCTTCATCTTCTAATTCTTGTTTTGGAGCTTTATTAATTAACTCAGATTCATTTACCATAAAGTCTTCGAGACCATATCTAATCTTTCCATCTTCAGTATGTTTAGCTTTTACTTCTAAAGGATCCACTACAGGAATATCATCTATTTTGGCAATCAACTCATGGGTTGTAACTTCTTCCTTATCTGTTGACTTTTGTTTTGGTGTCAAGGGTAAATCAAAAGTCAGAGTAATTTGATTCTCTTCTTCTATGATTTCATCTTCAATTTCGTTATTTGCTACTGGCGTTATAATAAAATCATTAATATCCTCATAAGAAATTTCATCATACACTACTTCAATATCTCTAATCAAATCAGTTGTAGGAATCATTTCATTCGAAGGTTCATTTATATCTTCCTCAATCAAATCTTCCAATGAATGTTTTATGATCTTTTCATTGACTTCTTCTTTAATTATTTTATTTTCAACAGGTTTTTGTTTAATTTGTTCTTCAATTAAAGTATGAACTATTTTTTTTGATTGTGTAGCACTAATTTCTAATTGTTGTTCCATATCAAAACCCGTAGCTATCACAGTAACAGCTATAGATTCACCTAAAGATTCATCTTCACCCACACCCATAATTATATCAACGTTGCTTTTTGCTTCACTTTGAATATAATCATTGATTTCACCTATTTCATCAATAGTTATTTCTGTTGTTCCTGATACGATTAGTAATAATACATTTTTGGCACCAGTAATTCTATTGTCATTTAATAATGGAGAATCTAGGGCCTTCGTAATTGCTTCCTGAGCACGATTTGAACCTGTAGCATTCGCTGAACCCATAATAGCTGTTCCACTATTGGCAAGTACAGTCTTGGCATCTTTGAGATCAATATTCTGAGTATAATGATGTGTAATAACCTCTGCAATACCTGAGGCTGCAGTCGATAATACTTCATCTGCTTTTGAGAACCCTGCTTTAAAACCTAGGTTACCATATACTTCTCTTAGTTTATTATTGTTAATCACAACTAATGAGTCAATATATTCTCGTAATTTTTCAATACCCATTTGTGCTTGTTCATTTCGCATTTTCCCTTCGAAAGAAAATGGTATAGTCACTATCCCAACAGTAAGTAAATCCATTTCTTTAGCAATTTTAGCGATAACCGGTGCAGCTCCAGTACCTGTACCACCACCCATACCAACGGTAATAAATACCATTTTAGATCGAGGTGTTAGCATTGCCTTAATTTCTTCCATGCTTTCCATAGCGGCTTGCTCACCAACATCAGGATTTGCGCCTGCACCTAACCCTTCGGTTAGAGAAACTCCTAACTGAATTTTAGTTGCCACCGGACTATTTTGTAAAGCCTGAGCATCAGTATTACATATAACGAAATCTACACCGGTAATACCTCTTTGATACATATGGTTCACAGCATTGCTGCCACCACCACCAACTCCGATTACTTTAATTACGTTTGACTGATTCTTTGGTAAATCGAATGAAATGTTTTCAAACTCTGTACTCATAATTTTTCTTTTTTGGGATTCACGTTTATTCTGCATTATCTAAAAATTCTCTAAACTTATCAGCCCATTTTTCAAAAATTGATTTTCTATCAATTGCTGATTTTTGATTAGACTTTCTAAATTCATCCGACTCGTCATGAAATGAGTCGCCATTTTCTATTTTTCTTGTTTCTTTACTTTTTTGATTTAAACCATTCATTAATAAGCCAACAGCTGTTGCAAATGAAGGACTTGACATATCTACATCCGAGCTACCTGAAAGATGCTCATTAGGATAGCCAATTCTAGTATCCATACCAGTAATATATTCTACCAACTGTTTAATATGCTTTAACTCGGCTCCACCACCTGTTAATACAATACCTGCAATTAGTTTTTTCTTGGTCTCTTCATGACCATAATTTTTTATTTCTAAATAAACCTGCTCTACAATTTCAACAACTCTAGCGTGAATTATTTTAGAAAGATTTTTTAAAGTTATTTCTTTAGGTTCTCTTCCGCGTAAACCAGGAATCGAGACAATTTCGTTCTCTTTATTTTCTCCTGGCCATGCCGATCCGAACTTTGTTTTTAATAATTCAGCTTGCTTTTCAATAATTGAGCACCCCTCTTTTATATCTTCAGTAATAACATTACCACCAAAAGGAATAACCGCTGTATGACGAATAATCCCATCTTTGAAAATTGCCAAATCTGTTGTTCCTCCTCCTATATCGATAAGCGCTACACCAGCTTCTTTTTCTTCCTGACTTAAAACAGCCTCCGCGGAAGCGAGCGGCTCTAAAGTAATACTAGATAATTCTAAACCGGCACTTTTGATACATCTGCCAATATTTCTTATAGAGGAAACCTGACCAACGACAACATGAAAATTAGCCTCTAATCTTCCACCATACATACCAATAGGTTTCTTTATTTCAGCCTGACCATCAACTTTATAATCTTGTGGTAATACATGAATAATTTCTTCTCCGGGAAGCATAACCAATTTATGAACTTGATCGATTAATTTTTCAATATCAGTTTCATCAATTACCTTTTCGGAATTTAGTCTTGTAATATAATCGCTATGATGCAAACTTCTAATATGTTGACCTGCAATACCAACAACAACATCTTTTATTTTATGATTAGAAACGTTCTCTGCCTCCTCAACAGCTTGTTGAATAGATTGAATGGTTTGCGTAATATTATTTACAACACCTCTATGTACACCTAAACTTTTGGCTTTACCTATACCTAACATTTCAATTTTGCCAAATTCATTGGTTTTACCAATCATGGCAACAATTTTTGTGGTACCAATATCTAAACCAACTGCTATATTTTCGTGTTCCATAATTTACTTTTTAGTACACACAACCTGATTTTCATATATCAAGTTTATGATTTGATATTTATCTAGTGTTTTATCCTTTAAAACTTTATTATAAAAAGCTTTTAACTTTTTAATTTTAGAATTGACATTGTTTAGCGAGCCAAATTCAATTTGTTGATTCCCTATTCTTGTTCTTAAAACAAACTCTTTCTTCGAATTTTGCTCGATTCCTATGATCTGTTTTTGTAAAAATGAATCATAATAAATTAAAAGAGCAAGTTTGTATGCATCTTTAATATCATTCTCTTTCACACCACTAAGTAATGGAACTCTTGCAGAATAATTTGCCGATAAAGGCATTCTATCTCCTTTAACATCAATATAATAGGCTACAGCCTCATCATTAACTCGTGCAATCGGTGTTCTTTGTTTTATAGATGCACCTAACTTTCCATCTATAGTCAAGAATACATTTACATCTTCAATCATATCATTCGATTTCAGTGTCTGCTCCAAACTTCTCAAAATTATGTTTTCTTTTCGCTGACTTCTAAGCTCTCCGTAATTTTGTATTAACAATTTATTAACCGTTTCATAAGTTATAAAAAGGTTGTCTCCATTGGTAAAATTTACATCAATATCACTTACTTTTTTCAGTTCATTTCTATTTGATGCAAAACCAAATAAAAATGCCACAATACCTATAAATAAGATAGCTTTTATGTAAATAATATACTTTTTCATTTTTCTTTTTTCAATAAAATTTCTTTAACTGAATTTACCATTTCACCAATATCACCTGCTCCAATCATAATAATCACTTCAGCTTTAGATTGTAAAATCTGATTTAATAATTCACTTTTTCCAACCACTTTTTTATTCTCTAAATTAACTTTACTCAATAACCAGCTAGATGTTACTCCTTTTATGGGCTTCTCTCTAGCTGGATATATCTTTAGCAACATTAATTCATCAAATTTCGCCAAACTCTCAGCGAAATCATCAACAAAATCTTGAGTTCTACTGAATAAATGTGGCTGAAAAATTGCTGCAATTTTTTTTGTAGGATACAATTCTCTTACTGCTTCGGCAACAGCATTTATTTCGGTAGGGTGATGTGCATAATCATCAATCAAAACCAAATTATCAGTTTTAATTTTAAAGGTAAACCGGCGTTGTACACCTTTAAAGGTTTTTAAAGCTCTGGCAATAGATAGGAGTGGAACTCCATATTCATTAGCCATTGCCAGAGCAACCACAGTATTTAGCACATTGTGTTTTCCTGAAAGATTCAGTTCTATATTTTTAATAATTTCTGATGGCGTTTTTACATCAAAAAAGTATGTTCCATTTTTTATTGAAATATTTAGTGCATCATAATCTGCTCCTTCTTCAACGCCGTAGGTAATTCCATTTAAAGGCAACCCTTTTTTAATAAAAAGCGTATGACTAACCTTATTAGCAAAATCATTGAATGATTGCTCTAAAGCATCTGGCGCTCCATAAATATCCAGATGATCAGCATCCATTGAAGTAATGCATGCAATATTTGGCGAAAGCTGCAAAAATGAACGATCAAATTCATCTGCTTCGACTACACTTATTTGGTCTCCACCAAGGATTAAATTAGAATTATAATTCTCTGAAACACCACCCAAAAACGACGTTGCATCAACTCCACATTCCTTCAAAATATGCCCTAAAATTGTCGATGTTGTAGTTTTACCATGCGTACCCGCAATGGCAAAACAGAAAGTGTTTTTAGTTATTTCACCAAGAATTTCGGCGCGTTTAAAAATTTTGAAATTATGTTCTTTAAAATATTGTAGTTGTTTGTGATTCTCCGGTACTGCTGGTGTATACACTACAATCGTATTTTTTGCATTTAAAAATTCTTTTGAAATCAAGTCAATTTCCTCATCAAAACATATGTCAATTCCGGAACTTTCCAAGCTCTTCGTAATCGGTGATTCAACTTTATCATAACCGGCAACCTTTATATTATGTACATGAAAATACCTTGCTAAAGCACTCATGCCTATGCCGCCAATACCTACAAAATAAATATTATGTATCTTCTTTAAATTCACTTAATTAATTTTTCAATTTCATTTACAATTGCCACCGTTGCATTGGGTAATGCCATTGCTTTTATATTTTTACTCAATACTTCTTGTTTACTTGTATCTAGTATTAAATTTTCCAGTTTTTCTTGAAAGTCATCCAGTTCACTTTCTTTACATAAAACAGCTGCATCTTTATGAACAATTGCCATTGCATTTTTAGTTTGATGATCTTCGGTTACATTGGGTGATGGAATAAAAATCACAGGCTTACCCACAATACATAATTCCGAAATCGAACCTGCGCCTGCTCTACTGATTATAATATCGGCAGCGGCATAAGCAAGATCCATTCTATTCAAGAAGGCATGAACCTGCAGATTGTTATTATGGTATTTTTTATACTCATCGTAGTACAGTTTACCTGTTTGCCATATTAACTGAATATTATTCTTTTTAAACCAATTCAATTGTGATTCAATCAATATATTAATTGCCCTGGCACCTAAGCTTCCACCTAAAACCAATACAGTGTTTTGAGCGGCATTTAGTTTGAAAAAAACCTGGGCATCTTTTTGGTTCTTTTTTATTTCCAGTAAATCTTGACGAACCGGATTCCCAGTTTTAACTATTTTCTCTTTCGGGAAAAATCGTTCTAAACCATCATATGCAACACATATTTTATTCGCTTTTTTCGCTAAAAGTTTATTTGTAATACCAGGATATGAATTCTGCTCTTGCACAAGGGTAGGTATCTTTTTTCTATTGGCCATTTGCAATGTTGGCCCTGAAGCAAAACCACCTGTACCTATTACCACATCAGGTTTGAATTTTTTAATGATTTTATTTGCTTTCCATAAACTACTTATTAGTTTAAAAGGAAACTGCAAATTTTTCAAGGTCAACTTTCGTTGAATTCCTGAAATCCACAAACCTATTATTTCATATCCTGCTTGTGGTACTTTTTCCATTTCCATTCGGTCCTTTGCCCCAACAAATAAAAATTTTGTACTAGGATTTCGCTGCTTTAATTCATTTGCAATTGCGATTGCAGGATAGATATGCCCTCCTGTACCTCCACCACTAATCAATATGTTTAATTCTTGTTTAATCGTTTTTTGTTTAATTCTTTATTATTATTCTAAGTTCCCTTTATCCAATAACCTTATCCAATGGCTTCATGTAATACACTTAAAGGATTATCTTCATCTATTTTTTTATTTTTTTTGATTTCAATCTCTCTATTAGCACTCACACTCAAAACAATACCAATTGCAAAACAAGTCATCCAGATAGAAGTGCCTCCAGCGCTAATTAATGGTAATGGTTGCCCCGTCACTGGGAATAACCCTACCGCGACCGCCATATTAATCAAGGCTTGAAATATGATGGGAATACCAACTCCCATCACTAATAATGTCCCGAAAATAGTTTCCGTTTTATTTGCAACTATTACAATTCGAAATAATAAGCCTAGATATAGAATCATTAAAAACATAGCTCCAATTAGGCCAAACTCTTCAACGATGATAGCATAAATAAAATCTGAAGATGATTGTGGTAAAAAATTCTTTTGCACGCTTTTACCAGGGCCTTTACCTTGGATTTCTCCCGATGCTATTGCAATTTTAGCTTTATCAGCCTGATAATTGGCTTCACTATCTGCTTCGGTAAAATTTTCAACTCTATTTACCCATGTATTAATTCTACTATTCTTGAACGTATCCGGAAACGCTTTGGCCGTTAATAAAAAAAGAGCAAAGATCAATACTCCTATCCCTAAAATTGAACCTAAATATTTTAATGGATATCCTCCTAAAAAAGTCAACATCAAAACAGACGTGAAGATGATTGCCGTTGTAGAAAAGTTAGCTGGTAAAATCAGGATTAATACCAAACCTACTGGCAGCCACAGCTGAACAATACTTTCTTTAAACCTAATAATCTTATCACGATTTCTAGCCAAATATCTTGCCACATACATCATGATAACAACTCCTGCTAAGGTTGATGTTTGAAACCCTATACCCATAAAAGGTATATGAATCCATCTACTGGCGTTAACGCCACTAATCATTTTACCCTGCATTAGGGTATACACTAATAAAACAATTACTACTGGAATTAACAAAACAGACAATCCACTAAAATATCGATACGGAATTTTATGTGTTGCATAAATGATGACAAAACCCAAAACAAGTAACATTGTATGCTTTAGCAAATGACCTAGTGTAGTGCCGTTTTCAACAACATACACTAGGTTTGTACTTGCACTATAAACAGGGAGAAAGGAAAATATTGCCAATAAAGCAATAATCGCCCAAATGGTTCTGTCGCCTCTAATATTTTTGAGGATTTTTGTCATTTATAATAATCTAACTGCTTCTTTAAATTGTCTACCTCTATCTTCGTAATTTTCAAATAAATCAAAACTTGCACACGCTGGAGATAATAATACGGTATCACCTTTATTAGCTAGTTTATATGCTACTTTTACCGCTTCTTCGGCACCTTGTGTTTCAATCATAAAATCAACTACATTGCTAAAAGCTTCCATAATTTTACTATTATCAACTCCTAAGCAAATAATTGCTTTTACTTTTTCATGTACCAATGGAAGTAATTCTGTATAATCATTTCCCTTATCGACACCACCTACTATCCAGATCGTATCAGATTTCACGGTCTCTAATGCATAAAATGTGGCATTTACATTTGTTGCCTTTGAGTCGTTTATATATTCAACACCATTTATTCTTAAAACTGGCTCTAATCTATGCTCAACGCTTTCAAAATCTTCTAGACTTTCACGTATTGTTTCACTTCTAACATTTAATAATTGCCCTGCCATTCCTGAAGCCATGGCATTTTTAATGTTATGAGATCCCTGTAATGCTAACTCTGTTATACTCATTGCAAATTTGTTTGATTTAGTTTGTATTATTATGTTGTTATTATCTTTATATGCGCCTATTTCTACTTTCTTTTTCAATGAAAAAGGCAGTAATTCTGCTCTTGTTTTATTGTTTTCTAACCAATTTGATATTGCCTCATCATCAGCATCATATATCAAATAATCATCTTCGGTTTGGTTCATTGTAATTCTAAATTTAGAATTGATATAATTTTCATATTTGTTATCATACCTATCTAAATGATCAGGTGAAATATTGGTGATAATTGCAATATGTGGTGCAAATTCAACAACACCATCCAACTGAAAACTACTCAACTCTAACGCATACATGTTATGCTCTTTTTTAGCAACTTGTAATGCAAAACTATCTCCAACATTACCTGCAACGCCTACATTTAATTTTGCATTTTTCAATATATGACCCGTTAATAATGTTGTAGTTGTTTTTCCATTGCTGCCTGTAATCCCTATAATGGTTGCATCAGTAAATTTGCTAGCAAACTCTATTTCAGAAATTACCGGAATACCCTTTTGTAACAACTTTTGAATCAGTTCTACTTTATCAGGAATTCCAGGGCTTTTCATTACAACATCTGCATCAAAAATTTTACTTTCTGTATGCTTACCCTCTTCGAAAACAATATCATTATGTAAAAGAACTTCCTTATATTTTTTACTAATTGTTCCCTTGTCGGAAACAAACACTTTATATTTTTTCTGCTTTGCCAGTATCGCTGTACCTACACCACTTTCACCAGCGCCTAAAACAGCTATCTTCTGCATTTTATCTCACTTTTAGTGTTATAATTGACATTACTGCCAGCATGATTCCTATAATCCAAAATCTCGCAACAATCTTACTTTCATGATATCCTTTCTTTTGAAAATGATGATGTAGTGGTGACATCAAAAAGATCCGTCTTCCTTCTCCGAATTTCTTTCGAGTGTATTTGAAATAACTAACTTGCATCATTACCGATAAAGTCTCCGCAAAGAAAATTCCTGCTAAGACCGGTAACAAAAACTCTTTTCGAACTGATATCGCTAAAACAGCTATTATACCTCCAATTGTCAAACTTCCTGTATCACCCATAAATACCTGAGCTGGATAAGTGTTATACCATAAAAATCCTATCAACCCTCCCACAAAAGCACTTATGAAAACGGTCATTTCACCAGAGTATGGGATATACATTACATTCAAATAATTTGCGAAAATGATATTACCGGAAATCCAGGCAAAAACACCTAATGCCAATACAATTATTGCGGAAGAACCGGCTGCCAAGCCATCTATCCCGTCAGTGAGATTAGCACCATTTGAAACTGCAGTAATTATAAATACTACAATCAGCACAAAAATTATCCAGCTATATTTTACAGCTCCTTCTCCTAACCAACTCACAAAAATTGAATAATCGAATTCGTTATTTTTCACAAAAGGAATAGTGGTTTTTAATGATTTTTCTTCATCACCAAACAATTCTAAAGCTTTGCTATACTGTAATTCAGTTTGTATAACTTGAGCATTAAGATTCTTTTCTTTTATTACTACTTGGGGGGAAAAATAAAGCATGCAACCAACGAAAATTCCCAAGCTTACTTGCCCCAAAATTTTAAAGCGTCCTTTAAGGCCGTCTTTATCTTTTTTGAAAACTTTAATATAGTCATCCACAAAACCAATTAATCCCATCCATAAAGTGGTAACTAATAAAATGATGATATAGACATTATCTAATTTTGCAAATAATAATACCGGCAAAACTGTAGCCAGGATAATTATAATACCTCCCATTGTTGGTGTGCCTGTTTTTTCTTTTTGACCTTCTAAACCTAAATCTCTAACTGACTCGCCAATCTGTAAACGACGGAGTTTATCTATGATTCTTCTTCCATAAATTGTTGAAATTAATAATGAAAAAACAAAAGCTAGTGCCGATCGAAACGAGATATACTGAAACAAGCCGGCTCCAGCTAATTCGTATTGTTTTTCCAAAAATTCAAATAAATAATATAACATAGTTCGGTTAGGTTACTTTTCTAATTCTTTTAAAATGGTTGTTACTATTTTATAATCATCAAAGTCGGTTTTAACTCCATTTACCTCTTGATATGTTTCATGTCCCTTACCAGCAATGAGCAAGATATCTCCCTTATCTGCCAATTGACTTGCTGTTTTTATTGCTTGTTTTCTATCTACAATTGATAGTGTTTTTTTATAATTTTGTGGCTCGATTCCAACCTCCATATCATCAATAATTGATTGTGGATCTTCTGTTCGAGGATTGTCTGAAGTAAAAATTGCTTTATCTGATAATTCTGAAGCAATATGTGCCATTTTAGGTCGCTTGGTTTTATCGCGATCACCACCGCAACCTACAACTGTAATTACCTTTTCATTGTAAGTTCTAATAGAATTGATGGTTTCTAATACATTCTTTAAAGCGTCAGGCGTATGTGCATAATCAATAATGGCTGTAATACCAGTATCAGAAATAGTATATTCAAATCGACCACCCACACTTTCTAATTCGCTTAACAAACGCAAATTTTCAAGTTGATCAATACCTAATAAATCAGCTGTGGCGTAAATGGCTAATAAATTATATGCGTTAAAAGTTCCTATCAGACGCGTCCAAATTTCATTATTACTGATGTTAAGCAATAAACCGTTTAATTGATTTTCTAAAATTTTTGCTTTGTAATCTGCAACCGTTTTGAGTGCATAGGTATACTGCTTAGCCTTTGTATTTTGAAGCATGACACTTCCATTCTTATCATCGATATTTACTAAAGCAAAAGCTGATTTTGGCAAATTATCAAAGAATGATTTTTTTACATCACGATACTCAGCAAACGAATTATGATAGTCTAAATGATCATGTGAAAGATTCGTAAAAATACCACCATTAAAACTCAATCCTTCAGAACGTTTTTGATCGATACCATGCGAACTGACTTCCATAAAGCAAAACTCAACTCCTGCTGCAACCATTTTTTGTAAATATGTATTGATTATAATTGAATCTGGTGTCGTATGAGTTGCTGGAAATTCTTCGCCATCAACCAAAACTTTTACTGTAGACAATAGTCCTGATCTATAACCTGCCTTTTTAAATAAGTTATATAATAAGGTAGCAATAGTTGTTTTACCATTCGTTCCTGTTATACCAATAAGCTTTAATTTTTCGGATGGATTGTCATAAAAATTCGAAGCGATTATAGCCAAGGCTTCATTTGAATCTCGAACCGCAACAAAAGTGACTTCACTATTTCTTTGCATAGGGAGATCTTGACAAACAATGACCCCAACACCTTTAGCGACTACATCGTCAATAAATTTATGCCCATCAGACACTGTACCTTTAATCGCCACAAATAATCCATTTTCTTGAACTTTACGAGAATCGAATTGTATAGAATTAATCAATCTATCCGTGGTTCCATAGACAGCTTCTACTGCAACTTTATATAATATGTCTTTTAAATTTTTCACGAATTATTATGACATCTTTAGTTTTATAATTTCACCTTTTTCAATTTTTTTACCTGACTTTATTGATTGTGATTTTACCGAACCAGTTCCGTCTGATTCAACTCTTAATCCTAAATTTTCTAATAATGCAATAGCATCCATCCCTGACATATTTTTTAAATTGGGCATGGTTACGAGTTTTTTTCTGGCGATAGCAGAATACTTTTTATAGTTATTTTCAATATCCGCGTAAGCAAGATCAGACTGACTTATTTCATCGACGAGTGGCGTGTCAGTGTATATTTTCTGAGCAATCTTTTTGAAAACCGGGGCGGCAACTACATTACCATAGTAACCGATTTTTTTATCCGGTTTATGAATCACAACAATGCAAGAATATTTTGGTTCTTTCGCTGGAAAATAGCCTACAAAAGATGAGATATATTGTGTTCCTCCTTTGATCCAATAATTAGTTTGACAGGTCCCGGTTTTACCCGCCATTGAATAATTTTTGTCATAAATATTCTCGGCGGTCCCACGTTTTACAACATTTTCCATCATTACCTTGAGTTTGTCAACCGTTTCTTGTGAACATATTTTTGAATTGATAATCTCCTTTTTATAAGTTTCAATAATCTTTTCTTGAGCACGAACTTCTTTAATAAATCTAGGTTTCACCATTTCACCATTATTAGCAATAGCGTTATACATAGCTAAAGTTTGAAGAGGTGTAATATGTACACCATAACCATGTGTCATCCACGCTAATGAAGTGCCATACCATTTCTTTTTATCTTCAGGATTTGGTAATATTGGCACACCCTCTCCTTTAATAGGTACATTCAGCTTATTATGTACACCCATTTTTTTAAGACCAGCAATAAATTTTTTTGGATTGTTCTTATAGTTCTCTTCAATTATTTTTACAATTCCAACATTTGAAGAGACTTCAAAAACTCTTGCAGCGGATATTTTACCATAGCCACCTCTATGTGAATCTCGAACCGTTCTATCATAAATTTTTAAGGTACCATCCTCTGTATCAATAACCGTACTCGTATCTATAACTTTATCTTCCAAGGCAACGATCATACTCATTAACTTAAAAGTAGAACCAGGCTCGTGAGATTCGCCAACGGCATGATTTAGACGTTCATAATAATTACCTTCTTTATTTCTACCTAAATTTGATATTGCCTTTACTTCACCTGTTTTCCTTTCCATGACAACTACACTTCCGTGATCTGCACTGTATTTTTCTAGTTGTTCCAGTAGTGCATGATGTGCTATGTCTTGAATATTTAAATCGATAGTTGTATAGATATCTTTACCATCAATTGGTTCAACCTCATTATTATCATTTAATGGTTTCCATTGCCCTTTTGCAATTTTTTGTTTTAATCTTTTACCATTTTTACCCTTCAGTATATCATGAAAATTTCCTTCAATACCAACTCTACCTCTGTAGTCATCATAACCAATATATCGTTCTGCTATTTTACCAATGGGGTGTTCTCTTACGGTACGTTGTTCGCCAATTAATCCTCCTTTATAGGTGCCTAGTTTAAAAATTGGAAATTTTTTGATTTTCTGATACTCGTTATAACTTAGATTTCGAGTAATGAATAAGTATCTATTCTTATTTTTTCTTGCTTTACGAATGTAACTTTCATAATAACCGGGAGATTGCTCACCTAACATTTTGGAAAGTTCTTGACTCAAACCCTTAATCCCTTCTTCAAAATCTTCTTCAGATATTGTAACGGCATCCATTCTGATATCGAACTTTGAAACCGATGTTGCTAACAAACTACCATCTACCGTATACACATTACCTCTATTAGCAGGAATTTCAAAATCTTTTACAGTTCCTTCATTTGCTTTCTTACGATAAGCATCACCTTTAATAAACTGAGTATCAATTAGTTTATATGTAATTGCCAGAGCGAACAAGAACATAAAAGCGGTAAGTAAATACAATTTATTAAGTATGTTCTTTTTCTGAATTGCCAATTGATTATTTTTTTATTTTAATTTTTTGAGGCGGATTTTCTGAGATATACAATCCTTTTTCTGCTAATTTTTTTGTTATTGATGATTCCATTTTTAATTTCATCAAATCTGATCTGGTAGCGACAAACCGAGATCTAAATTCTCTTCTTTCCTTATTGAGTTGTGCGATTTTTTGAACTTTTTTATCTATACTATGAGAGCTGGCAATCATAATTAAAGCCAGTATTGCTAAAAAGATTAATAATCTCCAGGTTTTTGGCGCATCCTCATCTACTAAAAACTTTCCTTTTAGCAGATCATAAACTCTTTGTTTGATTTTAGCCATAAAACCCGTATTACCTATTTAAACCTTCTATTACATAATGAAACAATTGCAAAATATAACGCTTCACTACACCTTTAAAATTTACTGTAGCGATGCTATACTAAATTTTATAAAATGTCATATTTTATTATTGTTTCACCCCTCATTACAAAACCCAAATATGCAATTCGGGCTATAATTTTGTTGCTACTCTCAATTTTGCACTTCGCGCTCTATTATTATCTTTAATTTCTTTTGCAGGTGGTACTATCAACTTTCCTTTTTTAAATGGAACCTCAAAATTTCCATAAAAATCTTTTTCAGGTTCACCTTCAAATAATCCGCTCCTTATAAATCGTTTTACCAATCTGTCTTCAAGAGAGTGATAAGAAATAACACTTAATTTTCCGCCAACTTTTAATAATTCTTTAGCCTGAACCAGAAACTCTTTTAACGCTTCTAGTTCTTCATTTACTTCTATTCGAATAGCTTGAAAAATCTGAGCTAAAATTTTATGTTCTTTACTGGCTGGTAAAAATTGTTTCAAGACATTCTTTAACTGAAAACTTGTCTTAATCGACTCTTCACTTCTTTCACTTACAATCTGCTTTGCCATTGCTCTAGCATTTCTCAACTCACCATATAAAAACAGGATACTACTTAACTTTTTTTCTTGATATTTGTTTATCACGTCATATGCTGACAATTTACTTTCTTGATTCATGCGCATATCTAAATCTGCATTAAAACGTGTAGAGAAACCTCTTTCGGCAACATCAAACTGATGTGAAGAAACTCCTAAATCGGCCAAAATCCCATCTACTTCTTGTATACCATAAAAGCGCAAAAATCTTTTCATGTATCTAAAATTCTCATTGATCAACACAAATCGATCATCATCAATAGCATTTTCTAAAGCATCTGCATCCTGATCAAAGGCAAACAGTTTTCCACTCTCACCTAACCGTTTTAAAATCTCTCGAGAATGTCCACCTCCGCCAAAAGTTACATCTACGTAAATTCCATTCGGATTAATTTCTAAACCATCAACACTTTCAAAGAGCAAAACAGGATTATGATAACTCATCTCCCATCATATTGTCATTTCCCATTACATCTTCTGCCAAATCAGCGAAATCAATCGCAGCATCGTCAATTGCTTTTTCGTAACGCTGTTTATCCCAAATTTCAATGATGTTTACTGCAGAAGACAATACAACCTCCTTTGAAATTCCAGCGAATGAATGCAAATCCTTTGGGATTAATAATCTACCAGTAACATCTAAATCAACAACTTTTACACCTGCTGTAAAGCGACGTATGAAATCATTATTCTTCTTTACGAACCTGTTTAATTTATTGACCTTTTGCATTAGTAAATTCCACTCTGCCATTGGATACAATTCTAAACAGGGTTGAAAAACA
>Ga0209344_10003328_pt1 | contig 16069 bp, 10 predicted proteins | sample Cruoilmetagenom6_FD_187293 | JGI IMG/M metagenome (GOLD analysis project Ga0209344, IMG submission 187293) | Oil polluted marine microbial communities from Coal Oil Point, Santa Barbara, California, USA - Santa Barbara Oil Seep Sample 6 (SPAdes)... | ecosystem: Environmental > Aquatic > Marine...
AGAACCACCGTCCACGTCTGCAGGGGTGATGGTCGCGTTGCCGTTGGCATCAAGCTGAACGGTGATGTTCTGGCAAACGGCCGTTGGGGCCACGTTGTCCTCAACCGTTACCACAGCGGTACAGGTTGAAACATTGCCGTTGTTATCGGTTACTGTTAATATAACATTGTTGGCGCCTACATTTGAACAATCGAAAGTAGAGACATCAATGGTAGTGGAAGCAATTCCGCAGGCATCCGAAGAACCACCGTCAACATCGGCAGCCGTAATTGTCGCGTTGCCGTTGGCATCAAGCTGAACGGTGATGTTCTGGCATACGGCCGTTGGGGCCACAGTGTCCTCAATAATAATGGTAGAGGTACAGCTCGCGCTATTGCCATTTACATCCATTACGGTAAGGATTACTGTATTTGGTCCTATGTCTGCACAAGTGAAATTCTCTGGGCTTACCGAAATATTGGCGATCCCGCAATTATCGGTACTTCCACCATCCACATCGGCAGCATTTAGGGTAGCCTGTCCGTTGGCATCCAGTTGCAATATCAATGGAGCAGCTGAAGTCCATACATAATTGATTTTTGTATTATCTATGTGATCCTGTACATAGGCAGATATGGCGGAACCAAATCCTCCTGGATCATTATAGCCTGGAGCGCCCGCGTCATAACTATAATCTTCGGCATAAATTGCAAAACTATCGCCCCAACTATCTGTCCACGCTGTATGGGTAATGGTATTAGGGTCCGTTGTATTGGAATTGGTAGAGATTGAAAAATCGGCTGCATTGCCTCCAAAGATCAAGGCTGCAGCTTCTTGTGCCGTATATACTGGGGGGTTCGTTCCCCAATTTGGCCCATCGCTTACCCTATATGAACCAACATATACAGGACCAGATCCTTGGCAAACCACAATAGGGGCCTCGGTATCCTCAGCGGTAAAGGTAAAGTTTTCAGATGTTGAAAGCCCACCCGTATCGGTCGCCACAACCGTGATCACTGCATTACCTTGTATTCCAGCCTCCGGCATTCCAGATAACACAAAGTTGGTTCCATTATAGCTAACTGTCAGGTTTGCATCCTGTAATACGGCCTGATTTCCAGAAGTGACCGTTACAGTAAGATCAGCAGTAGCATCTTCAAGATCCGAAATTGTTACATTTTGTGAAAATGCACTTCCAGGGCAGCCAGAAATATTTGATATCGGAGCTATTACAGGAGCTTGGTTCAATAATACTGTTTTATCATTGGAAAACGAGAAGCAGTTCTGGTCACCAGCGACGCCGCCATATTCTACTATATATCCCATACTCTGTCCCGTACCCAAATCATTCCAGCGTCCATCATTGGCAAAATATACCTGTAGATAATCTTCAGACCCACTTGAATTATTTGGCTCAGAGGCATTCCAATTGGCATATTGACCAGGTGAGGGTGCACTGCCTACAGAAAACTGTGTCCCAGCTTCGGGCCCCGTAACCCAGTACCAATTACCCTCGGCAGAAGACTGGTTGGCATACACGGTAGTTCCGGAAGCATGGTTTATCTCATTAAAATTATCAGAACCACCTAACCATCCGTCATCTGTAAGTTTGGTTTTAATAAAATTATTTTCTTCTACAGAAGTAGAGGTAGCCAAGTACCCCTGAAGACCATAAAGTGTCTTGGCTGCAGCTGCAGTTTTTGCCTGTACCCAAGAAAGACTTTGGTTTACATATTCATAGTAATGATTGTTATCTGGATTCGAAACACTGCTGCCTATAATAAAGGTAATGGTACGTTGTGCGGTATTATTACTGGTAGTTCGAAACTGTACATTTTGGAACAAGTCTTCCAAGTCGCTATCGGTCAGGGTACCGCTAACGGTGAGCACCCCGGTAGAACCGTTATAGTTCGCAGTAACGCCACCAGGAAGGATATATCCAGCAGCTAAGGCAAGTTGATCACCTGCAACAAAATTATTGGAAATGGACACCAGGGCGCCATTGGCATTTCCATTATAGGTAAGCCCTATAGCCGCATCTACGATTGTAAAAATTGCAATATTGCCCATTTGCGTAGACCCGGGAGAGGTAACTACATAAGGGTCTGGTGCGGTAATGGTAATATCTGCATTGGTAGTATTTATATTTCCGCTACTGTCGGTAGCCGTAAGTACTACGGCCTGTGTCCCAATATCACTACAATCAAAAGTGGTCTTACTCAAACTTAAAGTAAAACTACAGTTGTCTGAACTGCCATTGTCCACCATAGCGGGAGTAATGGTTAGTCCACTCGACTCAGTGAGCTGTAGGGTAAGGGCCTGTGACTTAACTATCGGGCTTATATCATCTACTATTGTTATAGTTACTGGCACGGTCGTACTGTTCCCGTGTATATCTGTAACTGTATAATTGATAGTATTATTCCCAATATTTGAACAATTGAAGAGGGATTGGCTCAATATTCTTGTATCAATTCCACAATTGTCGCTACTGCTTACCTCTATATCCAATGGTATAATAGTAGCTTCTCCTGAAGCGTTCAAGGGTACAGAAATATTTTGGGTGGTAACAGATGGAGCTATATTATCAACTATTGTAACTGTAATTGGACATACAACCAGCGAATTTCCATGGTCATCCGAAATCGAAAAGTTTATGGAATGCACCCCAACAGTCAACGTGGTTCCTATCGCCGGAACTTGTGTTACCGTTACAGTAGAACAATCATCAACTGCCGTAATGAGACCCCTTAAATCGGGTAGGTTTACGGTACAAATCCCATTTCCTGTATTCAAAGTTTGGCTAATTGTTGTACACGTAGCAGTGGGAGGAGTATTATCCACATACACCGTATATGTTTTTGTTTCTATGTCAAAACTGCCATCACTAAATTCTGCCCTAAGGGAAACAGTATAATCAGTATGCCCAGGAGTAGCAGTATAAGTATGGGTAGGGTTTTGGATAATACTGGTGGTGCCATCCCCAAAATCCCAAGACCAAGACGTTACAGTTACGGGAACAATAGCACTAATGGAAACATCCTCCAGTCCCCAATTATCGAAACCGGCACCTGAATTGCTGGGTTGATACCATCTAAATATGGTATTGGTGGTCTGGGCCGCCGGAGGAATAGCTATAGTATTCCAGTACCAATTGTACCAGGCATAATTCCCCGCGGATGTAGTATCCCAGCCTCCAAATATTTCGACCCAAGTACTGCCATTGTCCACACTATATTGTAGATATACTTCCTCATTTGCGGCATCGGGCTGCTCACAGCCTGTTCCTTCATTATTCCCATAACGTAGATAAAAAGTAATTTCTCCACCAAGGTTTACATCCACGCCATTGGTCTGAACAAAACGTTTTCCGCTATTTGGACCAGAGGCAGCAAGATTAGTCGCCCAAAAATAAGCAGAGTTATCAGGCGAATTCTTTCCGGGGCAGGTATTTGAACTAACTGTAAATGGCGAAGCAGACCAACCAATTGGTAGACTCCCCCCATTAAACGTAAAGGATGTAGCAGTCGTGGTACTTGAAGCCGAACCGCTAAATTCTACTGTGGTATTTCCACACGAACCACTGGCAACATTTGTAGTAAAATCTGTGGTTTGCCCCTTTATAGATCCAACTATAAATTGGACCATCAAAAAAAACAGAATGTGTAATTTAAAGCGCATAGGTTTTTATTTTTGAAATTTTAAAAGAATTCGATTCAGGGTTTTTAGATTTATTGTCTCTCGAAAACATTTTGAGGTTATCGCCAGTCATACAGCCTCCTACTAGGGTTTGTTTTGGCTTGAGGATAAGGTTTGCCGCATTTTCTTCCTCACTGAAATTGGTTGTATCGCCAAGTACATACTGTAAGATTATCGCCTGGTCGGTTTTATTTTCTAGTTTAAGTACGTAATATTCAAAATCAAAACCATTGTCTGAATCAACACAGTCTTTAAGTTGATACTGAATAACTAGCTCAGTATTTTCAAAGGTTGGAATCCAATTATCTTGGGCTTTTCCAGAAATATACCCCAAAAAGATAAAGGCAAACAAAACATAATTTTTTTTCATAAGTAGAGTGTTAGAAATGGAGTGAAAAAATCAAGCGTTAATTTTTTAACATTTGAAGTGGCAAATAAAGTATCTTAAAAACAATAATCGAAAGAAACTATATAGATGAAATATAGATTGTACAGATAGATAAAATATAGACGACTGAAATTTAATTAACTGATTTTTTGCATCTTATGATATATAAGTTTTAATAAAAGTCAATAGGGAATCTTTTTCTATATAGATTTTTAGAAAATTATTATTAATAACCAATTTTCTATAGAAACGTTTAAAGACGAATAAAATCGTTATGTTGTTCTATAATTCTCGTATCATACTTTCAAAAGAAACGTCATCATCCGTAATATCCATCTTGCGCTTTATCCTATATTTCTTGGAAATAACACTTTGATGGCTAATTCCCATAAGAGAGGCTATTTCTTTATTGGTAAGCTGTAGCTTTAGCAGCGAACAAAATGCAATATCATTGTCCGAAAGCATCGGAAACAAAGCCGCTAGATTTTTTCCAAAATCGGGATGCACCTCAACAAATTTGGTTTTAAAATGCTTCCAATAATTCTTTTGGTTTATAACGGTTGCCAATTGGGCTGCGAGCTCATTAGAGTCTTCCTTGTTCGGCCTTTGCTCCAATAAATCCAATAATTGATTCTGAAGATCTGCCATTTCCAATGAGATGGCGACCAATTCCCGTTCCTTATCCGCCAGGGTTGTTGCCCTTTCCTCGAAAAGTTCCCGCTCTATATCTTGTTTCTCCTGTAAAGCAATATGCGATTTTTCTAAATTGTCCACCGCAGCCTTCTGAATGGCTATTTGCTTTCTATTGGTATAATAAATTAAAAAAGCCATCGCAATAACCAATACGAGTAATGAAAGAGTCAGAAAGATAATACTCTGCTGATTTTGGTTGTTTTCTTTCAAAAGGGAATTGTTTTTTAATAGCGAAATATTCTTCTCACGCTGAAGTTCGTTCTGATAATTTTCTTGCAATTCCTTGATCTTTACTTGGTTATTGGCCTCTTGCAGAGAATCCTTTAAAAAACTTACCCGCTCATATAGAGGAACCGATTTGTCATAAAGTTCTTTTTCATTATACGTTATTATGGCATTTTGAAGAAAGAGTATTTCATTGTCGGCATTCATCTTTAGACGTGAACTCAAGGCCGGTTCAACCCTGTTTATTACTTCCAAGGCCTTTCTATAATTGTGCGCTTGGTTTAAAACCTTTAAATATTCTGCAGCAACCTCCGTAAAACGCGGCGATTTTAGTTCATAAAGACCAGTATAGGCTTCCTCCAGTTTACGGCTAGCTTTGTCTATATTCTTCATTAACCCATATACCTTTCCCAAAAGACCTGTGCTGAGCAACCTAAGCTCGTGATTTTCCAATCGCCTCAATCCATTTTCTGTATTCAATAATGCCTTTTCAGCTCGATCAAAATCTGACACGAAAATTAGGCATTGGGCGTAATTCATAAGAGTTATATAATAATTGAGCCCATTTTCCTCAGCAAATACGGGTAAGAGCTCTTCAAAAATGTCACGGGCAAATTCGTAGTTGCCATTATTGTAATAGAAGTTACCCAGTTTTTGCTTAACAATATGAACTTCTCTATCATTGCTTGTTTCCTTAAAAATCGAAAGCGCCTTTTTTAAGTAGGTGATAGATTTTTCCGGCTGAAGCATATAATTATAGTTGGAAGCCATCTCTCCATAAACTATAGCTTCTCCATCCCTGAAATCTGCTTTCTTATACAGCGCCAATGATTTTTTTAACGCTTGTAGCGATTCCTCATAGCGGGACGCCGACCGTAAGGTTATTGCCAGATTGGAATATAGTCTAGCCGTAATCAGGGAGTGCCCATGGGCCCTCTCTATTCCCTTTTTAAAATAGTACTCCGAGGAATCCAAAATCGCCAATTGGTTGAAGGTAATCCCAAGATTGCTATAGGTTTTGGCAACCACCGTATCGTGCAAATTAGAAGATTTGCCCAATAGTTGCAAAAGATAAACTTTGGCTGAATCTGGCTTTTTGAAAACTGTATTTTTTATCTGGGTGGTGAGCTTTTCGATTTCGGGAGTTTGCGATACTCCAGAATATGGAAGAAAAATAAATAAAATGCCTATGTAAAAGTGCTTCATACTTTTTTTTGATGCGCAAATCTAAAAAATCCGTAAGAAATATCCGCACATTTATTTTTACAACTTACATTAAAAAACCCTCCATTACAGAGGGTCGAGGGATAATTATAAAAAAAAAAGGGAATCCATTTTTAAACATTTGCATAACAAATTGAAGCATAATTATTTGAAAATAAAAAATTTATACATAGCCAAAATATAGATGTATTAAAATAAATGTCTCTTTTTGAAAAATCAAGCGATCCGCTACAATTGAATATCGATTGCCCAACTAACTACACAAGGGAAGCCCAGCATCTTTACCTAACATATATATTCCAATGTTCTTCAGCTATCCAAACGACAAATCTAAATAGCTATTCCACAAATACTCCACGGATAGTTCACTAAAATGTAGGAATATATATAATTATTCCTATAAAATGAAATCCGTAATGCGCAGTATTAGCCCCTCCCATCTTGGGTATAACTATGGATTTATAAAAAACCTTTCAGTTTTAATATTTGCATAATCGTTTATTTACGATTATCTGGAGTTTTTTAGGACTTGCTCCAGTCAAACATTGTTTCGGTTTCCTAATTGTTAAAGGCAATTGCAAAAAAAAATGTTAGTCCTATTCCCTAAATAAGCCTCCCATACCGAGCGCTTCCTTTAAGTACGGACAAAAAAATCGTTCCCACCCTATACCCATCTTGTGAACAATCGCTTTTCAACGAGGCCATCTTTGCAGTGAACTTTAAATTTTATTATTATGGCTAAACAAGCTGGAATTATCAAACTAAAGGGAACTATCGAGGATATTTCCTTTTACAAAAGTGCAGACGGGCATTTGGCCCGTAAAAAAGGCGGGGTTGACAAGGATAAAATTCTAAATGATCCTGCTTTTGCAAGAACCCGAGAGAACAACTCTGAGTTTGGTCGTGCGGGACAGGGGGGCAAACTTATAAGAAGCGCGTTTCGTTCACTCTTACAAAATGCCAAGGATCGCCTGGTGGTAAGCAGGCTCACTACCGTATTGTTGGCAATTATCAAAACAGATTCTTTTAATAAGCGTGGCCAGCGCAACATAGATGAGGGGAATATTGGTCTTTTGGAGGGCTTTGATTTTAACATCAGAGGGAAATTGAGCACCACTTTTTTCGGGCTCTTTACCTCGGCCTTCGACCGTGTAGCTGGTGATGCCACAATTAGCGTAGAATCCTTTAGTGCCACGGAACGCATTGTAGCCCCAGCCGGAACGACGCATTACAAGCTGGCAATGGGCGCAGCAGAGCTCGACTTCGTGAATAAAATATTCGTGTACAGTGAAATGGATATGGGAATACTACCCTATGACAATTCAGAAGTTGTAGCTACAACCCTTACTGCCGCCGTTAGTCCGAATTCACCTTATCCTATTTTGACTGTTATGGGTATCGAATTCTACCAAGAAGTGAATAACGAATTTTATTCCCTGAAGAACGGAACATACAACGCACTTGGCATCGTTAAGGTTGATGACGTTTAGGATGTTTATTTAACAGAAGTTATTATCGTGAGGGTGCCCATGGCGCCCTCACTTTAAAATAGATGGATATTAAGCCTTGTGCTCAATTCGCCATTAATTTATACCGGCATCAAGTCTTCTGTACTTGCGAAGAGTTGTCTTTTGAACCATCATATATCATAAAATTTGAGAATGTTTTATTCTTAAAATGGAAAATATGACATGTAGCGTATTAATGAAAGTAACAGTATGCTAGAAATTACCTACCACTAAATCTTCTAACAATGAATATTATAGACAGATACAAAAGCCCAACTCCAAAGTTTTTTCGAATACTTCGGAATATAGGTATAGCAATGGCGACTGCCGGAGGAACAGTTTTGGCATCGCCATTGGAATTGCCTGAATTAGTAATCTCCATAAGTGCGTATATGACCTTGGCCGGCAGTGTGGCCTCTGCTATCAGTCAGGCTGTAGTTTCAGATGAGGAAATAAATACAAATTCAAAAAACAATTAAATATGAGTTATAGAGAATTGCCTATTGTAATGGGCACAGCCAGCGGCACCTTTCTTTCATCATTTGCCGCACTTCAAGTAGAAGATATATTAATTTCCGCCTTTTTGGCTATAATAGGCGCTTTAGTAAGTTTTATGATGTCATGTTTATTAAACCTGTTTATAAAGCCGAAATTTAAACGATACAGGAGGAATGATAAAGGAAAGCGTAATGATCTTAATTAAGAATTTTTAGATCTGCTATAATTGAATATTTTCGATTAAAGCTGCAAAAGATCAAATATACAATAGACCCAAAAACAAAAAAAGCCCATCCATATGGATAAGCTTCTCATCGGTCTATTTCTAAACCACAAGCCACATTAAAGTGACTCAACACAACATCATTAATTCTCTTTTTGAAAGAGATTCCCACCTTCGTGGGAATTTGTTGCGGTCTGGACGAGACTCGAACTCGCGACCCCCTGCGTGACAGGCAGGTATTCTAACCAACTGAACTACCAGACCAAGTTTTCAATCCCGATAAATCGGGACCCCAACAACAGTTGGGCTAGGTGAAAATTTGTTACCATACATTTTGGAATTTCTCCCTTGCCGTATTAAGCGGTGGCAAATATACCACTCCATTTCATTTTCGCAAACTATTTTTTTAAAAAATAATTATTTTTATCCAAACTTCTGTCTTTCCACTAAATAGGTCGTCAAAATCTTGTTGAAACTTTCGTTTATATCGGTTAAAACGTATTTAATCCTGTATTGGGCACAGCGCATTTGAAGTTCGTTAAAGTAATTTTGGATCGCTTCCCCATATTGCTCCTTGATATTATCGGCATACAGATTTACGTGCTCACCCGTTTCCACATCTACAAAACGCTTTGGACGATTGCTGAAATCGAAATTTACCTCCCTTTTTTTATCGAAAGTGTGAAATAAGATAACTTCGTGCTTGTTATATTTTAAATGCTGAAGTGCCTCAAATAGCTTTTCCGCTTCTGCGTCACTTTGAAACATATCAGTAAACAGAAACACTAGCGAACGCCGTTTCAGCTTTTCGGCAATTAGATGAAGATGCTCATACGTTTTAGTTTCAGTTTTTTCTTTTGAGGATAGCAAGGCTTCATTCAACTTTTGAAGCAACATTTGGTGGTGGCGCTCACTGCCTTTTTCCGAAGCATAAAATTCATATTCGTTACTATAAACGCTCAGTCCCACGGCATCACGCTGGCGTTTCATTAAATTCATTATTGCCGCGGACGCCAACACCGAAAATCCAATTTTATTTAAGGAGCTTATATTGAACTGCTTCAACTTTGGGTAGTGCATAGAACTGCTGTTGTCCACAATTAAATGGCAGCGCAAATTGGTTTCCTCTTCGTAACGTTTTGTGTAAAGTTTATCGGTTTTGGCGAAAAGCTTCCAATCTATATGTTTGGTGCTTTCGCCATTGTTATAGATTTTATGTTCGGCAAATTCCGCAGAAAACCCGTGAAACGGACTCTTATGAAGACCGGAAATAAAACCCTCCACCACTTGTTTGGCAAGCAATTCAAGGTTTTTAAAACCAGTGATTTCATTTATTTCCTTTTCAATATTCAATTTTTGGTGAATTGTTAAGGGTGAAGGGTTAAGGGTTAGGGGTTAAGGGTTATGAGTTAGGGGTTTTCAATTTGGTTTTTTTATATAGTTTCTTGTTCCTAGAAGTAATTTTCTCACAGTAATTATTAATTCGTTAATCCCTATATCCTCTTTTAAAAATCCAAGTCGTATAGATAGCAAGTATTGTGTTTCAACTTCCGCTAAAGAACCGACCGCAATATTTATAAATTGCAAAAACTCTTTGTTACTTTTTCTCGCCGCACCCTCAGCAATATTTGACGGAATTGAAACGGAAGCTTTGCGTATCTGATTTGTAAGCCCATAGGTTTCTTCTTTTGGAAATTCCTTACTCATAGTATAAATCTTTTCAACTAAATCCATACTCTTCAACCAAACGTCCATTTCCTTATGATTCATAGCTTCAATTTATGACCTCTTCACCCTTGACTCTTAACCCCTCACTATTCCAATATTTTATCAACAATACCATAATCCACAGACTCTCCGGCGCCCATCCAATGGTCGCGGTTAAAATCCTTCATGACTTTTTCAAAGCTCTGTCCGCAGTTTTCAGCCAAAATGCGGGCGCTCAATTCCTTGGTTTTTAAAATTTCCTGAGCCGTAATTTCGATGTCGCTGGCAACACCACGGGCCCCACCGCTTGGTTGGTGTATCATAACACGCGCATGAGGCTGGATAAAACGTTTTCCCTTTTCACCTGCGGAAAGCAAGATACTGCCCATAGAGGCCGCCAATCCAGTACAAATGGTAGAAACCGGACTTTTAATTTCGCGCATCATATCATAAATTGAAAATCCGGACGTAACATACCCACCTGGGCTGTTTATGTAGAATTTTATTTCGTCGTGGTTTAGGGCGTCCAGATATAACAGACGGTCCACAACGTGGCGCGCGCTCTTGTCGTCCACCATTCCCCAAAGGAATATCTTGCGCTCCTCCAATAATTTGCCATCAATTTTATCCTGTACTTTATTTGTTTTTTCCATATTTTACGGTCTATCCCCTCGAGCGCAGTCGAGAGGTTTTTATTATCCTGTTTGCAAAATTAGTCTCGACTGCGCTCGACCAGACATTTCACTAAAATAACAAAAGGCCCGGCAATGCGCCAAGCCTTTAATCAAATCTTTTCTGTAAATATTACAAAAGCGAATCAATCGCCTCGGCGTAAACGTTCTTGGGAGCAACGCCCACTTGACGGCCCACTACTTCACCATTTTGGAAAACCAAAACGGTTGGAATGTTTCTTACTCCATATTTAGCGGCAAACTCTTGGTTTGCATCCACATCCACTTTTCCTACCACGGCTTTACCGTCGTATTCCTTACTTATTTCTTCTATGATGGGTCCTACCATTCGGCAAGGCCCGCACCAGGCTGCCCAAAAGTCAACCAATACCGGCTTGTCACTTTTTAATACGGTTTCTTCAAATGTTGCGTCTGTTATTTCTAATGCCATAATCTTTGTTTTTAATGAACTTCAAAAATAGTTAAATTTTAAACGAAATCCTGTTGCGTTAATATATGTTTAGGAAATGGGAGTATTGTTTATTTCTATTATTTAGTTGGTAGTCCTTAGTCTTTAGTTTTTAGTCAGTAGAAAATTATACTATTGGTTTGTTATCATTATTAATTTAGTTTATAACTCAACTGCTCTCGCTCCAATTCATCCAGCAACTCCTTTGAAATATTGATTTTATGCTTTCGGCTGGGCATGGTTAAATGTATTTTTTCTTCCTTTTCATAAACCACAAAAAACAACTGCTTTTCCCCTTTATGGGTTTTTACCAAATTTTTAAGCGAATCAATCTTTGCTTCTCCTAATTCATTTAGTGGAATTGTTAGCGTTAATTTTTTGCCATGGGTATCCATCACATCATGGAGCAATTGTATGCTGTTATATTGAAGTCTCGGCTCTCCTTTTTTACCCGTATCACGATTTGTCCAACCTTCTTTAACGAAAACGCGCCCATAGATGAAACTATTAGGAACCAAGAAATGTCGCCATTTTAAATACTCTTCCCCAAATATTTTGAAATCGTAGCTGTCCTCATAATCTTCCACAGTGAAAATTGCCCAACCCTTTCCGGCTTTGGATTCTCTGTGCTGCACATCGCTCACAACGCCGCCAAAACACATTTCTTTATTGAGAAAATCTTCTAAATGATTAAAATTGGAAACTTTGCAGTTAGTGAAAGTTTGCATTTCAATTTGGAAATCGTCCAGCGGATGGCCCGAAATATAAACGCCCACCACTTCGCGTTCCTGTTTCAGTTTTTTCATCGTGCCCCATTCTTCACACGGAGGTACTTCCGGTTCGGGAATTTGCACTTCACTGGCATCGCCAAAAAGACTTACCTGTGATGAATTCTGTGTTTCCTGATATTTTGCGGCATAACGTAACACCTTCTCTATAAACATAACGCCATCACCGTCATGGTGCAAATACTGTGCGCGGTGTGTATCAAAACTATCGAAACCCCCTGCTAATGCTAAGTTTTCAAAAGCTTTCTTATTTGCTGAACGAAGATCAATTCTTTTCGCCAAATCGAAAACCGATTTGTATTTTCCATCTTTTCTATGTTCTACAATTGTTGCCACGGCACTGCTGCCCACACCTTTTACGGCTCCCATTCCAAAACGAACTGCACCTTCAGCATTTACGGTGAATTTATGGAACGATTCATTCACATCGGGGCCCAAAACAGTCAATCCCATCCGCTTACATTCGTCCATAAAAAAGGTAACCTGTTTTATGTCGCTCATATTATTAGAAAGCACCGCAGCCATATATTCCGCGGGATAATGCGCTTTTAAATAGGCAGTTTGGTAAGCAATCCAAGCATAGCAAGTGGAGTGCGATTTATTAAAAGCGTAACTCGCGAATGCTTCCCAATCCTTCCAGATTTTCTCAAGTTTTTCGGCATCGTGACCTTTTTCAGCAGCTTGGGCAACAAATTGCGGCTTCATTTTATCGAGCACTGCCTTTTGCTTTTTTCCCATCGCCTTTCTCAAAACGTCTGCTTCACCTTTTGTGAATCCTGCCAGCTTTTGCGACAGGAGCATCACCTGCTCTTGGTAAACCGTGATTCCGTAGGTTTCCTTTAAATATTCCTCCATCGCGGGAAGATCGTATTCAATTTCTTCTTCGCCGTGTTTTCTGCGCACGAAACTCGGGATGTATTCCATCGGACCAGGACGATACAAAGCATTCATCGCAATCAAATCCGCAAAAACCGTTGGTTTCAACTCCTTCATATATTTCTGCATTCCGGCAGATTCATATTGAAATATCCCAACCGTATCCCCTCTTTGGAAAAGCTCGTAGGTTTTTACATCATCTAGCGGAAAATTGTCCGGATCGAGGTCTATATTGTGTTTATGCTTTACAAGTTTTACCGTGTCTTTAATTAGCGTCAATGTTTTCAGTCCAAGGAAATCCATCTTTAAAAGACCCGCGCTTTCAACGACTGAGTTATCGAATTGGGTAACGTACAAATCTGAATCCTTCGCCGTGGCTACGGGCACAAAGTCGGTAATGTCGCTGGGCGTAATAATTACTCCGCAGGCGTGAATACCAGTATTTCTTACGGAACCTTCAAGAATTTTTGCCTGATTTATGGTTTGCGCTTCCAAATCGTTTCCTTCGGAAAGATTTAAAAGTTCGTTCACTTTTGGAAGTTCATCACTTCGGAAACGGCTTCGCAATTCCGCATCGCTCAAACCGAAAATCTTGTTCAGTTTGGTCATATTCGGAATCAATTTCGAAATTCTATCGGCTTCGTTCAAAGGCAAATCCAAAACCCGCGCGGTATCGCGAATGGAGGATTTTGCAGCCATTGTTCCGTACGTAATTATCTGCGCAACTTGATTGCTGCCGTATTTGTTGATTACGTAATCCATCACACGGCTTCGGCCCTCGTCATCAAAATCGATATCGATATCGGGCATACTCACACGATCCGGGTTTAGAAAACGCTCAAAAAGTAAATCGTATTTAATTGGGCAAATATTTGTGATTCCCAAACAATAGGCCACCGCACTTCCCGCAGCCGAACCACGGCCCGGACCTACAGAAACATCCATTTTTCGGGCTTCGGCTATAAAATCCTGTACAATCAAAAAATAGCCGGGATAACCCGTATTTGCTATAACTTCAAGCTCAAAGTCGAGCCGTTGTTTTATTTCCTTCACCCGTTGTGAAGCTTCGTCGGGAATTTCAAAATCTGTTAACGCCTCGTAAGAAACCTCCAGTAATTCCGGATAACGTTTTTTAGCGCCTTCGTATGTCAAATGGCGCAAATAGGCATTTTCACCGCGCTTGCCACCGTCAATATCCTCGGAATTCAAGAATTTCTCGGGAATACCAAAATTGGGGAGCAGTACATCGCGATGCAACGTAAAAGGCTGGATTTTTGAAACAACTTCCTCAATATTCAAAATCGCCTCGGGAAGATCCTTAAACAGCGACTTCATTTCGTCCTGTGTCTTAAAAAAGTATTCCTGATTTGGCAGGCCATAACGATAGCCGCGACCACGACCGATTGGCGTTGCCTGTTTTTCGCCATCTTTTACACATAATAAAATGTCGTGGGCGTTGGCGTCCTCCTTTTTAATATAATAGGTGTTGTTGCAAGCCACAAGTTTCACATTATTGCGCTTTGCCATCTCAATCAATACAGGATTTACGCGCTTTTCGTCCTCTTGGTCGTGGCGCATAATTTCAACATAAAGATCGTCGCCAAACATTTCCTTCCACCAGAGCAAAGCCTCTTCTGCTTGGTTTTCACCAATATTTAAAATCTTTCCGGGCACTTCACCATAAAGGCTTCCGGTTAAAACTATAATGTCTTCTTTATATTTTTCGACTATATTTTTATCAATTCGCGGGACGTAATAAAATCCTTCGGTGTAAGCGATGGAAGCCATTTTTGCCAAATTGTGATAGCCATTTTTGTTTTTGGCGAGCATCACAATTTGGTAGCCGTTGTCTTTGTGGTTTTTATTGAGATGGTCTTCGCAAACGAAAAATTCGCAACCGACTATTGCTTTTATTGGTTCTGCCGAAATTTCCCCATCCTCATTTTTAGGCAAATCGGCAAGGGATTTATTATAGTTTGAAACAGCCTGCACAAAGTGGAACGCCCCCATCATATTGCCGGAATCGGTGATGGATACTGCCGTCATATTATTTTCCACGGCGGCATTCACCAAATCCTGTGTGCTCGAAGTGGATTGCAAAATAGAAAACTGCGAATGGTTGTGGAGGTGAACAAATGGCGCATCTTCCAGGGTAGCTACATTTTCCTTTATTTCTTCGGAAGAAATTTTATCGGTTTCTGAAACGGCTTGGATTTGCTGACGGATTTTCTCCGAAGCTTTTTTCAGGTTTATATGCTCCAGCCCAATCAATTCAATGGTCTGCGGATTTTCTTTACAAAATATTTCGAAATAGTCCGGCTGTACGTCCAGCTCTTCAATCGTAAAAATCTGGCGACGTATCAATTCCAAAAAGCAACGCGTGGTAGCTTCAACATCTGCCGTGGCGTTGTGGGCTTCAGCAAATGGTTCATTAAAAAGAAATTCGTGAAGCTCGGTTAATGTGGGCAGTTTAAATTTTCCGCCGCGCCCGCCCGGAAGTTGGCAAAGTTGGGCAGATATTTCGGTACAGGTATCCAAGACCCGTAGGTTGGGGAGTGGGTTTTCTATCCCTAAACGAAAAAATTCCGCCCCCATAATATTTACGTCGAAGTCCACATTTTGCCCAACGATGAATTTCGCTTTTGTAAGGGCGATGTTGAATTTTTCAATTACTTCTTCCAATGAAATTCCATCAGCGGTTGCCAATTCGGTAGAAATTCCGTGGATTTTTTCGGCATCAAAAGGAATGTTGAAACCTTCGGGTTTCACCAAATAATCTTGGTGTTCCAAAAGTTTTCCGTGGGCATCGTGCAACTGCCAGGCAATCTGAATACAGCGCGGCCAATTGTCGCTATCGCTCACAGGAGCATTGTAGCGTTTGGGAAGGCCTGTGGTTTCTGTATCGAAGATTAAAAACATTTTGATTTAAGATTTTAGATTGCGGATTTTAGATTTTTGAACTTGTCACCCTGGGCGCTCCTAATAATTATAGGGACAAAGGATTGAACTTTGAACTTTGAACTTTGAACTTTGAACTTTGAACTTTGAACTTTGAACTTTGAACTTTGAACTTTGAACTTTGAACTTTGAACTTTGAACTTTGAACTTTGAACTTTGAACT
>Ga0209344_10003329_pt1 | contig 16065 bp, 13 predicted proteins | sample Cruoilmetagenom6_FD_187293 | JGI IMG/M metagenome (GOLD analysis project Ga0209344, IMG submission 187293) | Oil polluted marine microbial communities from Coal Oil Point, Santa Barbara, California, USA - Santa Barbara Oil Seep Sample 6 (SPAdes)... | ecosystem: Environmental > Aquatic > Marine...
GATCCATACCAGCCCTGAGGACATGTATATCAGCCGATTCGTAGCCATGAAATCAGGAGTGCCCGCTGCATCGCGCGCGCTAGACCACCTTTGATTCTGGGGATCGCAAACAGTGGTGACTGCATCTGCATGCGGCATATTTAGGTCATGAAATGCCGGCCGCTACCTGAGCCGACTTCAGCCCGGGGCGCTCAGGTGCTCGGACTCGCGTATTTTCGGCGCCGGAAAACTCTCGGAAGCAGACCAAACTTCAAGACTCTGTATGAACCGCTTCATGCGTAGAGGTATCACGCGGTTTGTTTCATAGACGGCGGAAAACTGCAGCCAGGCCGGTGGAAATGCTGGCAGTAGGATCTCCAGATCACCCGCCTCGCATTCTCGCTGCACGAAGTAGTAAGGGAACATCGAAATGCCGTGTCCCAGCAGCGTGGCCTGTTTGATGGCTTCGCCGTAGTTGGATCGGATGGTGCCATGCAATGATACCGCACTGCCATTGGCAAAGCGCCACATGCTATCTGACGCTTTTTGAGTATGGATCATACAGTTTAGGTTCTGCAGTTCCTCCGGACAGGAAGGGGAACTGTGCTGAGCCAAATAAGAAGGCGCGGCCACGATCACCTGTGGAAACCGCAGGAGATTTACGGTTGTGCAACTGTCATCGGTGATATGGTTGAATCCGACAAACAAATCTGCACCCTTGGCACGAAAATCCTGCGAGGGGTCCGACAAGGAGAGATCCACGTGGATCCCAGGGTGGGTCTTGCTGAACTCGGCAATTTGCGGGAGAAGAAAGCGAGCTCCGAAGATCGGCGGGGCCTCAACCCTGATAGTGCCCGAGATCTCGTTTTTTGCATCCTGTATATCCCGAACTAGAACCTCGTAGGAGCGCAGCAATGTCTGGCAGCGCTCGAGAATTTCGGCGCCGGTATCAGTCAACACAACCTTGCGGGCATTACGATTCAATATCGAAACCTTGAACTCGTGCTCAAGGCTCGCGATGTGCTTTGAAACGCTCGCGCGAGACATGTTCAGCTTCGTCGCTGCTGCGGCGAAACTGCCATAGCGCGCAACCTCGATGAAAACCTCGATGCAGCGTAACTTGTCCATCTAGATCCTCCCAGTCCAGAACTTGACCGTCCGGCCAGTTGGGTGCCGGATCAATGCTGTCCTGTCAGGTTAGAGCAAATGGTCGAATGAATACAGTCATACTTCATCTTGGGAGATTGCATTTAGATTTGGCAGAGGGGCAATGCCAATCGGCAAACAGTGCACCGCTGGAAGAATAGCCGGGCAGAGAATTCGCACCTCCCTTTTCGACGACGAGAACGTGCCATGTTGCTGTTCCGGCATATGCGAAGTTTGAAAAAAATTCGTTTCCGTTCGTTCTCCAACCCACAACCATTTTAACTAGGAATGCCATCTCTATTCACGCGACAATTCTAAGCTTAACCGCAACGCCGCTCTCTCAGAATGGCGGCATCTTTGTTCCGCATAGAACCGGTATTTCGCCGGAAACTGAGACTAATTCTAATTAGTCTGACAGCACCCCGGATACGGTTATGTGACTGGCTATCTGACGCTGCGATCTAAGCGACGGACCTTGCCAACGTCTGCTGCCGGGTCATAAATCAAACTAGTGATTGTTCACGACCTGACAGTCTTTGTGTTGTCGGGGTAGAAACAGCGCTAAGCGTCGATTACGGCGCTTTTTTGGAATGCCCTGTCAGGGTAAATTTTCGACCACCGTTACCCGCATTCTGCATGTCAGCCGTAACGCGCAGCGAACCGTCGTAAAATTTCACCTGGTACGGTCACTTGGGCCGCATGACAGGCTTCAATCAATCGCTGAGCATCTTCAGGTGGGAAGTAACCGTGGTTGCGGTAGATTTGAATACGGCACTCGAAATCGTGGGCATCTGCTTCAGGGTGGAATTGGGTGGCATAGACGTTTTGACCATACCGTATCATCTGAACGGGGCAGGGGGCAGAACCCAGCAAGTGCACCGCGCCCGGAGGCACGCTTTGTACCGCTTCCTTATGGCCAACAAACACCTCGAATTCTGCGGTCAGTCCTTGCAAAAGCGGGTCGTCAACCCCATCGGGCATTAGGGTGCAAACTGATGGCCCGACTGGCTCACCATAACGATCCTTGGTCACCTCGCCGCCAAGATGGTGGGCCAGAATGCCTAGCCCGTAGCAGCAACCCATAAACGGATGATCACAGCCGGTAATCTGTGGCATCAAGCGCAGGATCTGGTGTTCGATTTGCGCTTCCAACGCACTTTTCTGATCAGGCGTGTCGCTGATACATCCAGGCCCGCCCCCCACTATCACGCCCGCATAGTCAGTCACATCCAGATCGGCAGGAATATCCATTTGATCCAAGCGGATGCGATAGGTTTGATCTGGGTTCAATTCACACTTGTCCAGAATGGATGCATATTCATCGTCCGACGCGTCGGTTTCCGGGCGTAATTGCAGGATCAGAAATGGTTTCATGTCCGGGCGTTAACGTCAGATCGGCCCGAATACAAGGATCGCGAGGTTAAGCTGATTGGTTGTCGTACTGCCGTTCCCCCAAGCAAGGGACGAATAGTTGCAAAGTACAGCGCGTTTCACGGATGTCTGCGTTTGGTGAGGCGATGCGCGACGATGATCTATGCAATCATTCTGATCTTTGTGGATTGCTAACTGTTACTCTCCGGGTTCTCCGAGGTGTCGCCTACAAAGGCTTGGTGAACGGCCACCTGAAGTTCCGCGTGGTCTGGCGCTTTCAATCGTACCGAAGAATTCGGACCAACAGGGGCGCGAAAGCAACCTGCATGTGACGCAAGTTCAGGACAAGTCTTTGAAATAATCGCGCCCCGTCAATCGAAAGAAATATGCTGAGTTGATTGCGCAAGTTCGCTTGATTGAAATTCACCCTGATCCGATCGAAATGGTCGGGTCTGTGTGTGTTCCAATATTCACTTATTCAGGTGATTTAGCATTCATGTGCCGGCATCGTAGCAAAGCCGAAACGGGTGGGATCTTCTGCAACATCGAATTTTGTAACGGCGTTGCCTGCAATCGCGCCAAGGGTAGAAAGGGCGGTGATCGCTGTGCTGAGTATCAGGTTCTTAATCATGGTAATGTCTTTCATTTTGAGTATGGGGTGTAAGCCACTGCGATCTAGGGAGCGGATGGTCAGGTCGGTTTGACCGGTTCAGTTTCACGCGTTCAACGCGCTGCAAATCTGGGTAACGTGGCGATGATCTGTGCCGCAACATCCGCCAAAGACTTTCAAGCCCGGTAAGATGGCTTTCAGTTCAGCATATTGTCGGCCAAGTTCCTCCGGGTTGCCATCATCCACTTCTTCACAACAATCCAGTTCAGCATGGGACATCCGCGATGCGTTGGCCCGTACGCCACCTAATCGGTCGATCCAGTTACCGCCCTCTGAGGCAATATGTAAAAAATGATCGGGGTGTGCGCAGTTGATCATGTAATAGGCAGGTCGGGTGGTCGTGTTGGCATCAACCCGGGCAATCGCTTCTGACAGTTTTTCACCTGTTGGCAAACAACCATCGGTTTCCAGTGTAAAGCTGATGACGCATGGAATTCCAATATTTGCAGCTGCATTCGCAACACCGATTGCTTCCGGAATGTTGGTGAGTGTCAGCGCCGAAATCATATCCACGTCATTGCGAGCGAATACCCCGATCTGGACGCTGTGATAGTCTTCGGCTTCCTGCGCCGACATGATTTCCTTTGGATCATAGCCATCGCCGCGCGGCCCAATTACGCCATTGATTAACGTATTCACACCTTCGCCCAGGCTTTCACGCAATTCTTTGGCGCTTTGAACTGCCTCTGCATTGATCTTCGCCAGATCGGCAGCGTCATAACCCAGTAGCGGCCCCCAATCCGGGCTGGCACGCCAGGAATTCGTGTCAAGCACGAAACCTGCGTTGTTTGCCGGGCCAATTCAAAGAACGGTTTAAAGTATTCGCGAATTGCGGCGCGACCTTTTGTTGATCGCAAAAGCGGGAACGCTGCAAAATGGGGCATTTCAAACCCTTCTTTAAATAGCATCCATGTTTCAAATCCCGCATCCGTCAGGAATATCTGGTCGCCTTCATTTGGCAGTCGTAGGGAATTCATTCTCATCTCCAACTAAATAACATTAACTTTGCTGCGTCCGAGAATTCGAACACTTCAGCGGCAGTGGTTTTAGAAGTATTGATAATTTTGTTATCTCTCACACCGTCACTTTCTTGCCCGATGCGCGCCGGGTAATTTCAGAGCTGTGGGTAGACTTGGTGCTTGTGGATATTGCCGGTTGCGCACTGATCGCTTTTGCGATCCGTTTCGCGCTGACCCCTGCGGCGTAAAAGAATCCCAGAAAAACTACCCCGAACCCAGTAAACCAAAGACCCGGATTATCAGGATCTGTTTGCCCCTTCGGGTGCAGCGGATAGCCCCGATTGTCCAAGGCGTTTAGCCCATCAAGAAGCCCGCCTAGTCCGGCCCTGTATCCTGTTGCGCAGATCACGACCTCCGGGTGGAGGACGCGACCGTTTTTTAGTTCAACACCATTCTTGTGGAATCGTGTTGTTTCACTAACTGCCAGAAAACGGCCTTTTTTCAGCGCACTAACAAATCCGTTGTCTAAGCCGAAAGTGATCCCATCGCGCAGCATTCGTGTGCCGCCGCCATCTGCATGACTAAGTAGACCATAGCGGCGTAAATCTCCGATAAAAAGCCACTGTGTAGTGGCAAAAGCAGAATCCAGTGCCCATTTTGGAAAGCTAGCGAACACATTGGCCAATCGGTGCAATGGATACCCAAAAATGCGCGAAGGTAGCATGGCAGGCCTGTAGCGTACTGATACCCAAACCTGCGCTGGGTTACTGCGCGAAAGGTGGTTCAGCACATCAGTACCAGAATTACCTGCCCCGATGACAAGCACGTTTTTGCCGTCAAATTGCTTGATGTCACCCAGATCGGCGGAATGGATTACTTCACCCTGAAAATCCTCAAGACCGGGCCATTCCGGTATGGATTTCAGCTTTTCGCGACCGGTTGCGACAATCACATTGGCACAACGAAATGTGCCCTTATTTGAGGTGACACACCAGACATCGCCCTCGCGATCAACGGATGTCACTGTTGTGTTGTGCAAAATCGGGGTGCCCAGCTTTTCGGCATACTCGCCCAAAAACTCAACCACCGTGTCCCGGTGCACATAGATGCCATCTGTCTTGGTTATTTTGTACCCGGGAAGCTGGGCGAAGTGACGGTGAATATTAAGGCGCAGTTGGGGATGGCGCGCACGCCATGTATCCGCGACGCGCTCGGATGCATCAAGAATCGTCACCGGAATACCGCGTGAACGCAAGGCCTTTGCAGCAGCCATTCCGGAAAGGCCTGCACCAATAATTATGGTGGATTTTTGATCTGTATTGTTCATTTTCCAAATCCGAATGTTGTTTTCTGGTGGCGTATTGCCGGATTGAGTTGCGTTGTGATATGCGGGAAAAAGTTAAAAACGGTGATTTTCGGACATGGCATCAATGAAATCTACACCCTCGCCCTGTCGGGCGGGACTGGCCGATGCTTCACGGTTCGCAACCGACGACCCCAATATTTGAAGCGGCGTTGTTGTCGGCCGATGGCAGAACATATCTTGATGTCAACGGACGTCGGATCACACCGGACGGTGCGCTCGTAGATTTTGACCAACCTGATCTTGTTACCGTTCCTGATCTGCATCTTGACCCAAGCGCGCCCCTGCCAAGCGATTTTGCGCACTGGATGCCATGGTTGACAGAGGTATACGCAAAGGGTGCAATCGTTTCTTCGGTTTGTTCCGGTGCGCTGTTGCTAGCCGCCGCAGGGCTATTAAATGGCTTGGATGCAACCAGTCATTGGGCGTTTTGCGACGTACTTTCTAAAAACTTTCCTGAGATCAGGGTGCGGCGTGAACGCATATTGGTACCTGCTGGTGATGGGCACAGAATTATTACGGCAGGTGGCGCTTCGGCGTGGGGCGATCTGATGCTATACCTGATTGGGCGATTGGCTGGTCAGGATGAAGCACGCCAACTGGCCAAAGTTTATCTTCTTCAACCTCATACAGAAGGTCAGCTGCATTATGCTTCTCTTGTTGCCGGCGCCCAGACGGAAGACAAACTCGTTGCCGATGCTCAGGTTTGGGAGGCAGATAATTATGCCCATTCAGCACCGGTTGCAGCTATGACCGAACGCTTTGGGTTGACCGAACGCAGCCTGCTTCGCAGATTTCGAAAAGCAACCGGACAATCCCCGGTGGACTATATCCAGACAATAAAAATCGAAGAAGCCAAGCAAATGCTGGAAACGACAAATGATTCAATCGAAGAAATTGCTGCCGAAGTTGGCTACATCGAAACATCAAGTTTTCGAAATGCTTTTCGTTGGCACGTTGGGATGCCCGCCACAAGGTATCGAAAAAAACGCGTTTCTTTTGCGGATAAGTTTGAGACATAGTTGTTCAAACAGAATTGTTGAATAGAATCCAGTCAGAAAGCGATGCAATCAATTGCGCTGAGAAACAAAAAAAAAGAAGCCGTGCGAGTTTCGCACGGCTTCAGTTTTTTAAATTTTGGTGCTTCAGACGTGTTTCTTAATTTCGCCTGACTTCAGTCGCGACAAGTAACTCTCAAGCTCTTTTTTGACAATTGGCATCAAAACATAGAGCGCCGTAATGTTTACAACAGCCATTGCAAAAATTGCAGCATCCGAGAAATCAATGACCGGACCAAGATTGGCCGCCGCACCTATAACGACAAAGACGCAGAAGATGACCTTAAAGACCAGTTCAGTTGTCTTTCCTTCGCCGAAAAGGAAGGTCCAGGCCTTCAGGCCATAATAGGACCAAGAAATCATTGTTGAGAAAGCGAACAGTATTACAGCGATGGCCAGTATATATTTGAACCAACCAAATGCTGACGAGAATGCCGCCGAGGTCAAAGCCACGCCAGAATTACCGTCGACCGTAGCGATCGCAGAACCGGCTTCATTCAACAAGTAGTTGCCAGTCTCAGGGTCGCTGATTAGCTGACCTGTGATGATGATGACCAACGCGGTCATTGTGCAGATAACAACAGTGTCGATGAAAGGTTCCAGCAACGAAACAAAACCTTCTGTAATTGGTTCTTTGGTCCGCACGGCGCTGTGTGCGATCGCTGCGGAACCAACCCCCGCTTCGTTTGAGAATGCAGCGCGTTTGAAGCCTTGTATCAGTGCCCCGACAAACCCGCCTGCGACACCCAAACCGGTAAATGCACCAGCAAATATCTGACCAAAGGCCCAACCGATCATGTTGGCATTCATCAGAATGATCACCAATGCTGTAAGTACATAGAGAACCCCCATGAACGGAACGACTTTTTCGGTTACCCGAGCAATGGATTTCAATCCACCGACAATAACCGCAAACACTATTCCAGCAAAGATGACACCAGTTATCCAACCAGGAAATTCACCGAAAACATTGGTAATTTGCGCGTGGGCCTGATTGGCCTGGAACATGTTGCCACCGCCAAGCGCACCGAGGATACAGAAAATCGAGAACAAGACAGCCAGGAACTTGCCTGCCGGAATACCCCGTTCGTCAAAACCCTTGGTGATGTAGTACATTGGTCCACCTGAAACAGACCCGTCCTCGTACTCATTTCGATATTTGACACCCAGTGTACATTCCGTGAATTTTGATGCCATGCCCATAAGACCAGCAAGGATCATCCAAAAGGTAGCACCAGGGCCACCGATCCCTACGGCAACCGCCACCCCTGCAATGTTTCCAAGGCCGACGGTGCCAGACAAAGCAGTTGCCAGCGCCTGAAAGTGGCTTACTTCGCCCGCGTCGTTTGGATCCGAATAGTCGCCTTTGACTAAGGATATTGAATGAGGAAAGGCCTTAAACTGAATTAGTCCAAAATAAACTGTAAATACTGTTGCCGCGATCACCAGCCAAGCCACGATCCAGGGAAAGCTAGTTCCCGGAAACGGACTAAAGATCAAGCTGACAAACCAACCCGTCGAACTTGCAAAAATCTCATTGACCTTTTCGTCAATCGATTGCGCAAAAGTTGGGGCGGCTGATGCTATAAGCGCCATCGCGCTCAATGCAGACAAATTGAATTTCTTATTCATCACTATCCCTGTCATTTTATTGTTATGGAACGATGGTCACCGGAACCGGAGAAGCCTGCGCCAGCGAGCCTGCAACGGATCCAAATAGACGCAATGCAAGTGAAGAGTGCCCGGTTCGACCGATAATCACCTGACTAGCCCCGGCATCCACAGCAATTGCGCATAGTGTTTCAGCGATGTGCCCGTATTTCAGGGCGGAGTCGGCTTTGACGCCGGATGCAGATAGTTTTTCAAGAACCGGCGCGATAATAGTACTGTCCGCACGTTTCAATTCTTCGGTGCGCCTTGCGTGCCGATCTTCCAGTTCCTCTGGTGTCAGAAATGTATAGGGCGACCATTCCAGTACATGAGCAACGGTAACGCGCGCGCCCTGTGCTTTGGCCAGCGTTGCTGCAAATTCCAGTGCTCGGTTGGAGCTTTCACTGCCGTCAAAACCAACCACAATTGTTTCAGTCATTATCGATCTCCATTCCTAATACCATTTGTCGACCTCCACAGTTTTGTACACAGTGCAAGTGAATTGGCTATCTTTTTCGTTCAAATTTCGAACATTTTTCCAAAGCAAGTTGACGAGTTCTTGGTGTTAAATCGAATGATTACAGTTGTTTGTGTTTATGAAGACTTGTAAAATTTATTCTGCAAGACCACGATCTTCTGACGTAAGAATTGCCCGGATCGTCCGGATTGACCGGAATTTTTAGATCGCGACAGCCGGATTAAGCGGGACTGGGACGGGCGGGATGGCACTGTCAGATGAAACTTTCCCGAATAGAACAGGTTACTCGGTAGGCGTTTTGTCTGGGTCAAAACATCCTCCATTTTTCTGCCTCTGGACACGAACGCCAGCGACGGCAACCCGTGTCTTCTTTGGTGATACAATTCGCATGTGCACAAAGGTCGCTGGCACCACGTGGTTTGCTGACCTGCCAATAGAAGATCGTGACGACAGTTAATCTATACGCTTATACCGACAGCGTAGCCGTGGGTCTGATTTGGCCTCCGTTTCGTTTTGTGGTGGGGCGCGGGTTGAAAAAAACCGTGCGGCCTGTGCAAAACGTGATTTCGGTGACCGTGCAATTATTCTGGTAGTTTTACCAAAGTTGGGGTGATCGTTATCAACAGGTTGTCTTCCATGTCTCCCGATTCTTGTCGAAACAGTTCTCCAACAACAGGAAGTTTGCCCAAAACTGGAATTCTGTCGGTTGTTTGATAATCGACCTTCCCAAGGCCACCAATTTCCCATGAAATACCATTGTTGACGAGGGTAGCACCTTCAAAATCGATCCGATCAATGGGTTCCGGATTAACGTAAAGGATTTTTGCATCGATCCTAACTTGACCAGAGCGTCGTGCGCCAGCGTATCGTTGCTTTATAGTCGGGCTGGAAAAACCGCGCAGAAAGCCGCGCTTTTCTCTGGTTTGCAGGTATTCCCTGTTCAGGTTCACCACTTTAACGGCATTGCCGTCGCCAATAATTCGCAATTCATTCGGAACCACGAACCTGCCGCCAATTTTCAACCTGACGCGGCCCAAGGGCGCTAGATTGTCCCGACTGTTGCTTTTTTTCTCGCTTGCCACGGCCGCCATTGGGCCGAGAACAGCAGGGCCGAATATTCCGCCAACGGCCAACTTTCGGGAAAAATCTCTTCTATTCATGATCTGGTCCCTTCCGAATCCTTGCAACATCAATAGCATAATATGCCCGTTTCACTGAAATCCGACCGATAATAGGTGTTCGTAAAGTCCTACACCGGTGCATTTGGATCTGACCAGATGCTTACAACTGAAGTCAAAATCAGAAATGAATCATTGAAACTAAAGCACCATAAAGGTGTGTTGTTGGAATTTAGAATTCTACCGGGTTTCTGCCCGCCGCGCTTAGTTACAAGGTTGTCTATACCTGAGGCCTGGCTTTGTCGCCCGCGACAGAAATTCAAAGATGTGATAAGACTATCAATGGTGAAACGAAAAAAATGATTAGGAAGAGCATATGAAAAGTTTTGTACTAACAGCAATCGCGATATTTTTCGCGCTGCCCGCTTTTGCATTCCATTGTCCGGCAGATTTGAAAAAAATTGATGCCGCACTGGCAGCTAGCCCAAACCTGACAGCACAACAACTTACGAGAGTTCAGGAGTTTCGAGCTAAAGGTGAAAAGCTGCATAAATCAGGGAACCACGCAGATTCAGTAGCAACGCTTCAATCAGCGATGGAAATCCTTGGCATAAACTGAGGTTGGGGCGGTCGCTACACCTGCCTGACAAAAATTGGTGCCTCAGTTTTCCGAACCAGCGTGTCCGGGTCCGGGCTTTAGTGGGCCTTCCGGGGCCGGATGGGCCTTGGATCCTTGTTTAGGCAGATACTCGTACAGGTAAGGATCCTTCGGTCAGTATTTCCATCTTTGCAGATGTTGTTTTCGTCACTATCTTCCAAAAGTGCACGTGCTGCTAGAATACCAATTTGTTTGGTATCCCGCACGATTGTCGTCAGTTTACCTGTGGTGTACTGACTGAAATGCTGATCGGCTGATCGTCATGCATCGTGAACGAAAAATGACCGAAAAGATGATGATACAAACTCACTCGCAAGAGGTTGTACACTATATGGTGGGTGCATTGGATAACACTCACGAAAAAGCTGGGGCTGACTGATGTTAAAAGGCCGTGTCATTCTTGTAACCGGATCCAACGAAGGGATCGGTTTTGCGATTGCCAAGCTCTGCCACGATCAGGGCGCGAGGGTTATCTTGCACGGGCTTGGTGCCAGTGCTTTGGAAATATCTGCCCGCAAGTTGGGACCGAGCGTCAGTTATGTCACCGCTGACCTTTTGGATACCGGTTCACCCGACCGGATCATGGAATATGTTCTGGAAAAACATGGCCGGATCGACGGGTTGGTGAATAACGCCGGATTGCTGGACCGGTGCACGCTGGAAACAGCAACCGCAGATCTTGTGGATCGAATGTTTGCAGTAAATATCCGCGCACCACTGATGTTGATTAAGGCTGCCGCGGCAAGAATGGCTGCGCAGAATGTGGGTGGAAGTATTGTAAATGTCGGTTCGATTAATCCGTCATGCGGTGCGCCAACTTTGTTGGTATATTCCGCGACCAAGGGTGCGCTGGCGACGATAACCCAAAATTTGGGTGCAACATTGGGGCCAAAGCAAATACGCATTAATCAGATCAATGTTGGCTGGACGGTAACTGAATCTGAAAACCGCATTCAAAAATCCGAAGGTCAGCCAGATAACTGGGAAGAACTCGTTCCCGCTAGTTACAAACCAAGCGGGGCATTATTGTCGCCAGATCAGGTGGCGCAACACGCTGTGTTCTGGTTGTCAGACCAAAGCGTCCCGGTAAGCGGGCAGGTTTGTGATGTGGAACAATACCCGATGATTGGGCGCGCCTTTGGTGCCAATTGGAGTGATGAGTAGGGTCAGGCAATGAAACAAACATGGCGTTGGTACGGGCCACAAGACCCGGTTAGTTTGGCGGATGTAAAGCAGGCGGGCGTTCAGGGGATCGTAACCGCATTGCATCACATACCACCCGGCGAGGTCTGGCCCCCATCCGAGATTGAACAGCGTAAAAGACAAGTGGCGACGCTGCCAGATGGTTCCCCAAGTGGGCTGCTTTGGGATGTGGTTGAAAGCGTATTTATCAGTGATGATATCAAGGCGCGCACAGGAAACTGGCGCGAGCAATTGGATAATTACAAACAAAGCCTGCGAAATCTGGCGGCGGCGGATGTGCATGTTGTGGCTTATCACACGATGCCGGTGCTGGACTGGACCCGCACTGATCTGAAATGGCGCCATCCGAATACCGGCCTTGCCCTGCGATTTGATGTGATCGATATGGCCACTTTTGACATCCACATTCTTGGCCGAAAAGGGGCCATACAGTCTTACTGTGATCAGGTGAATTCATTGGCCAATGAACGATTTTCCAAAATGGATGATAATCAAAAGACGGTACTTACAAACACGCTTACCGCTGGCCTGCCTGGCTCTGGCGAAAGCTGGAACCTGTCTGAGTTTTCCGAACGTCTTGCCGTTTGGGATACGATCAGCGCTGAACGACTGCGGCAAAACCACGTTGATTTCCTATCCGAGGTTGCCCCATTAGCCGAAGAAATTGGTATTCGTTTGGCATGTCACCCGGATGATCCACCGTTTCCCATCCTTGGTTTACCGCGCATCATGTCAACGCGTGCGGATTTTCAGGCGATGTTCGATGCCATAGATCTACCTGCCAACGGGATGACATTTTGCACAGGTTCACTAGGTGCGCGGGCAGATAACGACCTGCCAGATATGGCGCGTCAGTTTGGCCCGCGAATTCATTTTGCACATCTGCGCAATGTAAAATGTGAAACCAAAGATGTACCTTGTACATTCTACGAAGATGATCATTTGGCCGGTTCCACCAATATGTTGCAGGTCATAAAATCCCTGGTGGATGAAGAAAATCGACGCGAAAGGGCGGGCGAACAGATTGCATCTATACCGATGCGCCCCGATCACGGGCACGAACTGCTGGGCGATATCGATGCAGGGGGCAATCCCGGCTATACCGCCATCGGCCGTCTTCGTGGGCTGGCCGAATTGCGTGGTGCAATGCTTGCAATCAGGGAATTTTCCTAGTGAATGCGATCCTGATTACCCTGGTAGAAACAGATTGCTGTCATGCCATACCCGGGCGGCGAAATTCAATTTTGCAACCCAATCAGAAAGGACGTCTTAGATGTTGACCGACTGGTTTGAAGTTACAGACCCGCGATTTTCGAAACTGGTATTTGAGAATGTCCATGTAGAAAAATTATGGACCGGCGCGCGTTGGACCGAAGGGCCTGCGTATGTTCCCGCCGGGCACTACGTATTGTTTTCGGATATTCCCAACGACCGTGTGATGCGATTTGATGAAATCAGTAGTGAAGTGACTTTGTTTTCTGATCAATGTGGTTATCAAAATGGTCGAACGCTTGATCGGGCAGGGCGCGTGGTATCCTGTGAACATGGCAGGCGGCGTGTATCCCGGATTGAGCACGACGGATCGGTCAGTGAACTTTGCGCTTCGTTCGAAGGTAAACGGTTAAATTCGCCCAATGATGTAGTGGTGAAATCTGATGGTTCTATATGGTTTACCGATCCCACATATGGAATCGATAGCGACTATGAAGGCCATAAGGCCGACAGCGAAATCGGCGCCTCTTATGTCTATCGTATTGATCCGCATTCGGGAGAAACCACGGCTGTCGCACTGGACTTTGCAAAACCAAACGGGCTGGCCTTTAATCACGATGAAAGCCGGTTATTCATTTCTGACACTGGCCTTAGCCATGATCCCGACGGGCCGCACCATATCCGTGTTCTGGATGTGGCCGCAGATGGGAAATCGTTGGCCAGTGGCGGGCAGATCTTTGCGACCTGTGATGCAGGTGTCTTTGATGGGTTCAGGTTTGATCTTGCAGGCAATATCTGGACCAGTGCGGGTGATGGTGTTCATTGCTACGGGCCGGACGGGTGCCTGTTGGGTAAGATCAGGATACCCGAAGCGGTAGCCAATGTGGAGTTTGGCGGACCCAAGCGAAACCGGCTCTATATTTGCGCAAGCCAAAGCTTGTATTCGGTGTTTCTGTGCACAACCGGGGCTGAGCCTACAAACTTGGCCGCGTCGTAAGGAAGGATAGTCAGTGGCCTTAGCACACGCACAAAACTGGAATGAAACAGGCGGGCCGGATTTTTCCACGCGTGATAACCATCGCCAGTGGCTTCTTTCCCAAGCCGTTGCTTTGCTAGATTTTTATCAACCGAACGTGATTAATGCGGCGGGTGGTTTCTTTATATTGGATAAGTCAGGTAACCCCTTACCCGCACAAGCCAGCCATACCGGAACCGAGCGTCAGTTGCACGATACAACACGGATGGTGCATTGTTTTGCAATCGCCAAACTGATCGGTCGATCCGGTGCTGAGGACGTGGTTGATCATGGAATGGAATTTCTATGGAATCGTCACAGAGATATGCAGAACGGTGGCTATTTTTGGGGGGTGGATGACAATTCGACCACAAACCCGATCAAGCAGGCCTATGGTCACGCATTTGTTTTACTGGCTGGCGCCTCGGCCAAAGTGATAGGCCACCCGGACGCTGATCGACTATTGGATGACGTAGCCCAGGTACTGCATTCCCGTTTCTGGGAACCGGAAATTGGTGCAACCAGCGAAGAATACACCGCCGATTGGCAGGCGGTTGGCACGTATCATGGTCAAAATTCCAATATGCACCTGACAGAAGCACTGATGGCCGCATATGAGGCAACTGGTGACCAGAACTATCTGGGTATGGCTAAACGTATCGCTGAACTGATCATCCATCATCATGCTAGGCAACAAGACTGGCGTGTGGCTGAACATTTTGATGAAAACTGGCAGGTTGATCGCGCCTATGCCGGGGATCCGATGTTCAGGCCTGCTGGTACAACGCCGGGCCACGCGCTGGAATGGGTGCGACTGCTGGTTCAGCTTTGGCATCTTGACGCCCGACGTTCCAGCTGGATGCCAAAAGCCGCAAAGCATTTGTTTTTCAACGCTGTTAACCATGGTTGGGCTACCGAAACTGGTGGGTTCTATTACACGCTGGATTGGGAAAATGTGCCGGATCAGACCGATCGGTTTTGGTGGCCATGTGCCGAAGCCATTGGTGCGGCAGCGGCGTTGGGATCAGTTGGTGATGATCCATTGTTTGAAACGTGGTATCGTCGGGTTTGGGGGTTCATTGAAACTCATATGATCGATCAGGATTGTGGTGGCTGGTTCCCGGAACTGGATGCTAACCTGCGTCCGGTGAACCGCGTATTCGCTGGTAAACCTGATCTTTACCACGCATTTCAGGCCTGCCTAATTCCGCTGTTGCCCAAAGACGGCAGTATTACACGCGGGTTGCAGGCATTTCCCCTAAAGTTAGAGGAACAGAAATGAAAAACAGGATTGCAGTTGTTACCGCTGCGGGTCAGGGCTTTGGCCGGGCTACCGCCGGATGAATGGGCCAAGACACTGAATGTTACGCTAAACAGTGCCTATCTGGTTATTCGTGAAGCCATTGGCAAGATGATGGAACATGGTAGCAGAATCGTCAACATCGCTTCGGTTTGTTCTTCCGTTAGGGGTTCTCCCAACCGCGCGGCATATGTTTATCGACCGCCAGCCCATGGGCCGCCTTGGCACCCCCGAAGAAATTGCTAGCATGTGCATCTATCTGGCCAGAGATGACAGTTCCTATGTAACCGGGCAGTGCCTTAATGTTGATGGCGGCACTCTAATCTAGGGCCAGGGCTCACAAACACCCAGTGATGCCAGCAACGACTTGTTCGCCATTGCAGACGTGGGCCCGAAACGGGGCAATGGCGGCAGTGCGGGACTTTGCTGCCGTTCACCTCGCCCTTGAACTCAGTTGCTAGGCAAACGGAAATCAGATGCGAACCGCCGAGATGACAACTGACGGAGCAGGGACAAAATAACCTTGTTCTTGCTTGGTGCCTTCACTTCTTGTCCGCATCGCTAAATCACTTCGAATAGCATCCCGTCTTGAAGTGGGCTGTCGACTAAGTAACGAAGCTGTCCGAACAGCACCTCCATCAAAAAGATCAAACAAAACTTCGGGGTCTTGCAGGTTCAATTCGGAGGCGACCTCAATCAACTTAACATCGGTGAAACCGGCATCTTCGACCATTGATTTGGCTACTTCAAAGTCAACAAGTACGTGCGCATCAGGGCCGGCGGGTAGTGTAATCAATGGATCAGCCAAACGCCCAACCGCGTCGAACAACCAACCGAACGAGCTGTTTGATCCTTTTCCATGCCAAATTGAAAACGCAATTTTCC
>Ga0209344_10003331_pt1 | contig 16063 bp, 15 predicted proteins | sample Cruoilmetagenom6_FD_187293 | JGI IMG/M metagenome (GOLD analysis project Ga0209344, IMG submission 187293) | Oil polluted marine microbial communities from Coal Oil Point, Santa Barbara, California, USA - Santa Barbara Oil Seep Sample 6 (SPAdes)... | ecosystem: Environmental > Aquatic > Marine...
CCGATCTCTCGGCCGTGCCCGCTGGCATGGACGCCGTCAAGGTCAACGCAATCGCGCCGTCTTCGGCGCCGCTCACATCCGCAGCCGCGATCACAGGCGCATCGGCGACCGGCAAGACGTTTACCGCGAAACTCTCGCTGCTGACGCCGCCGTCGCTCGACGTCACGCTGACGCCGATGTTAAACGCGCCGTTGTAATCCATCGGCGGGCTCAAAGTCAGGCCGCTCAATTCTGCGGGACTAAGGCTCCACGCGCCATCGCCATTGTCGGTACCTGCGCTCAAAATCGCGCCATCGGGAATGCCGGTGAGCACAATATTTTCAATCGTTTCACTCGTATCGCTTGGCATCGCTGCGGCGACAGCCAACGCGATGGTCGCGTCTTCGGCCCCGCTGACATTGGCGACCGCCAATTGCGGCGTGTCTGACACGGCGCCGACGTGCAACGCGAAGTTGCTCGACCCTACCGCGCCGTCGGTCGAGGTGGCGCTGAGCGTTAAATTGATTGTACCGCTGTAATCTTGGGGCGGCGTCAAGCTCAAGCCGGAAAGCAGATCCGGGCTCAAGGTCCAACTGCCGTCGCCATTGTCCGTGCCTGCGGACAGGCCAGCGCCCTCGGGAACGCCCCCGATGGTCACTGAGGCCACCGTTTCCGTCGTACCCGAAGGCATGCTGGTGACAAGGGTCAGGGCGATGGCGCTATCTTCAACGCCTGACACATCGGCAACCGCAACCTGCGGCACGTCGCCAACGGGTGTCACAGTGACGCTGACAGTCGCCATCGCCATGGCACCCTCATCGTCCGTGACCATGTAGGTGAAACTATCACTGCCGCCAAAATCAGCGTTGGGCACGTAGGTAAACGTCCCGTCTGGATTGACGCTAACCTCGCCGTTAGACGGCCCGCCATCTTCGGCCAAATCAAAAATCAGATTATCACCGTCAAGATCGGACGCCACCAATTGGCCGCTGAAGACATTGTCTTCGGCTAAGATCATCGAACCGGGTTCAGCAACCGGGGCGGCATTGACCGGCAATGGTTCTGGTTCTACGGCGGATTCCGAGACCTCTTCGACGAGCACTTCGGAAGGAGACGCTTCGACAATGGGTTCTTCTTCCGATGCTGGCGGGGTGACTTCTTCTTCGGGCTCAAGCGGCGCTAGATCTTCTCCAAACACCACGTCGGCCTCAGACGCCAATTCATCGGCCGTCATTCTCTCCCCGGCGTCCGTAACGAAGTCATCGGAGGGCGTTTCGACCAAAATTTCAGTTGGCGCGGGCGCTTCGGCAACAACCGTTTCAAAATCGGCCAAGCCGTCGGCGCCCATTTCATCGCCACCTTCTTCAACAGCTGTGGTTTCAAACGTCGCCAAGCCTTGCGTCTCTGCGACGGCTTCACCAGCCGCAGTATCAAAAGCATTGAAATCTTGGTCGAGCGCAACGCGCACACCGTAATCGTTGGCGTTGACACCTTGCAGAGGCAAATACATAAGCGCGCCGCCATACGTACTCATGACGCCTTCGGGCGAGCTCATCGACGCCGCGACCGGTGGCGCATCAAAAGAGCGGACCAAAACTGCAAAGTACGCTTCGTTCAGCGTCATCACGCCACCGGCATTGGTGATCACGGCCTCGCCAATAAAACCGTCTGCTTCTTCCATCATCACCACGCTGAGGTCACGACCGTTACTGAGATCCAAACCAATTTGCGTGCCGCGAATACCGATGGTCGCCACCGGTGTATTGATGGTCATCGCGTCGGGGTCGGTCTTGGCAACTTCTCCCGACACAATGGTGAAGATCCCCTTCATCACCGACAGCGCGATGGAACCTTCCTGGGTGCTGGGGTCATAAACCATTTCATCCAGCACCATGCGCGCATCTTCGCCCATCGCCAGCGACGCGCCATCAGCCAGCAGAATACCGACGCCCGCTTCCAAACCTGTTTCCAAGATGTCGCCCAGCAACACCGCATCGCCCATTTGCAATGTGGTGCGAGTGCCGTCGGCATGGATCACCGTGACTTCGCCGTTGAGATCCGTAACGCGACCGATCACTTCGCTGGGTGCCGGAATTTCACCGGCGACCATGCCCGGCGCAACGGAACCGGCCAAACGCACAGCCAAATCCCCGACGATCCGCGCGCCCAAGGTGCTGAGCAGATCAGGGGGCGTTTCCATCATGAAAAAGTCAGCGACGAGAACTTCAGTGCCGTCCGGGCCGGTCATCAACAAGTCGGGGCCGACGCGTTCGAATGCGGCGTCCGCAGGATTAAAGCCGTCGGGCAAAATCACTTCACCTTCGTTAGCTTGAACGAAAAGTTCACCGCCGACCGCCATGGTGTCTGAGCCATTTCCAAATGTATCGGCAGGTGCGCGGAAAATCATCGGTACCATGTTCATCATCCCTTTGCTGCCCTGGTGCGACCCTGGCGGATCACGTGCTCACGCCTGAGTATAGCAATTTTTTCACCCCTCCACGCCCCCATTCGCAAACACCGCACGATAAGCTCAACGATGATTGCTAAGGGGTTTCGTCGTCAATCAACCATGATATGGTGCCAAGCACTCAGGTTCATTCAAGGCATCCTCTTCCATGGTCGAAATTGCAGATGCATTCAGCACCGCCCTGACGCTGATTCTCTCGCTCAACAGTAATTTGGCGGAAATTGTTGGGCTATCGCTTCAGGTCAGCCTCACCGCCGTGGTCATCGCCACGCTTATTGGCGTGCCATTGGGCGCGGGTGTTGCACTGCTGCGTTTTCCCGGACGCAGAGCCGTGCAAATCGCCCTGAACGCCATGATGGGCTTGCCGCCTGTGGTGGTGGGCTTACTGGTCTACCTGACCCTGTCGCGCGCCGGACCGTTGGGGGTGTTCGGTCTGCTTTACACCCCCACTGCGATGATCATCGCACAAGTGCTGTTGGTCACCCCCATCATTGCCGCACTGACTCGTCAGGTGATCGAAAATTTGTGGTGCGAATACGAAGAACAGCTCACAAGCTTAGGCGCGACGCGTATACGCGCTTTACCCACACTGATCATTGATGGGCGGTTCAGCCTGCTCACCGCCGTGCTGGCCGGATTCGGGCGCGCCATGGCTGAGGTCGGCGCGGTGATGATGGTCGGCGGCAATATCGATCACGTCACCCGCGTGATGACCACAACCATCGCCCTGGAAGTCAGCAAAGGCGATCTGGCGCTGGCATTGGCGCTGGGCATCGTGTTGCTGAGCATTTCCATCGCCATTGGCGCACTCGCGCAGCTGTTCACAGATCACCGCGAACGCAGGGCCCGAGCATGATGATGGAACATTCAATCCTACCGGTTACACTCGACGGCGTGTGGTATCGGGGCCGCGAAGGCATTCCGCTGATCAAGGATCTCAACCTTGAACTTCACGCCGGTTCGCGGACCATGATCATCGGCCCCAACGGCGCGGGTAAAAGCCTGCTGCTGAGGTTGTGCCACGGCTTGCTCAAACCCAGCGAAGGCCGCATCGACTGGGCCACAGGCCTTGCTCAAGCCGCCAAATCCCAAGCGATGGTGTTTCAGCGCCCGGTGATGTTGCGCCGGACCGCACGCGCCAACATCGATTATGCTTTGTCGCTGCACCATGTCGCCAAAGCGGCGCGCACCGACATCATCAACGACGTGCTGCAAAAAACCGGCCTCACCCGCCAAGCCGATGCGCCCGCGCACGTGTTGTCGTTTGGCGAGCAACAACGCTTGGCCATCGCCCGCGCGTGGGCGTTGAGGCCACAAATTCTGTTTCTCGACGAACCAACCGCAAGCCTAGACCCCAGCGCCACCCACCAGATTGAAGAACTGATCGAACGCCTACACGAACAGGGCACAAAAATCGTCATGACCACTCATGATTTGGGCCAAGCGCGGCGTTTGGGCGATGAAGTGCTGTTTTTGCATCGCGGACGCTTGCTGGAACAAGCCCCGGCCAAGACCTTTTTCGATCATCCGCAAAACGACCTTGCCCAAGCATTCGTTAAGGGCGAGCTCCTGTGGTGGAAGCGCGGCGAAGGCTCACGCCGCGACCCCAAACACAGCCGTTAACACCCACATCTGCGAATAACCCTACTGAAAATGGCGACGACAGATCGCGTAAAACGCGTTATGTAGGTGAAAAGCGTTATATCCATGTGGACACAACGCTATCCAGGATTGCCACGAAGATCATGCAAGACACATTTGGACGTTCCATCACTTATCTGCGTGTTTCGGTCACCGACCGATGCGATTTTCGCTGCTTTTACTGCATGTCCGAAGAGATGGAGTTTCTGCCGCGCAAAGACCTCTTGTCGATCGAAGAGCTGGACCAAGTGTGTTCCACTTTCATCAAGCGTGGGGTGCGTAAAATCCGTTTGACCGGCGGTGAACCATTGGTGCGACGCGGTATCATGGAACTGATCGCGCGGCTTGGCGAGCACAAAGACAGCGGCTTGTTGGACGAAATCACACTGACCACCAACGGCAGTCAACTGGCCAAACACGCCCATGAAATCAAGCGCTTGGGCGTGGAACGCATCAACGTTTCGATGGATACGCTGGATGCAGACAAATTTTTTGAGATCACCCGTCGCGGCAAGCTCGATCAGGTGCTCATGGGCCTGGAGGCCGCAAAAGACGCTGGCCTTAAGGTCAAAATCAACACCGTCGCGCTGAAGGCTTTCAACGAGCATGAGCTCAGCGACATGCTGGGGTGGTGTGGCGAGCAAGGCTTCGACATGACCATGATCGAAACCATGCCGTTGGGCGACATCGGCGGTGATCGCAGTGATCAATACTTGCCGCTGTCGAGCGTGCGCGCCCGCTTGGAAGCCGATTGGACATTGACGCCATCCGATCACACCACCGGCGGCCCGTCGAAGTACCTGGGCGTGGCGGAAACCGGGCAAAAAGTCGGTTTCATCACGCCGTTGAGCGACCATTTTTGCGACAGCTGCAACCGCATGCGCCTAACCTGCACAGGCACCTTATATATGTGTCTGGGCCAAGACAGCGCGGTGGATATGCGCGCCGCGCTCCGCGCAGACCCGACCCTTGAAAAGCTCAACACCGCCATTGATGAATCGTTGACCCTTAAACCCAAAGGCCATGAGTTCGTGATCGAACCGGGAAATGATGGCCCCGCATTGAAACGCCACATGAGCGTTACAGGCGGTTGACGATCACGTCATGAATGCACACATTCGCTGTGTCTCTTTTCATCAAAAGGTTCATAGCTTATGTCCAAATCGACGATCACGTATTGGAATCCCCTTTATCGAGAAAACGCCGATGCTTGGCAAAGCATCGAAGGCCTTGAAGGCATCGCCGAAGAACTGACGCTGAGCATCGATGCGGACAGCGGCGAATACACCCGCCTGACACGTTTCCAGCCCGGCGCGGATACGCGGGCTTTCGGCGGCAAAAGCCACGATTACCCCGAGGAAATCTTCATCGTCAGCGGTCGTTTGTACGATCAGGCCTTCGACATGTGGCTGGAAACCGGACATTACGCCAGCCGCCCCCCCGGCGAAGTTCATGGCCCCTTTGAAACCCCGGACGGTTGTTTGGTTCTTGAAGTTTCGTTTCCCAACAAAAAAATCCCTTAATCTGGGCATTTCGTAGCAGACAAGGTTATACTCCCGGCCAAATCAATGCCGAGTTGCAGGATGCTCATAAGATGAAATTCAAGTCCGTCGCCTTTGTCGCGGCCCGCCAAAAACAAGCCCAAGATGCGCTGAAAAGCCTTAAGGAACGCTATGACAGCGTGCCCGCGTCCAAAGCGGACGTGATCGTGGTGCTGGGCGGTGACGGCTTCATGCTGCGCACGTTGCACAAATACCTGCACCGCAACGTACCGATTTACGGAATGAACCGGGGCTCGGTCGGCTTCATGATGAACACCTTTCGCGAAACCGGACTGATGCGCCGTCTGCAACGCGCGCAACCGATCACCTTGCACCCGTTGCGCATGACCGCCACCGACGCGCGTGGGAAAAAGCACGAAGCGCTGGCCATCAACGAAGTGTCCTTACTGCGTTACACCCGTTTGGCGGCCAAGCTGCGCATCTTGGTGGACGGCCATGTTCGGCTAGAAGAAATGATCTGCGACGGCGCGTTGGTCTCAACGGCTGCGGGCAGCACCGCCTACAATTTGTCCGCCAATGGTCCGATCATCCCGTTGGGCGCGGAACTGTTGGCGCTGACGCCGATCAGCGCGTTTCGTCCGCGCCAGTGGCGCGGCGCGTTGCTGCCCGCCGAAGCCAAGGTCACATTCGAAGTGATTGACGCCAAGCAACGGCCGGTCAGCGCCGTGGCCGACGATATGGCGGTGCGCAACGTGCGCCGGGTCGACGTGGTCGAAGACCGCACCATCGCGCCGGTGCTGTTGTTCGACCCCGAACACAACCTGGAAGAACGCATCCTGCGCGAACAGTTTATGGTTTAAACCCGACTTAAGCCCCGTTCTGGCCTACAGCGTGCAGCACGGATGCGAAGCCATCAGCCTTTAAGATTTCCGCCAGTTCCCGATTGACCCGCGCCGCAAGGCCAGGGCCTTCGTAGATCATCGCGGAATACAGCTCGACCAGCGATGCCCCGGCGAGGATTTTATCGTACGCGTCGCGGCCACTCTCAATCCCGCCGACGCCGACCAGCACCATTTTGCCCCCTGTGGCGGCGTACATTTCGCCCAACACGCGGGTTGAGGCTTCGCGCAAGGGTCGGCCACTCAAACCGCCGCCCTCGCCCTTGTGCGCGCTTGTCAGGCTGTCTGGGCGCTCAATGGTGGTGTTGGTGACGATCAAGCCGTCAATCCCCACATCCATCGACACATGGGCGATGTCGGCTTTGTCTTCATCCGTGAGGTCGGGGGCGATTTTCAACAGCAACGGTGGACGCCCGCCCCCGTGCTCAGTGGCCCCTGCGCTCAACGCACTCTTCGTGCGGGTGAGCAGATCGCGCAAGACCTCCGCCCCTTGAAGAGCCCGCAGCCCTGGCGTATTGGGGCTGGACACGTTGATCACCATGAAATCGGCAAGGTGGGAAAACGTGCGCGCGCCGATTTCATAATCGGCGGCGGCGTCTTCGGTGGTTTTGTTCTTGCCCAAGTTGACGCCGACGATGCCGCGCGCACGATCACGCTGCTGCAAGCGCGCGACGGAGGCCGCGTGGCCTTCACTGTTGAAGCCCATACGGTTGATCACACCACGGTCGCTTTCCAGACGGAACAGGCGCGGCTTGGGATTGCCCGGTTGCGGTTGCGGGGTGATCGAGCCGACTTCGACAAAACCGAAGCCCTGGTCCAGCATCGGGCCATGCACGCGCGCGTCTTTATCGAAACCCGCAGCAAGTCCCACCGGATTGGAAAACACCATATTCCACAAACGCACCTTTAAGACATCGTCCTCAACAGGGGGCGGTGTGGGCACCAATCCTGTTTCCAACGCCCGAACAGCCAAGCCATGAGCCATTTCAGGGTCGAGCATACGCACGAACGGCCAAACAAAACGATACGGGTCAAAGGGCAAGTTAATCATGGTGGCAGCCTATCTGGTTTCCAAACTGACCTTTAAGGGGATTCCTGAATTGACGCCAGCACGCTGATGCGCTGCAAAATGCAAAATGGAGAGATGCCAAAATCGATTATGCATTGAAATATTTTCAAAACGCAACGCGCACGCGCGCATACACAGATGTGTTTTAGCTAATAAAACAACAGGTTAACAACAAATTATAAAGTTGGCACGGGGGTTGCTTTGATACTGGGGAAAGCGGAACATCAATATAGGAGCTAACCATGGCAACCTCTTCGCCCCCCAGCAACGCCATCTTAGCACGGGCTCTTCCCCCCAAGACCCACACCTTGGATGTTCCGCTTTCAAACGCTCTCAGTTTCATTGAGACCCTCAGCCAGCAAGGCATCGCTTTTGCCCCCGCTATGCCGGAACCGGAAGCTTTACAAGCTGCTGCGCGGATCGCCGGAATCAGCCCACAACAAGCTTTAAATGCGTACCTCTCAATCCTTGAATACGAGTAGCGTTACCCCCGTAAGCCTGCTTTGCAGACGGTTCTTCGCACTGTAATTTTTATCGGCGATATACTTGACTAATTTTGTTGGACATACCACATCTCCCATAACATTAGCGTTAACTAATATGACGACAAAAACACCAAAGGAGACACAACATGTCCGGTTTTATCCCCGATTTTCCCAACGACGGCGTGATCACCGTAAATCGCGTTATTTTGAAGCCTGAGTACGACACTGACGACTTGCAAGAACGCGTCGCCGTGCTGTGTGAAAACGTCAAAACATATCACTCTGACTCCGGTTTTTATGGCGGTATCGTGATGCTGAATTCGGGTGCCGTGTCCAACGAAGGCAGCACCGTTGGTCAAGCGGTGGAAAGCCCGCTCAAAGAACGCGAAGCTTTAATCGTGACCTTCTGGCGTTCGTTCGAAGACCATGAGCTGTCACACAAAAGCGACACCTTCCAGCCGCTGTTCGCCGAAGTTTTGCAGCTGTGTGAAAACGGCAACGAAGAAATCGCTTACGAGCAGCTGTGGTCGGGCAAGGCTTATTCCGCCGAAGACGCCCGCGCCGCCCGTCACGCGAAGGAAGCCTATGCCGCTTAAAACCGCATAGAATTGACCTGAAGCCGCTTTTGCGTCCCCCCGCTGGCTTCGGTCATACAGGAAAGCCCCACCGCCGAAAGGCGTGGGGCTTTCCCAATTCTCAAGCATATTTAAATTGAAGCTTAGCCTTGTTGCTCAGACGCTTCTCTATCCCCGTCATCATTTCCGTCGTCGGAGCCATCATCACCTGAGGAATCGCCGTCGCCGTCATCACCACCATCATCGCCGCCTTCTGAGCCGTCAGAGCCATCGGAGCCATCGGAGCCGCCTTCTGAGCCTTCGGAGCCATCATCACCGCCTTCTGAGCCACCATCACCGCCTTCGGAGCCATCATCACCGCCTTCGGAGCCTTCGGAGCCACCATCACCGCCGTCCTTGCCGCTCTCCGAGCCGCCATCTTTATCGCCTTCGGAACCGCCATCTTGGCCATCGTCAGACCCATAGTTTTCGGCAAGATCTATTTCTTTTCCGTCCTCATCTTCTTCGCTCTCGAATTCGGCTTGGTCTTGTTCCTGCCGATCTTCGTCATTCATATCTTCGCCATCATTGCCCTTAGAATCCTCGTCCTTGTCTTCGCCTTGGTCTTTTTTCTCGCCAAATTCGCCGAGATTTTTCGCTTCGTCCTCTTCTTGTTCATCATCCAACCAGTCCGAAACGCCGGGAATGTTGCGGTCCACATCATCATCGCCGGTCAAATCAATGCCGGGAAAGCTTTTGCCAACTATGCCTTCTTCATTGCTGCGCGCGGTATTTCCGACCTCGATTTCGGCGCGGCCACCGCCTTGTGAACGCGAATCCATATAGGCATGCCCCTTGGAAACGCCGACCGCGGTGCTGCCGTCTTTAGACACATTGATCACAAGCTCGGTGCCACGAATGCCGATGGTCGCCGTTGGCGTGATGATCGTCACTTTGTCTTTGGCGACTTTGCCTGAAACAAAATAAAATGCCCCTACGCCCAGCCTCAAGACGACACGATTATCCTTCGTGTCATTCGGGTCGTAGACCATTTCATCAACAATGATTTCGGCGTCTTCACCCAAACTCATGACCGTACCGTCAATGAACGACAGCTTCATGTTCGAATGTTTGCCCGTACCGAGAACTTCGTCCAAAACCACCAAATCCCCGACGGTTTTGTCGTAGCGACCGACCAAGTCGGTTTTACCCCAGCCTCTGCCTTTCAACGTATCAACAGCGCCGATGGGGGCCGGAGGAATTGCGGCAACGGCGCTCATCGAGGACCAAACAAGCGCCGCCGACACCGCAACCAGCAGTGAATATAGCAGACCCCACGATAACGACTTGTTTTTCATGATTTGACCATGCACATGTTTAGGCAATTACGTAGACAACGCCCCTCTGCGACGCTTTGATCCAACTTTCATAAAAAAAACAGACGGCCTCCAAAGCTGGAGCATGTGCGACTATCATCGAACCCGATAAGCCGCTATACTTTTCAAAATTATCTCCTTTATTGAAAAAGGCTTCCAAAGCTCAATGCTGAAGCTGAAAGTCAAATACAAGCTTCTCTTGATCTGGCTGGGATCAATCGCCCTGACCCTAACCGTGATGGCGGCTCTATTTGAATATCAAATCGGCGCTTTACACCAACAAGACGCCCGCACAGCGATCAGCAACGCGATCAGCATCCTCCACCACGATCTCGAACTGGAAGTCCAACAGGCCGAACAGAGCTCTCTAACTCTGGCTGCGCGCAGCGATCTGGTTTCTTCGATGAGCATGATCGACAGCTATCAAGACACAGACAATTATCAAGCCAACATATTCGACGTTGAAAAAAGAAAAATCGCCCAGGAACTGGCGCAACACGCCATCGCCACGGGTACAGATATCTTGGCCCTATTCGATAGCGATAACCTACTGACGGCATTCTACCTTTCGACTGCAGCCGGTGGGAATGGGGCTGGCTATGTGAGTTTCAAAGGCGCCAAACAAATCCCCTTTGTGCAAAATTCAAAGGGCGGCTTCAACGCCACCGACGATGCGTACATGGCCGCCATCATGCGCCAATTGGGGCATCTTGACAGGACGCAGTCTCATCTCCCTAAAATCAGTCACGCTAAAAATAGCTACTTGCTGATCAGCGCAGCCAAAGCCATGGAACGCAAGCGCACATCGGGGAACGTTCAAAAGGTCGGCGTCCTTGTCGTGGGCCGTGCTTTGGGTGAGGCGTTTAAGCTTTCCGTTTCACGTGCTGCGGCAATGAATTTTCGTATTCTCTACCCCAACGAACAAGACAAAGTCACGCAACTCAGCGCGCTCGACGCCCAAGTCACCACCAAGGATGTGCCGCGACTTGTTCTCAACGGCAACCCGACCCCCGATCACAGCGTAGACCATACATGGTTTTCGACGAACGACCTCTACGTCGGCGCCGTGCGCATGGAAAGACATAAGGACTCCCATTTCTATTTAATTTTCACCCAATACAAAGACGCCCTACAAAGCACGTTGAATGCTTTTCGCAACACCGTTCTTATGGTGCTGTTTGTCACGGGATTGACCTTGTTTCCTGTCGGCGCGTTTTTCCTCAATCGCTTCATCACAAGACCCATCGAAAATCTGGTTACCTGCGCCGACAACTTGCGTCGCGGGCATCACCAAGCCATGGAGGACTTCAGCGCCGCGGATGAGTTCGGTGAACTGGCCACCTCATTTCAAGTGATGTCGTCGGCCGTGCTTGCGCGGGAACAATCTCTCAAAGAAAGCCAAGCCAGTCTCAAGGATGCCCAGCGCATCGCCCGCATTGGAAACTGGGAATGGGATTTACGTACCGACGACGTCAATTTTTCCGATGAACTCCACGCCATCTTAGGCCGGGGCAGCGATGCCATAGCCACCACGTTTGAAGGCTTATTGACGAGCGTACATCCAGATGATGCGCACACCTTAAAGCGACGCATATTTGAATCTCTGGAAAACAACAGCACATTCCAGATGGAACATCGCATCGTTCTGCCGGACGGCAGTGAACGATACGTCGTACACCACGGTGAAACACAGCAAGACGGCGACAAGGCCACACGCCTCAACGCCACGGTACAAGACATCACCGAACGCTATCTTTTGGAACGCGCCAAAAGCGACCTGATTTCCACGGTCAGCCATGAATTGCGTACGCCCTTGACCACAATTACCGGCACCCTGGGCTTGGCTGTCGGCGGCGTGTTGGGCGACCTGCCCGAGCAATTGAAAATTATGCTGAGCACTGCAGACAAAAACGCCAAGAGACTGGGTTTGCTCATCGACGATTTGCTGGACATCGAAAAAATCGCTAACGGCTCCATGACGTTTGAATTCAAAGCGACGAACGTCGGCGAAATATTTAGAAGCGCCGTTGAGGCCAACCAATCGCTCGCCCAAGCCCAAGGCGTCACCTTTACGATTGAGGGCGACGTCGACAATATGGAAGTCTGCGGTGATGCGGATCGCATGTCTCAAGTGATGACGAACCTGCTCTCCAACGCCGTTAAATTTTCATCCGCCAAAGACAAAGTCCGCATCCGAGCAACCCGCGCAGGCCGGGTCATCGCGATATCTGTTTCAGATCGCGGCCCAGGCATTCCAGAAGACTTCCGCCCCCACGTGTTCAAACGCTTCACCCAAGCCGACCAATCCCTAACACGGCCCGATCAAAAGGGCGGCACAGGTCTTGGCTTGTCCATCACCAAGGCCATCATTGAAATGCATGACGGTGACATTTCTTTTGAAAGCACCTGCGCACCGGACCGCAATCACGGCACGACGTTTAACTTTACATTGCCAATATGGGACAAAAGCCTCTCCATCTTGAGAAAATCAAAAAGTTAATAGAATAAACTGTTTTTCAACCTAATCGGTATTTGCAATATGCAAGGCACGCGCCTTGCATTACGTTTTGCAGCATTAACATTTCCTGTGGAGCCCACGCATCATGTTCAAATTAAAGGTTTTTGCCCAGATTGTTATGTCTGTGACGCTAATATTTGGCGCGCCGATGAAATGGGCTGGCGCCCAAATATTAGCGTCACAGACATAACAATCTCAAGACAATATGGCCAATGACTGGCGGCGCGCTCAAGTGATGGCCGTTAAAGCGGAATTGAGCCTGCATCCCCGCATCACATTTGTCTATTCGGACGCGCAGGGCGACACCGCCATAAACATTCGAGATATCGAAGACATGGTCGATAGCGGCATTGATCTTTTGATGGTCAGTCCACGAGATTCCGCCGCCATGACCCCCGTGATCGCGCACGCTCACGCACAAGGCATTCCTGTGGTGCTGTTGACGCGGCGCATCCTCACCGACGATTACACGACCTTCGTCTCCGCCAGCGACGATAAAATCGCGCGCCGCGCGGCTGCCTACATGGCCGAACAATTGAACGGCAAAGGCACGATTTTGGTTCTACAAGGCGTCCCCACCGCCAGCACGGCAATCAAACGCACGGAAGGTTTTTTAGCGGAAATCGCCAAGCATGAAAACATCAAGGTGGTGGCGGTAAGGCCTGCCAACTACTTGCGCTCCGAGGCGATCAAGGTGGTCGAACAAGCTCTCGACGAAGGCTTATCGTTCGACGCCATCTATGCGCAAAGCGACAGCATGGCCAGCGGTGCGCGTTTGGCGCTCAAAGCTGCGGGCATCGATCCCAAAAACAAACTGATCGTCGGCATCGATTATATCCCCGAAGCTCGTGAAGCCATCCGTAGCGGGGAACAAAGCGCAACATTCACCTACCCAACCAGCGGCAAAGAAGGCGCGCAACTGGCCGTGAAAATTCTTATGGGCAAAGAGGTCAGCCGCGAAATCGAGGTGCCTTCTGAGATGGTCACCCAATCCAACGTCGAACAGGTCGATACGGTTTTTTGACCCCCGCCTTTTTACCTCTGCTAGCGCCTAGACTGGAAGCAAGTTTTCCGCCAGCTGAACCCAATAGCTCGCTCCGATGGCCAAGGCCTCGTCGTTGAAGTCGTATTTGGGATTATGCAGCATGCAGCCGCCCTCACCCGGACCGTTGCCCATCCACACATAACAGCCCGGACGCGCACCCAGCATGTAAGCGAAGTCCTCTGCCCCCATACTCGGCGTAGGGTGGCGATCTACGCCCTGATGACCAACCACCGCCGCCGCCGCCAAGGTGGCGAGGCCGGCTTCGGTGTCGGTGTTGACGGTTGCGGGATAACTGCGATGGAGGGTTAAAGAAAACTCTGCGCCAAACCCAGCGCAGATACCTTGGCCCAGCTGTTCCATGCGCGCCCATACATGGTCACGGACATCGTCGCGAAAAGATCGCACCGCCCCTTTCAACCGCACCACATCGGGAATGACATTGAAGGCGTCGCCCGCATTCAGTTGGGTTACGGAAATCACCGCAGCGTCTTGGGGATCGATGGTGCGGCTGACGATGCTTTGCCACGCGCTGATCACCTGCGCCGAAACCACCACCGGATCAACGCCTAAGTGCGGCATACCGCCATGCGCGCCATGCCCGGTGATTTCGACCTCAAAGGAATCATACGCCGCCATGATGGGGCCAGCCTTGATGGCGAAGGTTCCAAGCTCCATGCCCGGCCAATTGTGCAGGCCGTACACCGCGTCCACGGGAAATTGATCGAACAGACCCTCTTCGACCATCAACTTGGCCCCGCCCTCGCCTTCTTCGGCGGGCTGAAAGATGAACACCACCGTGCCCTTGAACGCTTTTGTGGCTGCCAAGTGCTTGGCCGCCCCCAACAGCATAGCGGTGTGCCCATCATGACCGCACGCGTGCATTTTGCCGGCATGGGTGGACGCATAGGCCAGTCCGGTCTGTTCTTGGATGAACAAAGCATCCATATCCGCACGCAGGCCGATGGCCGGGCCTTCGCCGTTTTTCAAAACCCCCACCACACCCGTTTTCGCCAAACCAGTGTGCACATCAAGGCCAAATTTCGTGAGTTGGGTAGCGACGATGGCTGCGGTGCGATTTTCTTCATAGGCCGTTTCAGGATGCGTATGCAGATCGCGCCGCCATGCCGTCATATCCTCGACAATCGATTCAATTCCCGGGGTAATATCGGGGGTAAGGTTCATGCTTAGTCACTCCCATGTGTGAAAGCGATGATAAAGCACAGCTACCAAACATCAACGCGCGTATACGATCTCTTTGCACGCTTTGAGAAAGGCGCGCTTGGTGATCTGATCGCACAGTTGGGGCGATGGACATTGCTCTTGGATTAAGGCGTAAAGCCCGGGAGCTTGATCCACCAGTTCTTCCATATGCCAGGGGAAGCGCTCAAACGCCGCGCGCGCGGTGCGAATGGCGTTATAAAGTTGCTGTTCAGCGTCATCGGGCGCCACCCCACCCGCGCCAATGCGTCCAACCACTTCGGCAATCGCCAGCAATGCGGCCTTGGTCCAACACTCGCGAGAGACTTGGGCGTCGCAAAGCTCAAGCGCCTCTTCATCCTCTTCACTCAGCGAAAACAAAATATCGAACTTGTCCTGCGTACCGCCCGCATACAGGTCGAACACCCGCACCAAGATGGGATGCAGGTGCAAGCTGGTACATTTCACAGAGCCGGGACAGTCATCGCACGATTGCACGTTCGGGGTACTCCAGTGTCAAAAAAGAAGATACCATATGTGGTTAGTGCCCCAAACATTATCAATGCAAGAGCATGCGATAACCACAAAGCATTTGTGCTTGCGATCAGAGCTTTACAGTCCCACGTGTTTTAAAGGGGCGAGATGCGAACGTACAGAACTGGGGAAATCAGCGGGAGTGCGCCGAATGGAAACCGAACCCTCACAGCCAACATGCAAGCGCATCGTCTTTCTCGGCCTTGGTTGGATATTCTTTGGCCTGGGCGTTATCGGCGTTTTCTTGCCGGTGATGCCAACAACCGTATTTATGATCATGGCCTTGTGGGCCTTCGCCAACAGTTCACAAAAACTCCACAGCTGGCTCTATACGCATTCAAAATTTGGCCCCGCACTGCAACAATGGGACCGTGAACGTGTCATCCCCATTCATGCAAAAATCGCCGCCCTCGGCGGGATGCTCATCAGCTTAATTTACGTAACGCTGTTCAGTGGCGCCCCACCCTTGGCCGTTGCCGCCGCAGTGGCTTTCATCACTTTCGGCGCCGTGTACGTGATCAGCAAACCCAGCCGCACCGCCGAAGCCGTTAGCATCGAACACACCGACAAGCCCTAAACGCAAAAAGGCCGCCCAAGCCTAAAGCTTGGACGGCCTTGATGAAACAGCTGGCGCTTACTTTTTAGCAGGCGCTTTACGTGCTGGTGCTTTGCGGACCGGAGCCTTTTTGACCGGAGCTTTGCGGGCTGGAGCTTTAGCTGCAGGAGCCTTCTTAGCCGGAGCCTTCTTAGCCGGAGCCTTCTTAGCCGGAGCCTTCTTAGCTGGAGCTTTCTTAGCT
>Ga0209344_10003332_pt1 | contig 16062 bp, 28 predicted proteins | sample Cruoilmetagenom6_FD_187293 | JGI IMG/M metagenome (GOLD analysis project Ga0209344, IMG submission 187293) | Oil polluted marine microbial communities from Coal Oil Point, Santa Barbara, California, USA - Santa Barbara Oil Seep Sample 6 (SPAdes)... | ecosystem: Environmental > Aquatic > Marine...
GATAACGTGTCTTTGACCGTTGAGCTTATCGCACCTATCGCGATGGACGAAGGTCTACGTTTTGCGATCCGCGAAGGCGGCCGCACAGTAGGCGCCGGCGTTGTAGCAAAAATCATTGATTAATTAAAACTGGAGTCGCTCATTGAGCGGCTCCATTTTATTTGAAAGAAAAAACGATGGAAGCGCAAAATATACGCATTAGGCTAAAAGCTTTTGATCACCGTATCCTGGATCAGGCTACGGGTGAAATTGCTAACACAGCCAAACGCACGGGCGCCTTGGTACGTGGTCCAATTCCACTACCAACCCGCATCGAAAAATACACGGTTCTTCGTGGTCCGCATATTGATAAAAAGTCTCGCGAGCAATTTGAGACACGGACACACAAGCGCCTATTAGATATTGTCGACCCAACACCTCAAACTGTGGACGCGCTTATGAAGCTCGACCTAGCAGCTGGTGTTGACGTTGAGATTAAGTTGCAAGGTTAAGAACATGCGTACAGGTCTCATAGCAAAAAAAGTTGGTATGACTCGCGTCTTTAATGATGCCGGTCAACACGTTCCAGTAACAGTACTACAGTTGGATAACTGTCAGGTAGTTGCGCAGCGTACCAACGAGAAAGACGGTTACACCGCCCTACAACTTGGCGCTGGAACTGCAAAAATTAAACGCGTATCCCGCGCACAACGTGGCCACTTCGCCAAAACTGAAGTTGAACCAAAGTCAAAAGTGGTTGAATTTCGTGTAAGTGAAGATGCAATGGTAGAGGCAGGTGTTGAACTAACAGCTGATCACTTCCTTGCTGGTCAATATGTTGATGTAACTGGTACGTCAATTGGTAAAGGCTTTGCTGGTGCAATGAAGCGTCATAACTTTGGCGGTCTTCGTGCATCACACGGTGTATCAATTTCTCACCGTTCACACGGCTCAACTGGTCAATGTCAAGATCCAGGTCGCGTGTTTAAAGGTAAGAAAATGGCCGGTCACATGGGTGCTGAGCGTGTAACAACGCAAAATCTCCAAGTGGTAGAAGCACGTGCTGACGAAGGTCTGCTCCTTATTAAAGGCTCAGTTCCTGGTTCTAAAAACGGTTGGGTTTTCATTAACGACGCCGTGAAAAAAGCACTTCCTGCTGACGTACCTATGCCTGCTGGTGTTCGTGCTGCTCCTGTTGAAGAAACTCCTGTAGCTGATGAAGCTCCAGCAGTGGAAGAAACTGTTGCAGTAGAAGACACAACAGCCGCGGATAAGGAATAAGTCTCATGAAGACTAAAGTAGTAACATTGGACGCAAAAAAGGTTGGCGATATCACTTTGAGTGATGCGATCTTTGGCGTCGAAGCGCGGGCAGACATTCTGCACCGTGTAGTAAACTGGCAGCTGGCTAAACGCCGGGCAGGGACGCACGCTGTGCAGTTTCGCTCTGACGTTAACCGTACAGGTGCTCGTTTCGGTACTCAAAAAGGTGGTGGCGCACGTCACGGTCCTCGTAGTACGAACATTTTCGTCGGTGGTGGTCGCGCTTTTGGCCCGATCCCACGTGATCATGGATATAACCTTCCGAAAAAAGTTCGCAAATTGGGTCTGAAAACAGCCCTTAGTGCGAAAGCTGCTGAAGGTAAACTTATCGTGGTTGATAACGCGGACCTTAAAGACGCAAAAACTAAAGCGCTTACTGAAAAGCTTGGTAAACTTGGCATGACAAATGCTCTGTTCATCGACGGTGCTGAAGTGAATGCAAACTTTTTGAAAGCATCTGCAAACATTCCTAACATCGACATCCTGCCGAGCCAAGGTGCGAACGTGTATGACATTATTCGTCGTGACACTCTCGTGCTTACCAAAGCAGCGGTTGAAAAGCTTGAGGAGCGTCTATCATGAACAACGTCAAGCATTACGATGTAATCGTAGCTCCAGTGATCACTGAAAAGGCATCAATGGGCGGGGAATACAACCAAGTAACTTTTAAAGTCGCAATCGATTCAACTAAGCCAGAAATTAAGGCTGCTGTTGAAGCATTGTTCGACGTGAAAGTAACCAACGTTAACACTTTGCGTCAAGCTGGCAAAATCAAGCGTTTCCGCGGTGTAAAAGGCCAACGTGCCGAATACAAAAAAGCCATGGTAACTCTTGCTGAAGGTCACACTATCGACGTGACTACGGGGGTGTAAGACAATGGCATTGAAGCAATATAAACCAGATACTCCGTCACAACGTAGCTTAGTACTGATTAGCCGTGAAGGTCTTCACAAGGGCAAGCCAGTTAAAGCACTGACCGAGGGTCTATCAAAAAGTGGTGGCCGCAATAACACTGGTCGCATCACTATGCGTCGTCGCGGTGGTGGTCATAAGCGCACTTATCGTAAAATCGACTTTAAACGTACTAAGTGGGATATGGTTGCGACCGTTGAACGTCTTGAGTACGATCCGAACCGTACAGCTTTCATCGCACTCGTGAAATACGAAGATGGTGAGTTGAACTATATCTTGGCTCCTCAGCGCTTAGCGCCTGGTGACAAGGTTGTTGCGGGCAAGAAAGTTGATGTGAAACCAGGTAACTGTATGCCACTAGCATCTATGCCAGTGGGTACGATCATCCATAACGTTGAGATGAAAGTCGGCAAAGGCGGTCAAATCGCTCGCTCTGCTGGTACATACGCTCAGCTTATTGGTCGTGACCAGGGCTATGCACAAATTCGTTTAAGTTCAGGCGAGCTTCGCTTGATCCGCGGCGAATGTGTTGCAACAGTTGGTGCGGTTTCAAACCCTGATAACCAAAACCAAAAACTTGGTAAAGCCGGCCGTAATCGCTGGTTAGGCAAACGTCCGTCTGTTCGTGGTGTAGCCATGAACCCGATCGATCACCCACATGGTGGTGGTGAAGGACGTACATCTGGTGGTCGTCATCCTGTGACACCATGGGGTAAGCCAACCAAAGGCAAGAAAACCCGTTCAAACAAGAGCACTGATAAATATATCGTTCGCTCTCGTCACGAACGCAAGAAACGCTAGGAAAGGACTAAGACATGTCACGTTCTGTTTGGAAAGGTCCTTTCGTAGACCTCTCACTGCTGAAGAAAGTGGAAGCTGCGGCTGAATCTTCAAAGCAAGGCCAGGTTATTAAAACTTGGTCCCGTCGTTCAACCATTATGCCTCAGTTTGTTGGCATTACGTTCAACGTATATAACGGTCACAAATTTGTGCCTGTATACGTAACGGACGAAATGGTTGGTCATAAACTTGGCGAATTCTCACCAACGCGTACTTACTATGGTCACGCTGCGGATAAGAAAGCGAAAAGGAATTAATCATGGGTAAGCAAGCGAAATCACGCCGTTTACCGGATAACGAAGCCGTTGCAACAGCAACAATGCTTCGCGGTTCTGGCCAGAAACTTAATCTGGTAGCAGAAACTATCCGTGGCATGAAAGTTGAGCAAGCGCTTACGTCGCTTTCGTTCAACCGTCGCCGCACAGCCGGTGATGTAAAAAAAGTTCTTCAGTCTGCAATTGCAAACGCTGAAAACAACCACAATCTAGACGTTGATAGTCTGGTTGTGGCTGAAGCAAGTGTCGGTAAAAGTATTGTTATGAAACGGTTCCGCCCTCGGGCACGTGGCCGTACTGGCAAAATTCTGAAGCCATTTAGCCGCCTACGTATCGTAGTGCGTGAAGTTGAGGAAACAGCATAATGGGACAAAAAGTAAACCCCGTTGGCCTTCGTCTAGGCATTAACCGTACTTGGGACAGCCGCTGGTTCGCGTCTGGAAAAGAATATGGCAAATTGCTTCATGAAGACTTGGCACTACGCGAGTTCATCGAAACAGAATTGGCACAAGCTGGCATTTCTAAAGTAGTGATCGAGCGTCCGGCTAAAAAAGCTCGTGTAACGATTTATTCAGCTCGCCCTGGTGTGATCATCGGTAAGAAAGGCGCAGATATTGAAAAATTGCGTCTTCAAATCGCCGCTCGCACCGACAGCGAAGTGAGCCTCAACATTGTTGAAGTTCGTAAGCCTGAAGTCGACGCGAAACTTATCGCGGACAACATCGCTCAGCAATTGGAACGCCGTGTGGCTTTCCGTCGTGCGCTGAAACGTGCTGTTCAATCTGCCATGCGCCTCGGCGCCCTCGGTATCCGCATCAATGCGGGCGGCCGTTTGGGTGGTGCTGAGATCGCCCGTACCGAATGGTACCGCGAAGGCCGTGTGCCGCTTCATACTCTACGTGCCGATATTGATTACGGCGTAGCGTCTGCAGCGACTACATACGGTATTTGTGGCATCAAAGTATGGGTGTTCAAAGGTGATATTATGGAACACGACCCTAGTGCTCACGATCGTCGTATCGCGGATGCACAGGCAAGTGGTGGACCGTCTCGCCGTTAGGCTAGACACTAGAATTAGGAGCGACACGTTATGTTGCAACCAAAACGTACCAAATTCCGCAAAGCCCATAAGGGCCGTATTCACGGAATGGCAAAAGGTGGCACCGCACTGAACTTCGGTCAGTTCGGTCTAAAAGCGACAGCACCTGGCCGGGTTACCGCCCGCCAAATTGAGGCTGCTCGTCGTGCATTGACACGCCACATGAAACGTTCTGGTAAAGTGTGGATTCGCATTTTTCCAGATGTACCGGTATCTGCTAAGCCGGCTGAAGTTCGAATGGGTAAAGGTAAGGGTTCTGTCGATTATTGGGCAGCCCGAGTTAAACCCGGACGTATTATGTTCGAAATCGACGGTGTTTCTGAAGAAGTTGCTCGTGGGGCGTTTGATCGCGCTTCTGCTAAGCTTCCTATCGGAACCCGTATTGTTCAACGCATGCTATAGAGCGAGTAGAAGTCATGATGAAAGCTGAAGATCTTCGTGGTCAAACACAAGACGAATTAAAAGGTGAGTTGGTTTCTTTGAAAAAAGAACAGTTTAACCTTCGTTTTCAAGCTGCTTCTGGGCAGCTCGAAAATACAGCACGGGTTCGTGAAGTACGCCGCGATATCGCACGTATCAAAACAATCCTTGCTGACAAGCAAGCGTAAGGTTGAAGGAAAAAACTGATGCCTAAACGTATCCTACAAGGTGTAGTAACAAGCGACGCAAGCGACAAAACTGTAGTGGTTAAGGTCGAGCGCCGGATTCAGCACCCGCTGTTCAAGAAAATTGTGCGTAAAACTAAAAAGTATCACGCACATGACGAAACAAACCAGTTCAAGATTGGTGACAATGTTCGTATTGAAGAATGTCGTCCAATATCTAAGAACAAAACATGGCGTGTTGTGGCTAGCTAAGTCACGCGCGTCGTTATTAACTGACTGATAAAGAAGGGTTTTACCCATGATTCAGATGCAAACCAATCTCGAAGTTGCTGATAACTCAGGTGCGAAGAGAGTGCAGTGCATTAAGGTGCTCGGCGGGTCCAAACGGAAGACCGCTGGTGTTGGCGACATTATTGTTGTCAGCGTAAAAGAAGCAATCCCTCGCGGGAAAGTGAAAAAAGGTGATGTTCACCGTGCTGTGATCGTTCGCACACGTAAAGAAGTACGTCGTAATGACGGTACTACTATTCGTTTCGATCGTAATGCGGCTGTTTTGGTGAACAAGCAACACGAACCAATTGGTACACGTATCTTTGGCCCAGTAGTTCGTGAATTGCGTGCCAAGAAACAAATGAAAATCGTTTCACTTGCTCCGGAGGTGCTCTAATGGCTGCGAAATTGAAAAAAGGCGATTCTGTAATCGTTCTAGCTGGCAAAGATAAAGGCAAGCAAGGCGAGATCCAGAAGATGCTAACTGCGGAAGGCCGTGCGATTGTTCAAGGTGTTAACCTTGTTAAAAAGCATACGCGTCCGTCACAAGAAGGCCCGGGTGGCATTGTCGAAAAAGAAGCTGCAATCCAATTGTCAAATTTGGCATTTGCAGAAGACGGCAAAGCAACTCGTGTAGGTTTTAAAAAATTAGATGACGGCAAGAAAGTTCGTTTTTCTAAGAAATCAGGGGAAGTGATCGATGTCTAAATCTATTGCAAACCCACGTTTTCGCACCCGTTACGACGATTCCATCAAGGCTGCTATGACTGAAGAGTTCAGCTATAACAACCCAATGGAAGTGCCTAAGCTGGAAAAAATTGTTATCAACGTAGGTTGCGGTGATGCGTCACAAGACAAGAAAAAAGTTCAGAAGGTCCTTGCAGAGATTGCAGCGATTTCTGGTCAAAAACCTGTCGTGACCAAAGCACGCAAGTCTATCGCTGGCTTTAAGCTTCGCGAAGAAATGCCTGTTGGTGTGAAGGTTACCCTTCGCTCACGTCGCATGTATGAGTTCTTAGACCGTTTGGTTACCATTGCTCTTCCACGTGTTCGTGACTTCCAAGGCGTGAACCCAAAAAGCTTTGACGGTCGTGGCAACTATGCCATGGGCCTGAAAGAACAAATTGTGTTTCCTGAAATTAGCTACGACGAGATCGACAGCATTCGGGGCATGGACATCATCATCTGTACGACGGCAAAGACTGACGACGAAGCACGCTCGCTTCTCGCCAAGTTCGACATGCCGTTTAAACAGTAGGAGATAGAGACATGGCTAAGAAGTCTGCTGTAGAAAAAAACAACCGTCGCATCAAAATGGTCGCTAGAATGGCCGAAAAACGTGCGGCACTCGTAGCAATTTCCAAAGATAAATCATTGCCAGACGAAGAGCGTTGGATCGCACGTCTGCAACTTGCACAACTACCACGGGACAGCTCTAAGCATCGTATCCGTAACCGTTGTGAAGTGACGGGTCGTCCCCGCGCTGTTTATCGGAAATTCCGTATGTCACGTATTGCACTACGCGATCTTGCCTCTAATGGTAAGATTCCTGGCGTAGTCAAGTCAAGCTGGTAAGGGGAACATCTCATGATGACCGATCCAATTGGCGATATGCTAACCCGTATTCGCAACGGCCTCCAAGCTAAGAAGGCTTCTGTGAAATCCCCAGCATCTAAATCACGTCAACGTGTTTTGGAAGTGTTGGAGCGTGAAGGTTACATTCGCGGTTACAACCGTGTTGATCTAGAAAACAACATGGCTGAGTTTAACATTGAACTTAAATATTACGAGGGCACTCCTGTGATCCGCACTATTCAGCGCGTATCTACACCTGGTCGCCGCGTATACAGTTCAGTTAAGGACCTCCCAAGGGTTCATAATGGTCTTGGTATTTCAATCGTTTCTACACCTAAGGGTGTGCTGTCTGATGCAGAAGCACGCACTGAGAATGTAGGCGGCGAAGTACTCTGTACCGTATTTTAAGAGGAAAAAGATATGTCTCGTATTGGCAAAAAGCCCATTGATGTACCTGCAGGCGTTACTGCTACTCTTAATGGTCAAGATCTAACCGTTAAAGGTGCTAAAGGTGAAATGTCTATGTCTTTTGTTGCAGAAGTTTCTGCAGAGCATAAAGACGACAAAATCACCATTACGCCTGCTAACGATAGCAAAACTGCACGCTCCATGTGGGGCATGCAACGGACTTTGGTTTCCAACCTCATCGAAGGTGTGATCAATGGTTTCGAGAAAAAGCTTGAGATTAATGGCGTTGGTTATCGTGCCGCATTGAAGGGCAAAACTTTGAACCTTCAACTTGGTTACAGCCACGACATTAACTTCCCAATTCCGGAAGGTATTACTATCAACTGCCCTGATCAAACAACTGTTTTGATCTCTGGTATTGATAAGCAAAAAGTTGGTCAAGTTGCGGCGAAAATCCGCGAATTCCGTAAGCCGGAGCCTTACAAAGGCAAAGGTGTTAAATATGCAGGTGAATATATCTTCCGTAAAGAAGGTAAGAAAAAGTAGGTGAATGAGTAATGGCTAATACAGCATTATTTGAACGTCGTCGCCGTCGCACTCGTACTGCCATTCGTAAGAATGCAGCGGGTCGGTCTCGACTTTCAGTCCATCGCACACGTACGCACATGTACGCCCAGATCATCAATGATGAAAACGGTGTAACTGTTGCTGCGGCATCTACGTTGGACACAGGCCTTAAAGGGTCATACGGCGGCAACAGTGAAGCTGCCGCTTCAGTTGGTAAATTGATTGCTGAGCGGGCTAAAGCTGCTGGCGTTGAACAGGTTGTTTTTGACCGCGGTGGTTTCTTATACCACGGCCGTGTAAAAGCACTTGCTGACGCCGCACGCGAAGCCGGCCTAGACTTTTAATCAGAGATAGGAAAGGAAGTCCCATGGCACGTCCCGAACGCAATCGCGAAGAAAGCGAACTGATCGAGAAACTCGTCCACATCAATCGTGTGGCAAAAGTTGTTAAAGGTGGTCGTCGTTTTGGTTTTGCAGCACTCGTTGTTGTAGGAGACCAACGCGGTCGAGTAGGTTTTGGTAAAGGTAAAGCAAAAGAAGTACCTGAAGCCATCCGTAAAGCCACAGAAGAAGCCAAGAAAAGCATGATCCGTGTACCTCTACGTGAAGGTCGGACCTTGCATCATGATATCGTGGGCCGTTTCGGCGCAGGTAAAGTTATGATGCGGTCTGCTGACGCTGGTACTGGTATTATTGCCGGTGGCCCAATGCGTGCAGTTTTTGAAGCACTCGGTGTTTCTGATGTTGTAACCAAGTCGCAAGGGACTTCAAACCCTTACAACATGGTTCGCGCAACATTCGAAGCGTTGAAAATGCAAAACTCACCTCGCCAAGTTGCAGCAATGCGTGGCCGTAAAGTAGCAGATATCGTATCCCGTCGTGGTGATGTGAAAAATGCTGCCGCAGCGGACGCTGAAGCTGCCCTACAAGCGGAGTAATAACAATGGCTGCAAGTAAGAAAACTGTGACTGTTACCCAAACAGGTAGCCCGATCCGTCGTCAAGCTTATCAACGTGCAACGTTGGTCGGTCTTGGTCTTAACAAACTCAACCGTACAAGAACACTTGAAGACACGCCGTCAGTACGCGGCATGATCAAAAAAGTGGAACATCTTGTCCGCGTTGAAGACTAACGGAGAGATCACATGAAACTCAACCAATTACGTGATAACGCAGGCGCTCGTAAGAGTGCAACGCGTGTTGGCCGCGGTATCGGTTCTGGCAAAGGTAAAACTGCTGGATCTGGTCACAAAGGTCAAAAAGCACGCTCAGGTGTTGCAATCAAAGGCTTCGAGGGCGGTCAAATGCCTATTTATCGTCGTCTACCAAAACGTGGGTTCAAAAGCCTAAATCGTAAAGATTTTGAAACTGTGAACCTTAGTCGTCTGCAAAAAGCAATCGACGCTGGTAAAATTGATGCAGCTAAGCCAATTACTACTGAAATCCTTATCGCTTCTGGCGTTGCGGGCAAAGTAGTAGACGGTGTACGTTTGTTGGCTAAAGGCACACTAAAAGCTAAAATCGACATCACTGTAGCAGGCGCTTCTAAAGCTGCTGTTGCGGCTGTTGAAAAAGCTGGCGGTTCTGTCACTTTACCAACTGCTGAGTAACTTTAAGAATGCCGAGAGTTAGGCCATGCCCGTATAAGGGCATGGCCTTACGGCTGAGGAGCACGGAATATGGCATCTGCCGCTGAACAGATGGCTGCTAATCTAAACTGGGGATCTTTTGCCAAAGCAACCGATCTTCGTAAACGGATTATGTTTGCCTTGGGCGCGTTAGTTATCTACCGCCTATGTACCTACATTAGCCTACCGGGTATCGACCCTGTAGCCTTGCAAAACCTCTTTGAAGGTTTGCGTGGCGGCTTTTTAGATATGGTCAACACCTTCTCTGGAGGTGGTCTGTCACGGATGTCTATCATCGCGCTCAACATCATGCCTTATATCTCGGCATCTATTATTATGACCCTTTTAACCAGCATGTCTTCTTCACTTGCTGCGCTAAAAAAAGAGGGTGAGCAAGGCCGTAAGAAGATCAACCAATATACCCGTTATGGTACGGTTGTTCTGACAATAGTGCAGGGTTATGCAATGGCGATTACCCTTGAGGGTAGCAACATTGTGGTTGATCCTGGCATGTTCTTCCGTGTTACCACGGTTATTACCTTGCTTGGTGGTACTATGTTCTTGATGTGGTTAGGTGAGCAAATCACCCAACGCGGCATCGGCAACGGTATCTCTCTTATCATTTATGCTGGTATCGTAGCTGAGCTTCCGAGCACGCTTGCTCGCGCGTTTGAGCTTAACGAGCGCGGTACCATGAGCGCACCACTCCTTATGGGTATCCTTGTGGGTGCGACAGCGCTTATTTGGTTCATTGTTTACTGCGAGCGCGCACAGCGCCGTGTACCAGTGCAATATCCTAAGCGCCAACAAGGCAACGCGATGTCGAAACCTGAGACATCACACTTGCCAATGAAAATTAACGTCTCTGGTGTTATTCCGCCGATTTTCGCTAGCTCGCTGCTGATGATGCCGCTAACCGCTGCACAGATGTATGTTGCTAACGATCCTGAGCCTATGGAATGGGTAACCACTGTGACAGCACTTCTTGGTAATGGTCAGCCGCTTTATATCGCGATCTATATTACCTTGATCGTATTTTTCTGCTTCTTCTACACGTCTATTCAGTTCAACGTGGAAGAGACAGCTGACAATCTTAAACGCCAAGGTGGTTTCGTGCCGGGTATTCGCCCAGGGCCGCGCACCGCTGAGCACTTAGATTATATTTTGACACGTATCACTGTGATCGGAGCAGCTTATCTGTCGCTGGTTTGTGTGATCCCTGAAATTTTGATGAGCCAAGCGGCTGTGCCATTTTATCTTGGTGGTACTAGCTTGTTGATCGTTGTGAATGTGACCATGGATACGGTAACCCAAATCCAGTCTCACCTCATGGCACACCAATATGAAGGCCTGCTGAAAAAAGCGCGTCTGCGTGGAGGTCGTCGGTGATTCTTATTTTATTTGGCCCACCAGGTGCTGGAAAAGGTACTCAGGCGCACTTGTTAGAAAAAAATAATGGTTTGCTGCAATTGTCTACTGGAGACATGTTGCGCGCCGCAGTTGCCAACAAAACTGAAGTTGGTATGCGAGCAAAAACCGCGATGGAATCAGGTGCTCTGGTTTCAGATGAGATTGTTGTAGGCATCATTGCTGATCGTATTAGTGAAGATGATTGCGCAAATGGCTTTATTCTTGACGGCTTCCCGCGCACTGTTGCGCAGGCTAAATCCTTAGACGTAATGTTAACGTCTAAAGGTCTAAAATTAGATGCAGTTGTTGAGATGAAAGTTGACGATGAGGCACTGGTAGAGCGGATTACAGGCCGTTTCACTTGTGCATCATGCAACGAAGGATATCATGATACTTTCAAGCCTACGGGCGCTGAGGGTATCTGTGACGAATGTGACGGAACCGAATTTATACGTCGGCCGGACGACAATAAGGAAACGGTGTCAAATAGGCTTTTGGCTTATCACAGTGACACAGCTCCTTTGCTTCCATACTACTCGGAAGCTGGCGTTCTAAAGACTGTTGATGGCATGGCTTCAATTGAAGAAGTTAGCTCTCAAATTGATAAGGTACTGTCTGAAATTTAGGTTGTTTCATCCGAGGGTTGACCTTGGTGGGTTTATACATATAATCCCCGCCTCAGCATGAGCGATGATTCGATTATGTAACGTAATTTTTTAATGATCTGGAGATTGATCATGGCACGAATTTCTGGCGTAAACATTCCGACCAACAAAAGGGTCGAAATTGCACTGTCTTATATTCACGGAATTGGCCGTACGCAGGCTAAATCTATTTGTGATAAATTGGGCTTTGCACCGGAACGTAGAGTACAAGATCTGACCGATGCGGAAGTAATTTCAATTCGCGAAGAGATTGATAGTAACCACATGGTTGAGGGTGACCTCCGCCGTGAAGTAGCGATGAACATTAAACGCTTGATGGACCTAAGAAGCTATCGTGGCCTGCGTCATCGTAACAAACTACCTGTACGCGGTCAGCGTACAAGCACTAACGCTCGCACCCGTAAGGGTAAAGCGGTCGCTATTGCCGGTAAGAAAAAATAATTAATACAAACACAGTAGGCGCTGTTTAGGGCTCCCGCATAATTTAGGGTCTGATTGAGATGGCTAAAAAAGAACAAAAAGTTAAACGTCGCGTTAAGAAAAACATTAGCAATGGCGTTGCTCACGTAAATGCAACCTTCAATAATACCATGGTCATGATCACGGATATTCAAGGTAATGCAATTTCATGGGCATCCGCTGGCATGATGGGTTTTCGTGGCTCACGTAAATCTACACCTTACGCAGCTCAAGTTGCTGCGGAAGACGCAGGCAATAAAGCCCGTGATCACGGTGTAAAAACATTGGAAGTAGAAGTTAAGGGTCCAGGTTCTGGACGTGAATCAGCATTGCGTGCTTTGCAAGCTGTTGGCTTCAACATCACCTCTATCCGTGACGTAACGCCGATCCCGCACAACGGGTGTCGGCCTCCAAAGCGTCGCCGCGTATAATATATACGTACGGACTATAGGTACTGAACTGCAATCATCCTTCGGGACAGAACATGTGAGGGTTACAACGTGATCCAAAAAAATTGGCAAGAACTAATTAAACCAACGACACTTACCATTGAATCTGGAAGTGATCCCCTGCGTAGGGCAACTATTGTAGCTGAACCACTCGAGCGTGGTTACGGCCTTACAATTGGTAATGCTCTGCGCCGCGTATTACTTTCCTCTCTTCAAGGGGGTGCTGTTACATCTGTGAACATCGAAGGCGTACTCCATGAGTTCTCCTCTGTTCCTGGTGTTCGTGAAGACGTGACGGATATTATCCTGAACATCAAACAGCTTCCTGTTCGTGTAACTTGTGATGGCAGTAAACGCCTTCACTTGACCGCAACAGGCCCAGGTGAAGTGCTCGCTGGTCAAATCAGCGAAATCGCTGACGTTGAAATTTTGGACAAAGACTTGGTTCTTTGTACTCTGGATGACGGCGCAACCCTAAACATGGAACTTACTGTTTCCTCTGGTAAAGGGTATGTAACGGCTGAGAACAACCGCCCGGAAGATGCGCCTATCGGCCTTATTCCTGTGGATGCTCTTTTCTCCCCAGTGACCAAAGTAAGCTACAAAGTAGAGCCTACCCGCGAAGGTAACGTGCTCGACTATGATAAGCTTACACTTCAAATCGAAACCGATGGTACCGTGACCCCTGAAGATGCGCTCGCTTTCTCTGCGCGTATTCTTCAAGATCAACTGGTTCTCTTCATCAACTTTGACGAGCCTGAAGAAACAAACACAGCCTCTGAAGATGACGAGCCAGAAATTAACCGTCAGTTGCTCCGCAAAGTGGACGAACTTGAACTATCTGTCCGCTCTGCAAACTGTCTGAAAAATGACAACATCGTTTATATCGGTGACCTTGTTCAGAAAACCGAAGCAGAAATGCTCCGCACTCCGAACTTCGGCCGCAAATCACTAAACGAGATTAAAGAAGTTCTTTCACAAATGGGTCTCCGTTTGGGTATGGAACTACCGGCTTGGCCACCTGAGAATATCGAAGAAATGGCTAAGAAATTGGAACAAGAATACTAAGAAGTATTCTAACTACCGTATTCCATGCACAGGGCATCGGACGGTAGGTAATTAGGAGTTAAAGCAATGCGTCACGGTAAATCTGGTCGTAAGCTAAATAGAACCTCTTCACACCGTAAGGCTATGTTCATGAACATGGCACAAGCGCTGTTGAAGCACGAACAAATCGTAACCACTCTACCAAAAGCGAAAGACCTTCGCCCAATCGTAGAGAAATTGATCACACTCGGCAAAAAGGGTGGCCTAGCCAACCGTCGCCTAGCGATTGCTCGTTTGCAAAACGAAGATCTAGTTTCCAAAGTATTTGGTGAACTTGCTGAACGTTATGCTGAGCGTCCTGGTGGATATATCCGCGTAATGAAGGCTGGTTTCCGTTTCGGCGACAGTGCTCCACGCGCAGTTATTGAGCTTGTTGATCGCAATGAAGATGCTAAAGGCCAAGATAGCGGCCCAACTGCTGACTTTACTGGTGACGACGAGTAGAGATTTCTACTTATTGATTTTAAAAGGGCTGCACTTCGGTGCGGCCCTTTTTTATTGCGATTTTTACAATAGCCCTTTGGGCTATTTATTGCGTTCAGGCCCAGAGGGCCTTGGCGGCACGCAGCCTGCGCGCCACAATGGCGCTAGGTCGCTACGCTCAAACCGAACGACGACTAGTCGTGAGGCAAGGGCCTTGTGCCCGCCGGCGACTTTTCGCCGTAAGCCTAAGCGCGGATAGCGCGTCCGGCGACTGAGGTCATAAAGAGAAAGCTGCCTTATGGCGGCCCTTTTTTTATGTGAGTACTTGCAGAGTAAGGGGAAAATCCCCATAAATGATAAATCCCAAAATATCGACAGTTTGGTAAGCGAAAAATTAGGAGCCATAAGGCCATGATCATGAAGCAAATAACCCGTACCCTTTTAGCTGCAACTTTGTTGGCTATGCCACTTAGCGCGCAAGACGACGCTTATTTTACACAGGATAGCGAACGCCGTGTGCCAACCAGCCAAATGGAAGTAAAGCTTTCCTATGCGCCGCTAGTGAAGTCAGCATCACCTGCTGTGGTCAATATTTATACGCGCAAAGTTGAAAAGGTACGTCGCAGTTCATGGCTCGAGCGTTTCTTTGGGGACCGCGGTAACCACGGTGTACCTGAGGAGCGGGTCACGGGTTCGTTGGGCTCTGGCGTTATTGTCCGTGCAAACGGCATCATCATCACTAATAACCACGTTATTAAAGGCGCTGACGAGATCACCGTGGTTTTGTCTGACCGCCGCGAGTTTGATGCGGAAGTAGTGATGGCAGACGCGGGCACTGACCTAGCGGTTCTGCGCATCCAAGTAGGCGATGATGTGCTGCCCATAGTTAAAATGGCTGATAGCGATCATGTAGAAGTGGGCGATATCGTCCTTGCTATTGGTAACCCCTTTGGTGTTGGTCAGTCGGTCACAGGCGGTATTGTCTCCGCGACCGCACGCACACAGCAGGGTATTTCAGATTTTGGCTTCTTTATTCAGACCGACGCGTCCATTAACCCTGGTAACTCGGGTGGTGCGCTCATCGGCATAGACGGAGAGCTTATTGGCATCAACACCGCTATTTATAGCCGTACAGGCGCTTCTAACGGTATTGGCTTTGCAGTGCCAACCAATATGGTGCAAGTGGTGCTGCGTGCGGCGCTGACTGACGGTACTCTGGTGCGCCCATGGATTGGTATTGATGGACAAAATGTAACGAGTGATCTTGCAGAGGGCTTAGGGCTAGACCGTGCAGGCGGTGTAATCATCGGCTCGCTCTATCCAAATGGCCCTGCTGAGCGCGGCGGATTAAACGTCGGTGACGTAATCCTCAGCATTAATAATTTTGAAGTGATCGACGAGGGTGGTCTTAACTTCCGCACCGCTACCCGCGCAGAGGGTGAAATGGTGGAAGTGGTCGTGCTTCGGGGTGATGAGCTGGAGACGTATCAGCTTAGTCTCGAGCTACCGCCTGAAAACCCAAGCCGTAATGTAACGCTCATCGATGGTCGCCATCCATTTCAAGGCGTGACGGTTGCTAACCTTTCACCGCGTTTCAACGATGAAAATCGTATCAATGTGCTGAGAAAAGGCGTGATGGTCACTAAGCTATCAGGCAACTCTGCGGCTGCTCGTGCGCGTTTTGTTATGCCGGGTGATGTGCTGCTGGAACTGAACAGTCAACCGATCACCACCGTGCAGACACTTGTTAACACATTGGACAGTATCACGGCATCACAAGAAGGCGTGGATGAGGATGAGCGTGAACCTGCAACCTATCTCTTTCGCCTAGAACGCAGGGGTGAGGTGCGGGAATGCGCCATTCGCGGCAATAGCCTCCGCTGCGGCACCGTAAGGTAGCGCAGTCTCATGGGGGATGATCTTTTCGCATCAGCAGGCCTAGCCCACGACGCACCGCGTCCGCTGGCAGATCGCTTGCGCCCCAAAACGCTTATGGAAGTGGTAGGACAAGACCATTTGCTCGGCGAGGACGGCCCGCTTGGTCGCCTTGTTTCCTCTGGCAAGATTAGCT
>Ga0209344_10003333_pt1 | contig 16056 bp, 17 predicted proteins | sample Cruoilmetagenom6_FD_187293 | JGI IMG/M metagenome (GOLD analysis project Ga0209344, IMG submission 187293) | Oil polluted marine microbial communities from Coal Oil Point, Santa Barbara, California, USA - Santa Barbara Oil Seep Sample 6 (SPAdes)... | ecosystem: Environmental > Aquatic > Marine...
CACGCACCCTGTCGGCCCTAAAACATAAGTGACCGCCCATGAGCAATCTGAGACTGATAGCGCAAGACAATGACGATCTGCAGGTCATCGCTGCCTATTTGCAAGACGCAGTATTGCTGGTGAAAGACCTGGCGCATTTGCCAGCCACAAGGCGCTTTGCCCTGGTGCTCAATCGTTTTTGTTGGGAAGAAGAAACCGGCAAGAAGCCTAACGGTAAAAACCATTTGCGCGCGCGCACAGGTTTGCATTTTGATCAGGTGACCGGCGTCAGATCGCGCAATATTGCACAGCAAAATGTGGAAGGCGTCTTGAGCCTTTTAACCATCGATTTTGAAGAAGGTGAGGCGCCGTCCGGTACGTTGGTGCTCACATTCTCTGGTGGTGGGGAAATTCGTGTTGATGTCGAAGCGCTGGATGCCCATCTGGCAGACATGGGCGCACGGTGGGAAACCTCAAATCTTCCCAACTATGATACTGCCAACCACGATTCTGAAAGCACGAAATAATGACCTATCGGTTGGATACGAAGGATGCGGATTTTGAAGCTGCATTTTCGACATTCCTGACGTCAAAAAGGGAAGTGTCCGAAGACGTCAACAACACTGTCTCAGGCATTATTGAGGATGTGCGCACCCGGGGTGATGCAGCATTGTTGGACCTGACGGCGAAATTTGACCGGTTGAAATTGCGTGCAGACGAGATGGCCTTCACGGCGCAAGAAATTGATGCAGCCGTTGAAGCCTGTGATCCAGAAACATTGGACGCGTTAAAGCTGGCTGCGAGACGCATTGAAGCTTTCCACAAAGGCCAGATGCCACAAGACCGTCGTTATACAGATGAAGCCGGTGTGGAGTTGGGCGAGCGCTGGACAGCCGTTGGTGCCGCCGGTCTTTATGTGCCCGGTGGCACAGCCGCTTATCCAAGCTCGGTTTTGATGAATGCGATCCCTGCGAAGGTGGCGGGTGTAGAACGCATTGTTATCACGGTGCCAACGCCGGATGGTGTGTGCAATCCATTGGTGCTTGCCGCTGCAAAAATTGCGGGTGTGACAGAAGTTTACAGGGTAGGGGGCGCACAGGCCGTGGCAGCCCTCGCCTATGGAACGCAAACCATCAAACCGGTGGACAAGATCGTCGGGCCCGGCAATGCCTATGTCGCGGCTGCAAAGCGCCAGGTCTTTGGCACCGTGGGCATTGATATGATTGCGGGACCATCAGAAATTCTCGTGCTCGCAGATGGCGAAAACAATCCGGATTGGATTGCGGCTGATTTGCTAAGTCAGGCTGAACATGATGCCGTCGCACAGTCTATTCTGGTTACTGACGATCGAGCTTTTGCTGAGCAAGTTGTTGTAGCCATTGAAACGCAATTGCAGACACTTAGCCGCACCGAGATTGCCCGCGCGAGCTGGGACGAATTTGGTGCGGTGATCCTCGTAGATAGCCTGGAGGCATCTGTGCCGCTGGTGGACCGGATCGCTGCTGAGCACTTGGAAATTGCAGTGGCGGATCCAGAGCCATTGGCCGCAAAAATCCGCAATGCGGGCGCTATGTTCTTAGGACGCTATACGCCAGAAGCGGTGGGAGATTATATCGCGGGCACGAACCACGTGTTGCCGACGGCTCGGTCCGCCCGATTCTCTTCCGGCCTGTCTGTCCACGATTTTGTGAAACGGACTACCATTGTGATGTGTTCGCCGGATGCTTTGGCGGCCATTGGCCCGGCCGCTGTGAAGCTTGCAGATGCAGAAGGGCTTGAAGCGCATGGTAAATCCGTCTCAATTCGATTGAATCGATAGCGAAATTAACTTTGATGAACCTGGACCCCTCGCCTCAGAGGTCTAAATAGGCTTAGACTAAACTTATGGCACATGGATCTGACAGTCAGGGAGCAGCGCGCGTGGCTCATACGGATGATATTTCCGTCCAGCCGGAAGCTGACGCCCATCGCCTTATCGGCATTACGCTCGATGAGAGCACTGTTGTCCGCCGTACGCCTGATGTTGAGCATGAGCGCAAGGTCGCGATCTATGACCTGCTGGAAGATAATTCCTTTCATCCAGAAGGTTCTTCTGGCGGTCCATATAGTCTACATTTGGCCGTGGAAGAGAACCGTCTGGTTTTCAACATCAGCACCGAGGTCGAGGATCCGCACGGCAAGGTGATGTTGTCGCTGACGCCGTTCCGCAAGATCGTCAAAGACTATTTCATGATTTGCGAGAGCTACTACGACGCGATCAAAACTGCTGCCCCCGCTCAGATTGAAGCGATTGATATGGGCAGGCGTGGCCTTCACAATGAAGGCTCGGAACTTTTGAAAGCCCGGCTTGACGGAAAAATCACCGTCGACTTCGACACGGCTCGTCGTCTCTTCACGCTTATATGCGTGCTCCACATTAAGGGTTGAGCGATGGGCGCCTCGCAACCAACGCGCCCCGGCGCGGTTCTCTTTGCGTGCACGTTAAACTCAGTTCGTTCCCCGATGGCAGAAGCTTTGATGAAGCACCTCTATGGCACCCGCATTTTTGTTGATAGTGCGGGCGTGCAATGTGCGGAGCTGGATCCCTTCGTTTTGGAAGTCCTGAAAGAGATTGGCTATGAGCGCAAGGAGCACCACGCTAAGTCGCTTGATGATTTGCAGGACCACGCGTTTGATTTGATTGTGGCGTTGACGCCGGAAGCACGCGATAAGGCCGAAGAAATTGTGCGCGGCGAAGCGGTCCAGGTGGAGTTCTGGCCGGAAGCCGATCCGACCCAGGAGCAGGGCTCAAGAAGCCAGAGATTGCATGCCTATCGACGGTTGCGGGACGATCTGATTGCGCGGATGAAAAAGCGCTTTGGCGAGCAGATCGCCCAGGCAAGTTAGACAAACCGCCTCGGAATGTGTTTTTAGGCCTCAAATCAGTAGAAATCACGCACTCAAAGGCCGAATTCAGCGCACAAGCCCTTGATTTCCGGGCCGCGCTTGGCCATTCTCCGGCAAAATTAACAAAGGGCAATTATGGCCAAGGAAGAACTTCTCGAATTTCCAGGAACAGTAGTCGAACTACTGCCTAATGCTACGTTTCGGGTTCAGCTAGAAAACGATCACGAGATCATTGCGCACACAGCGGGCAAAATGCGGAAAAACCGTATTCGCGTGCTGGCGGGCGACAAGGTGCTTGTTGAAATGACACCTTATGATCTCACCAAAGGCCGCATCACTTACCGCTACAAATAACGCAACTTCTGGCGGCCGTGATGAGCGAGCTTAAACAAACAAATGATCGACCCAAGCTGGTGCTGGCAAGTGCGAGCCCGCGCCGTCGTGACCTATTGGCACAAATCGGCATTGTCCCAGACATCATTTCGCCAGCAGATATCGACGAACAGCCTTTGCCGGATGAAGCGCCGCGCGTTCACGCTGAAAGACTGGCGGGGGAAAAAGCGGCGCTCGTCGCGAAGGTCTATCCGGGCGACTTTATACTCGCGGCGGATACCGTGGTTGCCTGTGGCAGGCGCATTCTGCCCAAAGCAGAAAATGTGGAGACCGCCAGCAGCTGTTTAACGCTTCTGTCGGGCCGCGCACACCGGGTCTATACCGGTCTCTCGCTCGCTTACGGTGGTCGCCAAGTCACTAAATCTGTGTTGACCCGGGTTCAAATGGCCCGCTTGAGTGACCAGGATCTGAACGCCTATCTCAAAGGCGGAGAATGGGATGGCAAGGCGGGTGGTTATGCCATTCAAGGCAGCGCTGCCAGCTTCATTAAGGCCATCAATGGATCCTACAGCAATGTGGTGGGCTTACCCCTGTTTGAGACGGCAAACCTGTTAAAAGGAATGGGCTTCCCGCTCTACCAACTTGACGATAGATGATGTTAGGATTGTCTATATTCTTGGGGGAGAATAGTTGCAGCGTCGGCGGTGCGCGGCAACTTAGTGGTTTTTACGGGAGCGGGTCAGAGATCCAAGTCTGAATATGTCCGAAGAAGTGTTAATCAATGTGGGCTTGGGCGAGATCCGGGTGGCTGTCTTGGAAGAGGGCCAACCTGTTGAGTTCGTGCTGGAACGCACCAGCGAAGATGATTTGAAAGCCAAAACGGGACGTGCCGGACATTCCTTGCTGGGCAACATTTTTTTAGGCCGTGTGCAACGTGTGTTGCCGGGCATGCAGGCAGCTTTTGTGGATGTGGGCTTGGCACGCGCTGGTTTTTTGGGCGCGCGTGAAGCACGCTGCCTGTGTGAACTAACAGGCCTGGATGAAGGCACCTTGCCACCCATCAGCTCCTGCGTCACCGAAGGCCAGGCCATCCTCGTGCAAGCCACCAAAGATCCTATTGGCGAAAAGGGCGTGCGCCTGTCGGCCAATGTCACCTTGCCGGGCCGGCTTCTCGTTATGGTGCCAAACCAGCAGGGCGTTGTGCTGTCGCGTCGCATTGAAGATGAGGCAGAGCGCGAACGCTTGAGCGGTCTTGTTTCATGCCTCTCAGAAAAATTTAATGCGCTGGGGGTTACCGGCGAACCAGCTGGCTTCATTGTGCGTACCGCCGCTATCGGCATGGGCCATGAAGAGCTGGTGGAGGATGCGCGCAGGCTGGCAGCCGATTGGGCGGAAGTCCGCGTGACAGAGAACAAATCAAAGCCGCCGGAAGTGGTTTTCCACGATCTCGATCCCGTGGCCAAAACCATGCGCGACTTTGTGAGCATGGACACTGCCCGCGTGCTTATTGATGACGCGGCGGCCTATGAAGAAGCCATTCGTTATTGCAAACGTGCCATGCCTCATATGGCAGAGCGGGTGCATCTGGCAAACGGCCCCGGCACCGTGTTCGACGAGTTTGATATTGATGGGGCCATCGAGGCAGCGCTTGAGCCGCGTGTAGAGCTGCCCTCAGGCGGCTGGATCACCATTGAGACAACTGAGGCTCTCACCGCCGTTGATGTGAACTCAGGCCGCTACACAGCCGCCACAGGCTTGGAAGAGACCAGCGTGCGCTCCAACCTGGAAGCCGCAGAAGCCATCGTTGAGCAAGTGCGTCTGCGCGGCACCGGCGGTCTCATCGTGATTGATTTCATTCACATGAATGATCCCGACAACATCGAAAAAGTGTTGGCAACCTTGAATGACGGATTTGAAAAAGACCGTGTGCCCACGCAGGTATCGAGCATGTCAGAATTTGGTCTGGTTGAGATGACGCGCAAGCGTGTGCGCGAGCCGTTGGAAAAGTTACTGACGGAGCCGGTTTACACAGACGGGCGTCCGCGCATGAAAACACGCGGCACAGTGGCCAATGAATTGTTGCGTGCCATTGAGAAAGTGGCCGTGCGTTATCCAGGTGCGCCCATCTCTGCGCGCGCCGCGACAGAGGTCATTGCCTGGTTGCAAGAAACCCACGGCCGCCTGGTGCAGGATCTTCAGGCACGGGTGGCAGGACCGGTGCATTTGGAGCCGCAATGCGGATTTGATCGCGAACAGATTGATGTGGGACCACGCCGGTGACGGATGTTGATCTAAATAATGTGACACCGCTTCGCAGCGCCCGGCCCTGCGCTCTTTGTGGCAAAAAGGCGGACCAGAAATTTCACCCTTTTTGCTCCAAACACTGCGCCGATGTGGACCTCAGCCGCTGGTTAAAAGGCTCCTACGTCATCCCCGCGAGCGAGGAGACGGAGGAGTGGTCGGAAGAACCGGACGGCAGCTTGTAAAAGAGCTGAAAAAGACCTGAAAAGAGCGGGCAGGACACTGGACAGGCCCGTCTGCATCGCCTATAAACCGCGAACTTCTGCGGGGTTTTTAAACACCGCAGCGCCCGGGTAGCTCAGTTGGTAGAGCATGCGACTGAAAATCGCAGTGTCGGTGGTTCGAATCCGCCCCCGGGCACCATTTTTTCCCAGAAAACAGAAATTTCTTGATCCGCTGTCGACTTGTGTCTGCTTGATTGGCCGCAGGTTGCGATGATTGTGAGTTGGTTTGTGCAGACGAGGGGAACAGCGCATGAGAGTAATGATCGGACGTGTCGTCGCGATATTAACAGTCGAAAGTCCACGATGAGTGTCAATTCACCCGTGAAAACCCACGACCACAAAAAGTGGTATCCGCTCTGACTAGATAAACGGATCGCTTAGTGACTTGGCGAGCTCAAATGAGTGCTGAATCTGACGGCTTTGTAGTATGAATGCGCTGAGCACTTTGGGGTCGAAATGGCTTGGTGAAGTGCGACCATCTCCAACTGTGATGACATTCATTGTTTCATCGTGGTCAATACCTCTGCGATAGGGACGATCACGCCGTAGAGCGTCGTACACATCGCAAATTGTTATGATCCGAGATGGCAGACTGATTTCATCACCCGATAGGCCATAAGGATATCCAGAACCATCAAAATGTTCATGATGTTGCAGGGCGAGTTCAGCCGCAATGTCCATAAGCGGGTCGCCGCTGCCCGCCAAAACTGTATGCCCAATTGTGGGGTGGCACTTTACCAACTCCCATTCTTCGCGCGTCAGGCCTGTCGGCTTTGAAATAATCTCCAGTGGGAGAACTGCTTTGCCAATGTCGTGCAGAGCGGCAACATTGCCTAAACGTGCACTTGCACGCTCATCGACACCAACAGCTTGTGCAACCAGCTTAGTGAGGGTCCCGACACGTTTGCTGTGTTGATGCGTGATGGGATCTCGCGCGTCTATCAACTGCCCAAGGCAGTGCTTAACGATGTCTAGCGGTGAACCGTCATTTTCTGACAGCTCTTGTGAAACAATTTTTTCGTGAGATTCTTTTCGTAGAGGCATACCCGATACTCTCTGAATTTTCGATAAACCAATCGTTCCATAGAATAGTGAATAATTCATTTCACAAGTTTTGTGTCCAGCGATAACTTGGAGACAAATTGTCTCATATGCGCTTGCGGTTACCCCAACCTGAACATCAGCATCCGAATAATTCATCCTGCTTATGAAGCAAGGCGAGATCTAAGATGAAGTGATTTACGCTACTGCTTTCAGTAAGCGCTTTTCTTCGAAAGACATGGAAATTTTTCGAGCGGTCGCAGACTCCTGTCTGCTTGTTTGACTGAGGTTTGGGGTGACGCAATTGATGAGAACGCGGCGTTCCTGCTGCACGGCACACAAACGGTCGGGTTTTTGTCGGACTGGCATTGATGTTCCCGAGCCCAGACTCAACTGACGCAATCGACACGGCTGCTTGAAGGCGGTTCCAGACGCTCTATATTTTACCCATCAGAAAATTTTGGAGGAAAGTGCCATGCGCATCACAGGGTTCAATCATGTAGGCCTAAATGCAGACGGAAAACATGATGAGGTTAAGGCGTTTTACACTTCTTTTCTTGGGCTGAACAATATTGAGCGCGAAGGGGCCGCGACGTTGGTCAACGGTTTTTGGTTCGGCCCAAAACATCCTATCGTGCACGTGGTCACAGATCCTGCTGAAGGCGGGCTGGAGATGCCAAACAACACACACCTGTCGCTTTTCGTTGAAAATATTGACGAAGCTGTGGCAGAGGTGAAAGAACGATCAGACGATATCTTGCATTTTGGCGAAGGCAATGAGCAGATTATCTGGTTCAAAGACCCCGCCGGAAACACAATCGAACTTCAGCAAGATCCCAACCTTGCGAAATAACGGGCCATCAATGGAGTGAGCTAGATGATTAAGCTAGAAAAAAATGAAGATGTCTTCACGCTCACCATGGATGCAGGTGAAAATCGCTGGAACACAACCTTCGTGCGCGAGATGGCACAGGCGCTGAACGAAGTGGAAGCCTCCGCCGGCCCAGCTGCTCTGGTCACGCGCTCTGCAAATGAAAAGTTTTTTTCCAACGGGTTGGACCTGGACTGGGTGCAAGCGCCTGCGGACCATCCTGAAGGCGGCGACCGCGTGGTTTTTGGCGCTGAGTTCATGGCCCTGATGGGGCGTATTATCACCCTGTCGATCCCAACCATCTGTGCCATCAACGGTCATGCGTTTGGTGCAGGCTTCATGATGGCGCTCTGCCACGACGTGCGCCTCATGCGGGTTGACCGTGGTTTCATTTGCGCCAACGAAATGCAGCTCGGCATGAAAATTCCAGAGCCTGAACTGGCTCTCTTCCGCCACAAGTTGCCTGCCAATGTGTTCTTTGAAACCGTGCAATTGGCACGTCGTTGGGCGGGGCCGCAAGCGTTGGACGCAGGCATTGTGCAGGGCGTTGCGGAACTAAGCGAACTGGGTGCTTTGGCTGAACAACGCGCAAAAGAACTGGCACCATTGGGCGCCAATAGAGAGGCCTATGGCAGTCAAAAGGAACGCCTGTTCGGTCAAAATGCGTCTATCAATGGGCCACACGGCGCAGCACACCTGTTGAAAAACTCAGATCTCTACAAACACTAAAGCGCTGCGAATGAGCGTGGCTATTTTGAGGCCGCGAGGCCGCGCCACACTATGTCAAAAGTGTCGCGCATCAGCACCCGTTTGATAGGCTTCTGGCCCCAGGCGGCACTGCGGGCCAATTGCACCGCAGGGGCCATCAGCACCGCTTGAATGGAAGCAACGGGCGCATCTTCGATGGTGCCGTCTTTGATTGCAGCGCGCAAAATGGCGGTGGCCTTGCGCGTGTGTTTTTCTATTTGAGCCTGGCTGGCCGCATCAATCAAATGGGCGGCCCCGACAAACTCAGAGAACAAAAAATCATTTGGGTGTGCGACCACAAAGTCAAACAGCGCGAACCACATGGCGCGAATTTTTGCGTCGGACCTGTCCTCGGTCGCTGCGGCGTCCATCATGGTGTTGAAGAAGGAAGTTTTTATGTCCAGATAAGTTTGCTGGAGCAATTCTTCCTTACTGGAAAAATAGAGATAGATGGTGCCTGCTGAAACGCCAGCGCGTTTCGCAATCTTTGAAATTGAAACGTTGGCAAGCCCGCCTTCAATGACCACCGTCACTACGGCGTCACGAATGGCCTGTCGTTTTTCATCATCTTTTGGTCGCGCCACGTCAGCCTCAAATTTGTGTTACGGCGATTATGCCACTCACAAGGGTCAGACCAAAGTCTTGTCTCGAAATATTGTTAAATTGGTGCAATGTCGCAGGGCCTTTTGCGGGATTGGCCTGTTCCGCAAGGCATCTTCTCACGTATTGGTGAGATGAATGCCTCGCGGTCACGTCGGTTTCTACCTATTGCATGGCATTTTGTTGCCAGTTGCCACCCCCTCCAAAGCTGATCTCGACTTGCCCTGGTTTTGGTTTTGGCTGTTGAGGGTGTTCATTGTCATACGCCATTTTGTCGACCAGCGCTTTGCCTACATTGCCAACCAGGGAAAACCCTGAAGCATTGCCCGCAGTGCCGATCCCGTCGTTCAAGGCACCTTTGGTGGCTCCTTTAAGTGCTGTTGCGCCCCAACCGGCTACCTTGCCAATGCCCAAACCCATAACATAAGTGTCTGCGCCGCCAACCGCGCCTGCGGCAGTGGCAGCAAAGATCGCCTGCTTGGTGCTAAGACCTTTGGAAATCGCATAGTCGTAGGTCTCCTTAGCGTTCTTGCCAAAGGCAATGGCGAGCCCCGCAGCGGGGTTTACGGCTCCGGCCACAGCGAGACTGACATCAACAGTCGCGTTGGCGATAACAGTGGTGAGTGCGGCTAGATTGCCATTGTCGATCACATCAATGTCGATCAAAACTTCATTGTTGCCAAAGTCTCGGCTGGTGCGAATGAGCTCCTGTAGCATTGCGTTATTGCCGAGCGCGGGATCTTTTGTGCCGCCGACCATAGCTGGATCGAAGAGAGTGGTGTCGCCGGCCAAAATCGCATCAACCAGAAACTTAGGGTCACTCACTTCCGGTACAGGAAGCAGAGGTGGTTCTCCCGACTCAGGGGCAACAACCGGTGTGGTCACGTCTCCAGGGGTTGGCACGTCTCCAGGGGTTGGAACAACATCAACTGGACCTTCACTTCCCGGCGGGTTGGTGGTGGTTTCGGTTTTGGCAATAGGGCCTTTATAGGCACGGAGCTGTGCTTCGTACTCTTCGGCGAGGGCGAAATATTCCTTAGTACTGTTTTCGGTGAATGTGCCTGCCTCTGCTCTGCTCCTATAAAATTCGGCTTGCTCCTCCACATACGCAGCATTGTAACCGGCTATAGACCTTATTTTTTCGATATTGGCAGCGATGCCGCCGTCGATGTCATCGGCTGCGACGGAGAAGACGGCTTCTTGCCCAAACCCTTCTACGCGTATGAGGAAACGTTCGTTGCCATTTTCATCCTTGCGAACCTTGATCTCATCAATACTCCAATACCCAATTCGCAGGTCTTCTGGAATAGCATCGCCTGAAGTCAGGTACGCAAGTCTTTCTTCGCGAATGCGGTATTGTTCATCTGCCCATTTCATGTACTCCAAGGCGGGTTCTTCTGCGTCCGGGAACATTTTTTGCGCTTCGCATTGCCAGTCGCAAAAATCCTCTCCCAAGTATCCCACCGAAGTTGGCGGCTCCGAGAGTGCTTTTATATCCGCGCTATCACCGAGTACGTAAACGAACTTTGGAACCCTCTCTTTGTTGACACCCTGATCAGGCACATTGCTGGGGGCCTCGGGTGTGTTTGCCGTGTCCGGCTGCGTTGCAGGCGGCAGGTCAGGGCGCTGCGGCATACGCAAAGTAGGCGGGACCGGCGGCGCTGGCATGGGCGGAATAAAAACCGGTGGGTGCGGCACATTATGGTGTTGAGCGAACGCCACACCCGAACCCATCAGAGTGAGAACACTGGCAAGGGCACATCGTTGCGCGAATGATCGAATGGTCATCAGTTGGCCTCCCCAGGAGTGAAACTTTGCACGACAGTGAAGACCGGGGTCTCATTGCTTGCCTTTGGCGCGGGCGCATAGAGCGCTTCAATGGTCATGTGCGAATTGGGGCTAAGGTCAATCTGACCGTCGAGCAGGGCTACACGCCACCCGTCAAAATCCAACAAAAAGTGAGAACCCAGTGTGATCTTCTCGCCGCTCACGGTGTTGCTTGCGCTCGCATAGAGGTGTGCATTTCCGGGAAGGCGGTCAAACGTTGCCGCAACAATTGCGCAGCTACAAATGCCGCTGGCATTGTTTACGTCAAGAGCATGTTCGGCGACAAACGCCATAAGCTCTAGATGATTGTCTGTGGCATTTTCCAGCATTTCGGAGGCTTTATCTGTTGGCAGAAGGTAAAGCCGGATATCTGGGTCAACTGGTGTTGCGAGGTTCAGCGCAACATCGGAGACAAAAATTTCTTCACCATCGAAGACGTACTCAACCCCAAAACCTGCAGCCGTGCGCCTGCCCATTTCATCTGCAAACTGGAAAGTGCCAAAAAGACGTCGTCCAGCTTCTGGTCCGCTCGCCGGACCCATATAGGTCAAGGTGATGCTATCAACATAAAAGCCCTCGTACCGAAAGCTCCGCTCATGCAGTCGGTCTGCCATATCGGGAGCGAAGACGACAGGAGGTGTTTCCAGTGCGTCATCGACACGCATACGGGCAGCGATGGCGGTTGCCACCAGCGCAATGTCCGCCGGTGCTTCGTCTAACGTTGTGACAAGGGGTTCGTCGAGAGTATAGAATTGCAGTTCTTCCCTCGGTTCAGCTTGCACATTTAGTGCAAAGCCAAATAGGCAAACCGCCACGACAGCGCTAACGCGCAGTAATTTTGAATGGGCCAAGTAACGCCTTCCTACGAGTTTTTATCGCCGACTATCAATAAAAAATAGGGCCCAATATGGCGGTAAACAAGGGGATTGCGCGATTTGTCGCACTTGGCGGTGTGAAATAGGTTTGTCGGAAATTTAGTTCAACTCGGGCTTGCAGGTTTTATTGACACTATAACTGCCAAAATATGTATAATCCGAGCAAACATGCGAAATTCTGGGGGGATGTCATGATAAGCCGGTTTAAGAAGTTGGTTGCGGCGGGGCTTTTTGCAGCAGGCGGTTTTGCGACTGTTGCGCACGCAGAAACACAACCAAACATTGTTGTGCTGCTCGTGGACGATGCCGGTCTGATGGACTTTTCGGCCTTTGGTGGTGAAGCACGCATGCCAAACATTGACCGTCTGGCGGATGCGGGGACGATGTTCACAGGCTACCGAACTTCACCCTCCTGCGCTCCCTCAAGAGCCATGTTGCTTTCCGGTGTCGACAATCATCGAACCGGCATGGCAACCATCCCCGAGTTTCTTCGGCCAGAAGACAGAGATAAGCCCGGCTACTCCATGAGTTTTGAGCCAGGCGTGCAGACGGTTGCGGATCGGCTGAAAGCTGCAGGGTACCGCACTTACATGACCGGCAAATGGCATTTAGGAAGTGACGAGGGCGACTTGCCCAATCATCATGGCTTTGACCGATCCTTTGCTCTGGATGCATCGGGAGCGGACAATTGGGAACAGAAGTCCTACTTACCCTTCTACTCCTTCGCCCCATGGTATGAGGACGGTGCCCCCGCAGATCTGCCGGAAGATTTCTATTCGTCGAAATTTATGGTCAACAAGATGATCGATTATATCGACGAAGATGCCGACAGTGACGAACCCTTCTTTGCTTATATTGGTTTTCAGGCGGTCCATATTCCTGTCCAGGCACCCCGTGAGTTTATTGACAATTACGCGGGCGTTTTTGACGAGGGCTGGCAAGCGTTGCGCACGGCGCGGTGGCAGCGGGCACAGGAGCTGGGCCTGATACCGGAAGGTGCACCATTGGCACCCATGCCAGATGGGTTGCGAGATTGGGATGCCCTGAGTGCCGAGGACAAGCGCTTATTCTCCAAAAGCATGGCGGTGAATGCGGCCATGTTGGAAGCCATGGATTTTCATATTGGTCGACTGGTCACTCATTTGGAGGCGTCCGGCGAACTTGAAAACACGCTCTTCATCGTAACATCCGACAACGGCCCAGAAGCAAGTGCCATTATCGAGTTGCCTGGTTTTGGACTTTGGATGGCGCTCAATGGATATCATTATGATGTTGAAACGCTGGGCGAAAGAGGCAGCATGGGCTTCATCGGTCCGGAATGGGCGAGCGCAGCGGCCGCACCCAGTGACCTCTTCAAGTTCTATGCTGCTGAGGGCGGTATTCGTGTGCCGCTTATCATTTCAGGCGCTGGCGTCAATGCGCAAGGTCCCATCCACTCCATGGCGATGGTGACGGACCTGACACCCACGATTATGGATTTCGCCGGGGTGGACGCATCGGAAAATGATCCCGTGCCCATCAACGGGCGCAGTCTGCGGCCTGTCCTTGACGGAGTTGCAGAAGAAACTCACGTTTCCACAAAGCCGATTGGCCTTGAAGTATCAGGAAACTCCGCTTTGTTTCTTGAAGGATACAAGATTACACGGAATATGCTCCCCTTCGGAGACGGTGTCTGGCGCCTTTATAATTTGGACGTGGATCCGGGTGAGACGAATGATCTGGCGGTCCAAGAGCCAGAACGTATGCAATCCATGTTGGCCCACTACCAGGATTACGCTGATGAATTCGACGTCATTACGTTACAGGACGATTTTAACTACTTCACGCAAGTGACTGCCAATTCGAGGCCAAAGTTGCTGGCACAATATTGGTGGATTTTGCTAATCGTCGGGGTCACTGTGTTTGGCGGGCTGGGGCTCCTCGGTCGCATCGGGTGGAGGAAGTTTCGGAATGTCTGATGTTGAGAAAAAGCACGTGATACATGGCCTCAAGCTTTCCTTGTTCACAGGAAAGCTGGAAGCCTATTTTCGGGTGAAGGGCATTTCCCACGATTATGTGGAAATGGATACCGCAGACTTTCGCGCTTGCGCGAAAGCAACGGGCATTGCGCAAATGCCTCAGGTGGAAACACCAAGCGGTGAATGGCTGACAGATACAACAGCCATCATTAGTCACTTTGAAGCGATGGGCGAGGCACCGTCTTTGTCGTCGCAAGACCCGGCAACGGCTTTTTGTAGCTTGTTGTTAGAAGATCTTTTTGATGAGTGGTTTTGGCGGCCGGGATTATATTATCGCTGGGCTTTTGATGAAGACGCAAAGCTCATGAGTGCGCAGATTGCGCGCACGATGATGCGCGACATGCCACTGCCTTTTTTCATGCGACGCCTATTCATACTTCGACGACAGCGTAAAGTGTATTTGGCGCAAGACGGTGTGACAAAGGCAACCGCACCTGCAATTGAAACGCTTTACATGGACGCGCTACGGGAGCTGGAAGCCATATTCCGTAAGCGTCCTTTTCTCTTTGGCGAGGCTCCTTGCGAAGCTGACTTCGGATTGTTTGGGCCTTTCTTTCGTCATTTTTTCTCTGATCCTACGCCGGGCGGGTTGATGCGGGAGAATGCGCCCAATGTGGCACATTGGGTCACACGTCTTTGGAAGACTCGTCCAGAAGATCTAACGGATACTGCCAAAATCCGCAGAGTACCGGATGATCTAACGTATTTCTTTGACCTCGCAGCGAATGACTATCTGCCCTATCTAGAGGCGAACGCCGCAGCATTTGTGGCGGGAAGAACAAACACGGTCCACACAGCGCAAGGCGTTGAATGGACAGTGCCAACCGCTCCTTACCGCGTGCAATGTTTCAATGCACTGAAAGAAAAATTTGGCGAGCTGGACGTCACAGCAAAGGCGCAAATTGCGAATTTGTTGGACGGGCCGAGCATTGCATTGCTTAATGGCCCAATTGTTTCGTTGGAAGAAACAGCAAGCCGCTCAGGTCTTCGTGACCGTCTTTGGAAATAGCCGTGAGGGCTGGTTCGGCTTCGGCAAATTCACTTACCTGTTCTTCTAGCGTCGATGGACCATCAATGTTGATGAGAAGTGAATTGGAAAACCACGGAAAGGCAGCATCAAAAACTGCATTGCGTTGCCTGAAAGACGCTGTCTCAGAGACCAGACTTTCTTTGTTCGAATTTGACTTGCGGTTTTGGACGGTAAAGATGAGTGCAAGGACACTCACAAGAATTGTAGCGAGGAGGGTGATACCGGCACGTCGTGCGCACGCATTCCTCACAAAATGGTGAAGCAATCCGTGTTGACTATCGTGTGGTGGTCAACGAAGACCAATGGTCGATTGCGGACATTGTTGCCGACGCAAAAGTAAGCGAAGTTGCGCGTAGGCGCTCGGAGTTTTTTGGGCATCATCGCGGCAATTGAAAAGAAAATAATGCAACTGGATCAATCGGAGCTGTAAAAGAGAGGGAGACAAATGGAAATGTCACTGAAAGGTCGGGTCGCTTTGGTGACCGGTGGGTCGCGCGGTATCGGCCGCGCGGTTTCCCTCACTCTAGCTAACGCAGGCGCCGACATCGCTATCAACTATCGTCGCGATGAAGCAGCTGCCCGGCAGGTCGCAGAGGAAATCCGTGCTATGGGGAGAAAAGCTGAAACTTATGCGACCTCGGTAGATGATTATCAACAAGACGCCGCAATGGTAGAGACCATTGTGAAAGATTTCGGCTCCATTGGGATACTCGTGAACAATGCAGGTATTGCGAGCCGAGGACAGTCGGTAGCTGACACCGATCCATCTGAGCTGGAACGGGTTTTGCGTGTTCATTCTATGGCACCGCATTATCTGTCCAAATTGGTGTTGCCAACCATGAGACTGGAAGAACGCGGAGATATTGTCATGATCTCTAGTGTCGCGACGCTTTCTATGGGGGCCAATGGTGCGCCGTACAATATGGGTAAAGCTGCCATGGAAGCTCTGGCGCAAACGCTTGCGAAAGAGGAACGCAAAAACGGTATTCGCACAAACATTGTGTCGCCGAGCTTAACAGTCACTGAAATGGGAACACGTCTTGTCAAAGCGCGTAGCGGCGCTGATATTCACGATCTCGATGCGACATCGCCGTTTGGACGCGTGTCGGTGCCAGACGATGTGGCGGCGGCAGTCCTCTTCTTTGTGAGCAATGCTAATCCCTATTGTAATGGTCAAAAGCTGAACATAGATGGTGGCGGTTGATGGGCCGTAACGTCTTTGTGCGAACAGTTGAAAAAGCTGATGGGCGTGTTCTTTCATTCTATGGCTGGCACGAGCATGCTCACGCGCTGCTTCCTGATCTACCGCCCTTGGAGGCCTCAA
>Ga0209344_10003336_pt1 | contig 16049 bp, 14 predicted proteins | sample Cruoilmetagenom6_FD_187293 | JGI IMG/M metagenome (GOLD analysis project Ga0209344, IMG submission 187293) | Oil polluted marine microbial communities from Coal Oil Point, Santa Barbara, California, USA - Santa Barbara Oil Seep Sample 6 (SPAdes)... | ecosystem: Environmental > Aquatic > Marine...
TTCGCATTTCGATTGTGACGATCAGGTTTCCGTCATAACGGGTAAATATGCGCCTATGGATTTGTTTCGCCAGGCATCGAATGTTTACTGTGTCACGTCTCAAATGGGTCTGGAGGCTATATTCTATGGTCACAGACCAGCTGTTTTTGGCAATCCGTTCTATGCGGGCTTGGGACTAACAGATGATCGTGGTACCGCCCGTGATAAGGGGATATTCTTGTCGCCTGCGAAACTGTTTTGGGCGACCTGTTTGACATATGCCAAGTGGTATGACCCGTTTTTTGACCGTGCTACGGATTTTATGCCTGCTGCAAGTATTTTACATGCGCGGGCGCGACAGCATCAGGACAATCAAACATTGGCGATATGTGTTGGCATGCGTTTATGGAAACGCGGTTTTTTGCGCAAATTTCTGTCAGGCGTAAACAATACGCCTTTGTTCTATGATGATGTTACGGCGGCTGTCGATGCAGCAAGCAAAAAACAGGGGCGTGTTTTGATCTGGGCGGGGCGCGAAATCGAAGGTCTTGCAAATGATTGTGCGCAAAGAGCCGTACCATTGGTCCGCGTAGAGGATGGCTTTTTACGATCAGTTGGATTGGGTGCCCAACTGGTTGCGCCAACATCTTTGGCTTTTGATGACACCGGTATTTACTATGATCCTACGGCTCCCAGCCAATTGGAGCGGATAGTTAATCAATCAATGGAATTGTCCAAGATCGATTTAGCCCGCGCACGCTCTATTCGGGAACGCATCATAGCATTGAAGATGACGAAGTATAATTTGACGTCACCATCATTTGAATTACCGGCCAGTGCCGGCCAAAAGATTGTATTGGTTCCAGGTCAGGTCGAGGATGATGCGTCAATCTTGAAAGGTGCGGGCCAAGTCAAAACCAATCTTGGGTTATTGCAGGCAGCGCGCAATAATTTCCCCGATGCCTACATTGTCTTCAAGCCACATCCGGACGTAGAGGCCGGTTTGCGGGTGGGTGCCGTTGAAATCACAGACGCATTGAAATTTGCAGATATTGTCGCGGCTGACAGCAATATGGCTGTGTTATTAGAGCAGGTTGACCATGTTGCCACGATGACTTCCCTTGCAGGGTTCGAGGCTTTGCTGCGCGGCAAATCCGTGACCTGTTACGGCAGTCCTTTTTACAGCGGTTGGGGGTTAACGAAAGATAAAATGCGTAAAATCAACCGGCGCAAAGCCCGCCCTAATCTAGATGCGCTTGTCCATGCCTGCCTGATTGACTACCCGCGCTATTGGGATCCGGTCACGGGCGCGCCTTGTCCATTAGAGGTTATTTTAGAGCGTTATGAACGTGGTCAGATGCAGGCGAAAACCGGTGTTTTCGTACGTCTATTGGCGAAATTACAGGGTATCTTTGCAAGCTACGCGCATCTGTGGCGCTAAAACGGCTGCCATTCCGACATCAAATCATCACCAAGACGTCGGTGCGAAATCAATTCAAAACGCGATGCTTGTGTTAAGGTGTCAACGCCCAGTTTTCCTAAATTCGGGGTGCCATCTGATCCGATTGCAATGCCTGCGGTTATGGTAAGCAACCGGTCGACATAGTCCTCACGGATAAGCGATGCCGCCAATTTTCCGCCACCTTCACAAAACACCCTTGTGATGCCTTTTGCTGCGAGTTTTTCCAGCACATCAGCCAAGTACAAACCATTGCTGTCACTTGCGCATTCTATTAATTCTGCGTCGGTTTGTTGCCAATTTTTGCGATCTGCATTTGATCCATGGCATAACCAAACCGGTATATCCTGTGTATTTTGGCCTAAATGGCTGTTTAGCGGTGTGGACAGATTGCTATCCAAGATTATCCGCACAGGGCGCCGATCTTCCAGTCCGCTCAGACGCACTGTCAGGCTGGGATCATCCGCCAGACTGGTGCCGCTGCCAACCATAACAGCATCGTGTGTGGCGCGCAGATAATGAACATACGCCCGTGAAGCGGACCCTGTAATCCATTGACTTTCACCCGTCTTGGTCGCGATTTTTGCGTCCAGACTGTTTGCCAGCTTTAGTGTAATTGCCGGGCGGTTTTTTTTAACGCGGCTGAAAAAGCCGATATTGGCCTGTTGCGCCTCTGCTTCCAATACACCCGAACGCAATAAAATGCCTGCGGCCTGAAGTTTTTCAAATCCTTTGCCTGCCACGCGCGGGTCCGGATCTTTTGTTGCCGCGACAACGCAGCCGATGCCCGCATCAATTAAAGCATCGGCACAAGGCGATGTTTTACCTGTATGAGCGCATGGTTCCAAAGTGATATATGCCGTTGCACCCTTGGCGGCTGTCCCTGCCTGTTCAAGTGCCATCCGTTCCGCATGGGGTCGTCCGCCAGTTTGGGTCCAGCCGCGCCCTAAAACGCGGCCATTTTTGACGATGACACAACCAACGGCCGGGTTGGGCCATGTTGTGCCCAATCCGCGAGCCCCGATAGACAGGGCCAGTCGCATCCAGCGTTCATCTGCCGAATGCAGTTCCATCTCTAATCATTTTCTGGTTCAGGGGGGCGCAGTTCATGCACAAAATCTTCGAAGTCATCAGCGGCCTGAAAGTTTTTGTAAACAGACGCAAAACGCACATAGGCCACGGTATCAATACGAGCCAGACTATCCATGACAATTTCACCGATCTTGTCGCTGTCTATGTCACTGTCACCCATACTTTCCAAACGGCGGACAATGCCCGAGATCATTTGTTCGACACGGTCAGCATCAACGGGGCGTTTTTGCATCGCCATACGTATGGATCGCGCCAGTTTATCACGGTCAAAATCTTCGCGTTTCCCGTTCTTTTTGACCACAACCAAATCGCGCAATTGAACACGCTCATATGTGGTGAAACGGCCCGCACAAGCGGGGCATAAACGGCGACGGCGGATCGCTGCGTGATCTTCTGCCGGGCGTGAATCTTTGACTTGGGTGTCAGTGTTTCCGCAAAACGGACATCTCATGGGTCTCTACCTCGATATTTTTTTTATTATTGTGGATAACTATACAAAGAACTCTAGCATTTGGGTAGAGAAAAGTGATTCACTCTAAATATAGTATTTGCACCAATTCAATGGCGTCATGTCAGGCAATCGAAAAGCTTAGATTAAATGTGCGATAACACGCCGTGTATGCGGGTGATCACGATGTTCGAACAGGAAAATGCCCTGCCATGTCCCCAAGGCCATCTTTCCCTTTGTCACGGGGATCGTCAGTGAAACCGGCGTCAAAGCGGCCTTTATGTGGGCCGGCATATCGTCAGGGCCTTCGTATATATGTCTCAGATACGACATCGAAGGATGGTTGCTGTCGGGGACCAGACGTTTGAAAAACGTTGTCATGTCGGTTTGAACATCAGGATCGGCATTTTCCTGAATAAGCAACGAACATGATGTGTGTTGCACGAACAGGGTTAACAGGCCGATTTCCTGATTTTGCGTTGCAATCCAGCGCCCGACATCGCGGGTAACTTCATAGAGACCCTGACCGTTGGTCCGGATAGTGAAAGTGGTTTGTTTGCTCATGCCCATATCAATAAAGATCGAAATGCTGTTTGGCGATAGGGTTTGGAAATTGCTTGTATAGATAGATGAAACCACCGATGTAGGACACGGGCTTTGGCGAATAGGAGAGTAGGATGAAAGGACATTGTGATTGCGGGGCGGTTCACTATCAGGTGATGGATAAACCGTTGATTGTGCATTGCTGTCATTGTCGCTGGTGTCAGCGGGAAACCGGATCGGCTTTTGCGTTGAATGCATTTATCGAAACAAAAAGTGTGAAACTGATCAAAGGTACACCAGAGGCTTTGGATATTCCAAGCGAAAGCGGCAATGGGCAACGCATACATCGTTGCCCGACGTGCAAAGTCACAGTTTTTAGTAACTACCTAGGGCTTGGCCCCGATTTTTCATTTGTTCGTGTAGGCACGCTGGATGACCCCGATCAATGCCCACCAGAGGTGCATATCTACACTGAAAGCAAGCAGGCTTGGGTGAATATTGATGATGGCTTGCCAGTATTTACGCAATATTACCGCCGTTCAGAGGCTTGGTCGGAAGCATCGATGCTACGTTTTCGGGCAGTAATGGATGCACGCGGCTAGGATATTTTGAACGGGCGGGCATTATAGCCCGCCCGAAATGCGTTTTATCCCCGCTTCAAATGGATATTGAAATCCCTCCGCAGAGCCATATCCAGTTCGGGATCAAGCAGTGCATCGGACTTTTGCGCCAATATTTCATTTTTCAACTTGATAGCCTTCTCGATCAAATCGGGCTTATCGTTTTCCAGCCACTCCTTGGGGGATGTGCGATCACCAAGTGTTGGGTATACATAATCGGCTTCCATCCGGCTGAGTGTCTGGTCAGTTCCCAGATAGTGCCCCGGGCCATTCAGGCAGACGTCTGCTATCTGGTCCAGCGCAAGCGTTTCATCGGACACTTCAATCCCGCGTACGCAACGCTGGGCCTGGCCAATCACATCATCGGCGATGATCAGGGATTCGAGGCAAAAACCCAACAATGATGCATGCATGCCGGCAGCCTCATAGACCATGTTCAGACCTGCAAGGCCGGCCATTACATTTGAACACATCTGTTCCCATCCGGCCTGCATATCTGGCATTTTCGAGTCTGACGCGCCACCGGCGGCACCGCCCGGCAGGCCGTAGAATTTGTGCATTTGGGCGCAGCCTGCGGTTAATAATGCTTGTTCGCCCGATCCAATTGACATGGCTCCGGTTCTTAAATCCAGACCAAACGGCCAGGTCCCGAATATTGCAGGGTGGCCCGGTTTGATTGCATTCACATAAACAATGCCGGCAAGGCATTCGGCTGTGGCCTGCGCGATTGCACCTGCTGTGGTTGAGGGCGCAGTGGCACCTGCCATGCCTGCGGAAAGCAAAAGCACAGGCATACCGCCGCGAATACAAGCTTCCATTACCTCACAGGATTCGGTTGCGAATTTCATCGGCGGAACCACAAAACAATTCGAGTTTGATAGGAATGGGCGCGCGCGGTATTTATCTTCGCCACCAGCAATCTCATAAAGCATATCAAACGCACCTTTGACAAAGTCAGGCTCTGTGAAACTGGTGCCAATATGTTTGGTCGTTCCCGAACAGCATGCGTAAATCGTGTTTAAGTCCATCTCGTAATTATCTGGAATATCACGACAAACCATTGGGCGTTGCAAGAAGTGCACGTTGTCCAACTTGTCAACAATCTTGGCCGCGTTGTGTAAGTCCTGTACGCCACATTCACGGTATTCATTATGCTCAACGTCTACCAAATGGACTGCCGCACCCGCCGTTCCATAGTGAACGCGGTTGCCATAAAGCTCTAGATCGTTTTTACCGTCGCGGCTGAATAACGTGACTTTTTTTGCAGCCATTGCCAAAGCATCTTCAACGACGGAACGTGGAAAGCGTAGGCGGCCATCATCCCCAAGGATAGCACCCGCTTTAACCAACACGTCTATACCGGATTGCGGGGCGTCAGCCATTCCAATCGTTTCCAATGCTTTTAAAGCTGTTTCATGGATACGTTGCACGTCATGATCAGAGAGCGGTTTATATGTGCCGCCTTCCATGCCTGCGCGAATTGGGCGGACGTTATCTGCTAATGGTGCTGCGCGCATGGCTTGGCGTGCTGCGCGCCCGCCTGATCTGCGGGTTTTGTTTTCGGACATGTGGATTTCCTTGAATTTGCTTGATTATTGGTGAATTTTCAGCAAAAAGCAGGCGAACCACGGGCCGCACGACCGCGACCTGCGCCAATCGTGTATATAATAAGGCTTGTCATCCAGTTTAGATCAATCATTCATTGATTTGGACTTAAATTGGAAAAACAGGCTTGTCCGTTAGCGTCATTAATGTCGCTTTTAATATAGGGATAGAATATTCAATGTCAGTCAGCATGTTAAGCACATTTGTGAAACCTATGCATAAAGAAGGCTTTAAATTCGTTGGCATTTTTGCCGCGATCACTTTGGTTCTATTCTTGATTTCCGATGTTCTGGGCTGGATTGGCGTTATTTTGACCATCTGGTGCTATTATTTTTTCCGCGATCCTAAACGATCTGTGCCCACGCGTGACGGATTGATTGTCAGCCCTGCCGACGGGATTGTGTCGCTGATAGAAAGAGCCGTGCCACCGGAAGAACTAGGCGTCGGAACCGCGCCATTGTTGCGGGTCAGTGTCTTTATGAGTGTATTCAACTGCCATATCAATCGCGCGCCCATTGGCGGCACTATAAAAGCAATGGCTTACCGTCCCGGCAAGTTTCTGAACGCATCACTGGATAAAGCCAGTGCGGATAACGAGCGTAACTCGCTTTGTATCGAGATGCCCGACGGTCGCCAGATTGTTGTGGTGCAAATTGCAGGGCTGGTTGCGCGGCGAATCTTGGGTTTTGTTGCAAAAGGCCAAACCCTGCGCACCGGTGAGCGGTTCGGTCTGATCCGCTTTGGATCACGTCTGGATGTTTATTTGCCCGACGGGGTGAACCCGCTAGTTGCATTGGGCCAGACGATGATTGGTGGTGAAACAATTTTGGCCGATTTGGCATCAAAAGACACACCGCGTTTGGGAAGGGAAGAATAACAAATGGTCAAGCTCGTACATGAAACAGAAGCTGTTGAAAAAGCTGACCGAGAGTTACCGCTCTTTTCTTTACTACCTAATCTGATCACAGTTGGGGCGATTTGTGCGGGCCTGACGGCTATTCGTTTTGCGTTTCAGGAAAGCTATGTCGCTGCGGTTTATCTGATCCTGCTGGCATGTATTCTAGACGGACTTGATGGTCGTATTGCACGATATATGAAATCTGAAAGCCAATTGGGGGCAGAACTGGACAGTTTGGCCGATTTTGCCAATTTCGGTATAGCGCCTGCGTTGGTGATATATGCCTGGGCTTTGCAGGATTTGAAACGGGCAGGCTGGATTGCAGTCCTGTTCTTTGCCGTATGCTGCGTGATGCGGTTGGCGCGGTTCAACGTCGACAACAAATCCGAGCTGGACGGTAATTCGGAATTTTTCACCGGTGTCCCGGCCCCGGCAGGTGCAATGCTGGTATTGTTACCGATGTTTTTGTCGTTCCTATGGCCGAATGAAGTGCAGTCCTATGCAGGTCTGATCGCGATCTATATGGGCGCAATCGGGCTTTTACTGGTCAGCCGTGTTCCAACCTATTCCTTTAAAACCACAACGGTGCGACGCAGACGTATTACCTATATTCTGGTTGGGTTTGCGGTTCTTGTAGCGATGCTTTTGACCTATCCATGGTCAAGCCTTATCGCTATTGATCTGGCTTATTTCGGGATTATTATCTGGTCGTATTTCAAGCATAGAAGCAATAAAAAGGCTGCGGGTTAAGGGCTTGCATTCACAGCCCGCTTCGCACTAAACTGCCCCTATGAGAACTATTTGCATCATCTGCTGCATTATAACCTGCTGATATATCACGCGGGCCCGTTCTTTTATTTCCAAAACTGTAAGTAAGTGATAGGCCCGCGGGGACAACCCGTGTGAGAGACTATGACTGAAATTAAGCTTTATAACACCAAGACAAAAACCAAAGAGGTTTTCAAACCTTTGGATACGAATAACGTGCGCATGTATGTTTGCGGCCCGACGGTGTATGACCGCGCCCATATCGGCAATGCACGCCCCGTGGTGGTGTTTGATGTGCTCTACCGCTTGCTGCGAGAGGTGTACGGACCGGAACATGTGACTTACGCACGTAATTTCACGGATGTGGACGACAAGATAAATGCCAAGGCAGAGGAGACCGGCCGTTCTATCCGCGATATAACGGACGAGACGATAGGGTGGTTTCTGGAAGACATGGGTGCGTTGGGGGCGTTGGAACCAAACGAGGCCCCAAGGGCTACGGAATATATCCCCGAAATGATTGCGATGATCGAAGAACTGATAGCCAAGGGCCACGCTTATGAGGCGGAAGGTCATGCGTTGTTCGATGTTAATTCTTATGAGCATTATGGCGCGTTATCAGGCCGTTCTGTGGACGATATGATTGCGGGCGCGCGCGTTGAAGTGGCCCCTTACAAACGCAACCCGATGGATTTTGTGTTGTGGAAGCCGTCAACAGGCATACAGCCCGGATGGAATAGCCCGTGGGGTTACGGTCGCCCCGGTTGGCATATCGAATGTTCAGCGATGAGCCGCGCACTGTTCGGCGAGACGTTCGACATTCACGGCGGCGGGCTTGATCTGCAATTCCCGCACCACGAAAACGAGATCGCACAAAGCTGCGCTTGCTGTGGTGAGGATACGTTTGCGAAAGTCTGGATGCATAACGAGATGTTGCAGGTCGAGGGTAAGAAAATGTCCAAAAGCTTGGGCAATTTCTTTTCGGTGCGGGAATTGTTGGATCAAGGATATCCGGGGGAGGTTATTCGGTTTGTGTTTTTAAGCACGCATTATTCTAAGCCGATGGATTGGACGGAGAAAAAGGCGAAGGAGGCATATGAAACACTGAAACGGTGGTGCAGTATAGCAAGAGAGCATCCGCCAACAAAACCTGAAGGTTATTTGGTGGATATACTCAAGGATGATCTCAATACGCCTTTAGCACTTCAAGCACTTGAAGATGTAGCTAATGAGGGAGATCCTGGAAAATTGGTTGCGAGTGCACAATTGTTAGGGCTTCTTGGTCAAGAGAACTTAAATTTTTTCAGACAGGAAAAAAATGATGTAGTGATTGTATCGGGTGATCAAAATACTTGGCATTACAATGGCCAAGTTCGTGGTTTAGCAATAAAATGGCAAGCCCTTCGAAGTGCGAAAGATTTTCAACTTGCCGATCAGTTGAGAGATAAATTGATATTGGCTGGTGTAAATTTGCGCGCTACCAATACTGGTGTGGTTGCTGAAATGGGTATGCGAGTTGATCCCCAAAAACTGGAGGCCCTCAAATGACCCAAGAACGCCTTTACCTCTTCGACACAACACTGCGCGATGGCCAGCAAACCCAAGGTGTGGACTTCACCGTTGATGACAAACTGCGTATCGCAAACGCCCTCGATGCTCTTGGCATCGATTACGTTGAGGGCGGTTGGCCGGGGGCCAACCCCACCGACAGTGATTTTTTTGATGCTGCCCCGAAACTGCGCGCTACCTTCACTGCATTCGGCATGACAAAACGTGCAGGTCGCTCTGCGGCTAACGATGATGTACTGGCGGCGGTCTTGAACGCCAACACGCCTGCGGTTTGTCTGGTCGGCAAGACCCATGATTTTCATGTAACAACCGCACTTGGTATCACTCTGGACGAGAATATCGAGAATATTTCCGCCTCGGTCAAACATCTCAAAGCCCAAGGCCGCGAAGCCCTGTTTGATTGCGAACATTTCTTTGACGGTTTCAAATCCAACCCCGAATACGCACTGAAAGCTGCCAAAGCCGCTTATGATGCAGGGGCGCGCTGGGTGGTGCTGTGTGACACCAACGGCGGTGCGTTACCGCCACAAGTGCATGCCGCCACCAAAGCTGTGATTGCGGCCGGTATTCCGGGCGATCACGTCGGTATTCACACCCACAATGACACCGAACATGCCGTGGCCAATTCACTGGCGGCGGTGGATGCGGGGGCGCGGCAAATCCAAGGTACGCTGAACGGCCTTGGCGAACGTTGCGGCAATGCTAACCTGACCACGCTTATTCCAACGCTTTTGCTGAAAGAACCCTATGCCAGCCTTTATCAGACGGGTGTCACTGTTAAGGGGCTAAAAGATCTGACCGCGATCAGCCGAATGCTGGATGATATTCTGAACCGTGTACCGCAAAAACAGGCGGCCTTTGTGGGGGCATCGGCCTTTGCGCATAAGGCAGGGTTGCATGCCTCGGCAATAATAAAGGACCCCACGACTTATGAACATATCGACCCTGAAGTTGTTGGAAACAAACGGATAATTCCGATGTCCAATCAAGCGGGCCAATCCAATTTGCTGCGCCGTTTACACGAAGCGGGAATTGAAGTTGAAAAGGGTGACCCGCGTTTAAGCTTGATATTGGACAAGGTGAAGCAGCGTGAGGATCAGGGCTATGCTTACGACAGCGCGCAGGCCTCGTTCGAGTTGCTGGCGCGCAAAGTACTGGGCGCATTACCGACGTTTTTCAAGGTCAAACGCTACCGTGTGACGGTGGAGCGGCGCAAGAACAAGTACAACAAAATGGTCAGCATCTCCGAGGCTGTCGTGGTGGCGAAAATCGGCGATCAAAAAGTCATGTCGGTATCGCAAAGCATGGATGAGAACGGAACTGACAGCGGCCCGATAAACGCCCTGTCGCGGGCCTTGGGTAAGGATTTGGGGCCATATCAGGCGGTTATCGACGACATGAAGTTGGTGGATTTCAAAGTGCGCATAACCAATAGCGGCACCGAAGCTGTGACACGTGTGATCATCGACAGTCAGGACGGGCAGGGGCGGCATTGGTCGACCGTGGGCGTGTCTGCGAATATTGTAGATGCATCATTCGAGGCATTGCTGGACGCGATCAACTGGAAACTGATCCGCGACCACGTGAAGCCTGCATGAGCATTCAGGCCTGCGCAGAACTGGTAGAGCGTGGCGATCCCGACAGGTTTTTGTCTGCAATGACAGCAGCACCCGAGACCCGTGGCGCGTTATTTGTGCTTTATGCGTTCAATCTGGAAGTGGCCCGCGCGCCTTGGGTGACCAAAGAGGCGATGATTGCAGAGATGCGATTGCAATGGTGGGCCGATGCGATTGAAGAGATATATGAGGGGCGCGATGTACGACGCCATGAAGTCGTTTCACCACTTGCTGCATTAATTGCCGATAAAGGACTGGAACGAGCGGCGTTTGACCGGATGATCGAAGCGCGCCGTTGGGATATTTACAAAGAACCACACAAAGATCAGGCTGCGTTTGATCAGTATATATTGGATACGTCAGCAGGATTGATGTGGTTGGCAGCACTTGCACTGGGAGCGGATGAAACACATCGCGGGGCAGTTATGGACTATGGATATGCCACAGGTGTAGCGGCTTTGCTGCGTGCTATCCCCGCGCTGGAAAATGCGCAGAAATACCCTCTGGTGGATGGAACGCCTGATGGTGTATCTGCTTTGGCGCTTAAAGCATTGGAACGTTTGGGAACGCAAAAGCCATTGCCAAAGTCTGTTCGGGCTGGATTGCGCAGCGGATGGATGGCGAGAACCACACTGAAACTGGCGTCACAATCCCCTGAACTGGTAGCGGCAGGTGGCCTGAATGCATCTGAGTTCGGCAAAAAAATCAAATTATTATGGCTGTCGGTAACAGGTGGTTATTAGATAAATCTACGACGACTGTGATTGACCAGCCAGATCAAGGCTCCGCCCGCAATCAACAACAGCGGCACCATTGCAACATTTACAGCAGTCCAACCCTGTTGGGCAGACCCGCCTATGCCGTTCATTAAAAACCCGGATGATAGTGACCCCAGCGTCACGGAACCAAACACCAGAAAATCGTTCATGCCTTGCACGCGTCCACGTTCTTCAGGTTCATGTGCACCTGTCAGCATGGTGGTGGCGCCGATAAAGCCGAAGTTCCATCCTAAACCCAACAGTATGAGGCCACCAAAGAAATTACCAAGCTCAATTCCCGCCATATTGACCATACCGGCTGCGGCCAAAATGATCAGACCCAGAGCGATAATTTTTTCCACCCCGAAACGCACGATCAGTGAGCCGGTGAAAAAGCTGGGGATATACATGCCCAAAACATGGGCCATCACGATGTCAGCGGCATTGCCTTGGGTAAAACCACATCCGACCACGGCCAGTGGCGTGGAGGTCATCACCAAGTTCATCAGGGAATAGGACACCATGGCACAAATAATCGCGACAGCAATGCGCGGCGTTTTCAAAAGCTCCATACGGGTGCGTCCGGTCGTCGCTTCCGCACTTGGTGGCGGTGGTGTGGGGATTTTGAGGAAAAAGAACAGGAGGGAACCAAGGATGTTAATTCCCAGAACAGACATATAGCCGCCCAAGAACGGGATAACGAAGCTTTCTGCTGTAAGTTTAACCAGTTGCGGGCCGATAACGGCTGATGCCAGCCCGCCTGCCATAACATAGGAAATGGCTTTGGGGCGGAAAGCGTCGGATGCGGTATCGGTTGCGGCAAATCTGAAAAAACCCTGTGCTGACATATAGATGCCAGAGATATAACTGCCTGTAAGAAACAGCGTAAAAGAGCTGCTGTATAGCCCGTATGCACTAATCGCGGCCCCTATAGTCCCGGCAAATGTCCCGATCAGAAAGCCGGTTTTGCGGCCATATCGTTGCATTACATGGCTTAGCCACGGTGCAGTGGTCATTGATCCAAAGACGATCATGGATATTGGCATGGTGGCCCATAGCGCGTTTGACGCAAGCGATTGGCCCGCCAGACCACCAATGATGAATATGATCGGCATCTGCGCGCCAAGGAACGCTTGGGCGATGACAAGAATGGTTACGTTGCGCTTTGCGATGCTGTCAGAATGGGTCATATGTTATGACGTATATCGCTTATTGAGCGCGGTCAATGATATGTGCAAAACTTCCTGAATGTGGCCCAATGATCAACCCCATGGGTGGCAATTCCGTGTCTTCTGCATCGGTTGCTTTGAACAAAGGTGTGCCATTGGCACTTAGAGTTGTCGCATAATGAAACTCATGGGCTTTTAATGGGATTTCCCAAAGGCCGCCAAGCGGGGACAGGTTGCGATAACCCAAGTGTAGTTTGCGTTTGGCAAAGCTGGTTTCAAGCGGCAGGAGACCCAGCATTTCATGGCGTATGCCATTGGCATCCGTTAACCCTGTTCCCATTGTCATGTAACCGCCACACTCGCCGTAGACAGCTTTGGCTTTGCGCGTTCCTGTCAGAAAATTGTTGTTTCCCGCCAGTTTTCCCGCGTGTAATTCTGGATAACCGCCCGGTAGTATTACCAGATCGGATGGTGCGGGGGCCTCATCTGCAAGGGGTGAAAAAAATGAGAGCTCAGCACCTGCTTTGCGCCATGCTTGCAACAGATGCGGATAGGCAAAAGCAAAGGCAGGATCGGATGCAATGGCGATAGATTGGGCCGGTGGAGGTAGAATTGCCGATTTTTCAGGGTTTTTCGGTAAAGGTTCGAAATGTGATATAATTAAGTCAATATTTAAAGAATTATCTACAATATTAGCGGTATAATCCAAGAAGCTTTCTAAATCTTCGCGTTCATTTGCTTGCACAAGGCCCAAATGACGTGATGGTGTTTCCAGATTTGCATCACGGTACACTGCGCCAAGTATAGGTATTCCGACAGGATCCAAAGCACGGCGCAGCATGGCCTCGTGGCGCGTGCTGCCGACCTTGTTTAGGATCACACCGGTGATGCGAACATCACCTGCATGGCGCGAAAAGCCTTCGACGACGGCAGCAACGGATTGGGATTGTTTGGAAACATCGCAGATCAGCACGCAAGGCAGGTGCAAAATACGCGCAAGGTCTGCAGTTGCACCTTTTCCCATAGGCGGCGCTCCATCAAACAGCCCCATCGCGCCTTCGATCAATATTGGTGCGTTGCCTGCGGCCAGCGTTTGTAACCTGGCGGGGGACATCGCCCAAGCATCCAAATTAACACAAGGGGCACCGCTGGCTGCTTCGTGAAAGCGCGGGTCGATGTAGTCAGGCCCGCTTTTGCCCGACCGCATAGAAATACCGCGGTTTTTAAGAGCGCGCAGGATACCTAAGGTCAGGGTGGTTTTGCCGCCACCTGAATTTGGCGCAGTAAGGATCAGGCCCGTCATGAGGCTTCGGCGGGTTTACCTCGACCCAAAGGATCCAGATTGCGGGGTTTTGCACCAGCGATCATGGATTGCCAATCCAGCACCTGACGCATTTCCACCGATCGGCCAACGCAGATTATGGCAGGCGGCGACATGTCAGATTTTTCAAGATCGGTTACAAGGCTTCCCAGAGTGGATTCCAACACTTTTTGGTTTGGGGTGGTGGCGTCGGTAACTACAGCCACTGGCTCATCTTTTGGGCGTCCGGCTTTCAGCAATGCATCTGTGATCGGGGTGATATGCTTCATGCCCATATAGATCACCAGCACTTGCGACCCTTGGGAAATGGCATGCCAATTCAATGTGTTGGGCGTTTCGCCGCTTTGATCGTGTCCGGTAATGAATGTAACTGACTGGTTCACATCGCGATGGGTGACGGGGATACCGGCATAGGCCAGCCCGCCGATGCCGGCAGAAATGCCCGGGATGATGCGGATGGGAACACCGTGTTGCACGAGGGTTTGTGCCTCTTCTCCGCCGCGCCCGAATACAAACGGATCACCGCCTTTTAGGCGCAACACGCGTTTACCGGCTTTGGCGAGTTCCACCAGTTGCAGCGAGATATCGCGTTGTTTGGCTGATGGTTTGCCGCCACGTTTGCCGGCGTAAATCAAATCAGCATCATCACGCGCCCATTCCAGAATGCGGCTGTCCACCAAAGCGTCATAAACAATAGCATCGGCTTGGCGCAGGGCGTTCAAAGCGTGCAGGGTTATAAGTCCGGGGTCGCCCGGACCGGCACCGCACAGCCATACCCAACCGGCCTGCAATTCAGGCCAGTCGTTGGGTGGAAGAGGATTCGTGTCTGTCATGCATATCTTATGGCCCAGAGCGCGGAAATTGCCAAGTAACCCTGCGACGTAAATTGGGTGATTGGCGTCAACTGAAATGATGCCTATAGTCGCATTCATGAGCAGGAAACCAACAGGGGATTTGCGCCGTGGCTGGACCACAGGCGCCTGTGCGACCGCCGCTACCAAAGCGGCGCTTGATGCCTTGTGGGGCACTGGTTTCCCGCAAGATGTCACGATTACCCTACCAAAAGGCGAAACCCCATGTTTTCCACTTGCACATCAGGCGCAGGGCGCGGATTGGGCTGAAGTTGGAATTACCAAAGACGCGGGCGACGACCCCGATGTTACACACGGTGCACTGATCATTGCGCGTGTTGCCATAAGCGGCGGCGGCATTGTTTTTAAGACGGGCGAAGGTGTGGGGACAGTGACCAAAGCGGGCTTGCCAATCGGTGTGGGCGAGCCTGCGATTAACCCTGTGCCGCGGTCAATGATTAGTGGCGTGATTGAAGAGCAAGCCGCACGTTACGGCCAAACTGAGGATGTCATGGTGACGATATCTGTCCCGGGAGGCGCGGAAATTGCCCTGAAAACATGGAATCCACGACTTGGAATTGTCGGGGGCTTGTCGATTTTGGGGACAACGGGCATCGTGCGCCCGTTTTCCTGTGCAGCGTGGATTGCATCTATCCATCGCGGCATTGATGTAGCGGTGGCAGGCGGGCAGGCCCATGTTGCAGGATGCACCGGTGCAACTTCGGAAAAAGTGGTGCAAGGGATGTTTCAACTACCTGATCACGCGATGCTCGATATGGGGGATTTTGCCGGTGGGATGTTAAAATATTTGGTAAAACATCCCGTCGAACGTGTGACAATCGGGGGCGGTATTGGCAAGATCACCAAGCTTGCGCAAGGTGCAGTGGATTTGCATTCATCACGTTCTCAGGTGGATTTTGAGGCGTTGAATGCACTGTCGATTTCGCTGGGTTTATCAGATGTTTCAGACGCGAATACTGCGCTCGAAGCTGTGGAGCGGGCCGGCAATGGATTGGCACAAGCGATTGCTGATCAGGCGCAAATACGTGTGCATAAACAATTGAAGAACACAGTGGAACACATTGATATTGTTGTTATAGATAGATCGGGAAATATATTGGGGCAGGCGGAATGACACTGTTGGTTCTAGCAGGAACTTCGGATGCAAGGGCGCTTTTGGAAGGTTTGAAAGATGTCGATGTTATCGCATCATTGGCGGGTGTCACGCGTAGCCCTGTGAAATTACCTGTGACGACGCGTAAAGGTGGTTTTGGCGGTGTGGACGGGTTTCGTGATTATCTGGTGGATAACAATATTAAGGGCGTGATTGACGCCACGCATCCGTTTGCCAGC
>Ga0209344_10003337_pt1 | contig 16048 bp, 14 predicted proteins | sample Cruoilmetagenom6_FD_187293 | JGI IMG/M metagenome (GOLD analysis project Ga0209344, IMG submission 187293) | Oil polluted marine microbial communities from Coal Oil Point, Santa Barbara, California, USA - Santa Barbara Oil Seep Sample 6 (SPAdes)... | ecosystem: Environmental > Aquatic > Marine...
AGATTTGTTGAGTATTACACTTTCTTATGACTCGGCCAAAAAGAACTCTGCTGAGGGTGGCGTGAATTCGGATGTCGTTCAGCTTAGCCAGCGGTTCGGAATGCTGATGGCAGAATATACCCAATCAATGGAAGACGGTATTATCACGATTAACGAAGCCAAGCGCCTGTTGCGTGAAACAACATCCATGCAGGAAGTTCTGCTGAGTATCAAACTGCATCTGGAAGAAGAAGCGACCTGAGACTGGGTAACTACAGAAACACCCGTTCGACAAACCAATAAGCTCCGACAAACGCGATTGCGACAGATGCGGGAACTGCAATGATCCGGCGGTACCAGCCAGCCTGACCAAACCAAAGGCCGACCACAAAGAACGCACCGGCAATAACGGTTAGCTGGCCCAGTTCAACACCTAGGTTGAAACCGATTAACCCGGTGACAAAACGTGCCGGGTCAAGTCCGATATCACCCAGAACCGACGCAAACCCAAGCCCGTGCAACAGCCCAAATCCAAAGACTACAACCGTTCGCCAGGGCCTGTATCTGGTCAGCAGGATATTTTCGACCGCTACGTAGACAATTGAAGCCGCAATCAGCGGTTCAACAATACCAGCCGGTAGTTGCACGATACCAAGTATACCAAGCGCCAGTGTAACAGTGTGGGCTACTGTAAAGGCAGTAATCTGGGTAAGTAGTGGACGCAGGCGAAGCGAAAAGAAAAACAGGCCCAGCACGAATAGAATATGATCCAGCCCCTTGGGGACGATGTGTTCGAACCCTAGCCCAACATAATCTATAAATGCGCGAAACCAATGCTGTTGTGCGCTTCCGGTTCTTGGGATGGGTGCGCTACCTTCACCTTGTGTCAAATATCCTGAATACCCACCGCCTTCGGCCAGAAACTGACGCACCACCAGTGGCCCGTATCGTTCGCTCCAGCCCAGTGTAATCGGGCTGTCATCCTTGGGAAGCGGTGCGCTGATTGATAAAAGGCTGTCGCGGGGCAGTTCAACGTCCCCGATCGGATCAATTACAATATTTTCAATGTTTAGTGAAAGGCGTGTGTTCCCGGCGCGCAAGCGAATGCGTCTGGCTATGTCGGGCCATGCCTGCCGGAATGACAGTTCCAGATCAGCCGGGGTTTTATCACGCAACGCATCATAACGTAAAACCAAGGGGGAATCATTGGTGTCGCTCAGCCCGGTAAGATCAAGATCTGCAATCAACGCTTCCAGCGTTATCTGAATATCCAGCTGGACCCGATCAGAATTAACCGTGACATCTGCGATGGCCGGGCGAATTTCGTGGGCCGCGGCCGGTATGTTGATGAATACAAGCAGAAATGTCAGAGAAATGATTTGCAGGCTTGACTGCAGCCAGCCGCATGCCAGCTTATGGCAGACCAGTAACGGAGTATCCGACACCATGCGTTTCACCCTTTTCGCGCTTATTCTTTCGCTAGTTAGCACAAAGCCTGTTCTTGGCCACGAATTTTGGATCTCGCCCCTGAACTTTCAAATCGGAGCCGGGGAAAGCATCATTGCCGACCTGCGGGTTGGTCAAAAATTTGGCGGAAGTGCTTTTGCGTTCATCCCACCAAAGTTTGCACGATTTGATCTGGTTAACGGTGATCGCGCACTGCCGGTTGAAGGGCGGATCGGGGACCGCCCGGCCTTGAATATGATTGCACCTGGTGATGGATTATGGGTGATAGCGCACGAGACGACGGATAGTGTGTTGACCTATAGTGATTGGAGTTTATTTACCGGTTTTGTCACCCACAAAGACCTGCCTGAAGTGCTGGAAACACATGCACAACGTGGATTGCCCCAAACAGGTTTTCGCGAGAGTTATCGCCGGTTTGCAAAGGCGCTGGTCGCAGTTGGCACCGGGGCAGGGGGTGACAGAGAAGTTGGTTTTTTGACGGAAATAATTGCAGAGAAGAACCCATATGTTGATGATATTTCTTCGGGGATACCTGTTCGTGTACTATACGAAGGTGTCCTGCGGGTGGACGCTCAGGTTGAAGTGTTTGAAAAATCTGCTGACGGCGGGGTGACAATATTTACCTACAGAACCGACGTTGGCGGACGCGTGACAATACCTGTAAAACCCGGGCATCAGTACCTTGTTGACGCTGTGAAAATGCTGCGCCAGAACCCAAACGATCCGGCAACAGAACCGGTATGGCGATCGCTTTGGGCGTCGCTGACCTTTGCCGTTCCCGGATAGCGAACAAAATTTGCGACATTGCCTTGCCTTGCGGTGATCCGCATTAAATAGGTGCCCGTGCAGGTTAAAGAGTCTGAAATGTCACAGGGTCGTTCATATCTTGCCGTTGATGCCGTCGCCGCTGGAAACACAGTAACCCTGCGTTAGTATAGCAAGAAACCTCGTACTAAAACGAGGGCAGAGGTGGGAAAATGGCAACAATCACCGTTACGACGGATGGTCAAACCGTGGAGGTCAGCAACGGCGACACCGTTGTTATCGATATTCCGGGCGGCGGCAGCGTTAATATCGTTGCCGAAGACGGGCGCCCGATCAAAGTGTTTCGGATAAAATTTGTTGATGATAGTCAGGCCGATACGGTAAATATCGATCTGTCGACCTTCACCAGTTATGGGCTGCATATCGATATTATCGATTATGATCCGACTGATACTGTCAACCTGATGAGCGCCTTTGGAACGCATGTGGATGCAGGCAATGAAGACGAGTTTCAGTTTCAGTATATCGGTGCAAACGGGGCGACGTTTGACGGATTTGTTCGCGCCAAAGATAATGGTGAGAAAGATTTTACTGAAAACCCACCCCCGATCGTAATTTGTTTCGCATCAGGTACTATCATTGATACCGATCTCGGCCCTTCACCAATTGAAAGCCTGTCTGTTGGAAATCTGGTGCGAACGCGTGATAGTGGGATGCAGCCGATCCGCTGGATTGGAAAACGGGTTCTGGACAGCCTGGATCTGGCACGCCACCCACAATTGTGCCCAATCCGTTTTGCCGCTGGCGCATTGGGAAACGGGGTACCGTACAACGACCTGACGGTTTCGCCTCAACATCGATTACTTGTGTCCGACTGGCGGACCGAACTGCACTTTGGGGAAGCGGAAGTGTTAATGCCTGCAGTGGGTTTTTTGAACGGTGGTGATATTGCAGTATTGGCTAACGCGCAGATTGTAACTTATTATCACTTGTTATTTGATCAACATGAAATAATCACAGCCAACGGCGTTGCCGCCGAAAGCCTGCATGCAGGTGATATGGCAATGACATCACTGGGTGATGATACCGTTGCAGAACTCAACCTGATTTTTCCTGATGCGCCGGAATTGCTTGGTAAACGGAAAACAGTCCGCCCTGTTGCACGGAAGATTGAGGCGCGTGTTGCTTTGGATTCGGTGGCTTAAGGCGAAACATGGAACATTCTGTGGACAAGCCCTGCGAATTCTTCGTGTACATTCAATGCAGTTGGGCAAAAGTTCGCCGTTGGAATACATCCACCGTGTAGGTCAGGAATCATCAATTGTGGCTTAATCATTCCCGCTAATGCCCCCTTGGCTGATATAAGGGGCCGGTAAGCCGTAGCTCTGCCTAACTGAGAGCAGGCAGATTGGGGATGACTTGATGCCAAGGACAAAAAGCAAAGATACCGCGCGGCAACCGGCTGGATCCCGATTCGCCACACGCCTGTCGTAATGTGCACTATTTGGGGATTATTCCTGCAGGGCTTTGACGTCTAATTCACCTTCACGCGCGACTTTCATTGCAAACGCGGCAGCGTGACTGGCGGCCAATGTGGTAAAATACGGGATCTTATCCATCAATGCGACATTGCGCATGCTGCGCGAATCTTCGACTGCCTGCGCGCCTTCGGTGGTATTCATTACCAGAACGATCCCGCCGTCCTTCATAGTATCCACAATGTTGGGGCGGCCTTCATAAACTTTGTTAACCACTTCGCAATGGATGCCGCCGGTTTTCAGAAAACTGGCAGTGCCACGGGTTGCGACAATAGAAAAACCAAGATCGATCAAGGTTTGCGCTGCTTCGGTCAGTTGCGCTGTTTTATCGGCTTCCTTGATCGATAGAAAGGCTTTGCCGGAAGTCGGAAGAACGGTACCGGCGCCTAGTTGCGCTTTCAGAAATGCGCGGTGAAAATTAGCGTCAGAACCCATGACTTCCCCGGTTGAACGCATTTCCGGCCCCAATAATGTATCAACGCCGGGAAAGCGGGCAAAGGGCAGTACAGCTTCTTTTACCGCATATGTTTTGATGTTGGGGTCGACCAGCGCAAAGTTTGTCAACGCTTCGCCAGCCATGACGCGGGCTGCGATGGCAGCTATCGGTGAATTCACCGCCTTGGCGACAAATGGTACGGTGCGCGATGCACGTGGATTAACCTCAATCAGATAAATGACATCGCCTTTCACCGCGAACTGAATGTTCATCAGGCCAACCACGTTCAGCGCCAGGGCCAAGGCGCGTGTCTGCACGCGCAATTCAGCAACGATCTCGGGACTTAGCGAATAAGGGGGTAGCGAACACGCGCTATCGCCTGAATGCACACCCGCCTCTTCAATATGCTGCATGATGCCTGCGACGTGAACGTTTTCACCGTCGCAGATGGCGTCAACATCGATTTCGATGGCTCCCGACAGGTAGCTGTCAAGCAGCACAGGGCTGTCACCAGAAACAACTACAGCTTCGGCGATGTATCGTTCAAGTTGGGCCGTGTCGCGCACAATTTCCATCGCCCGTCCGCCAAGCACATAAGACGGGCGGATCACCAGAGGATATCCAAGATCCTTGGCAATTTCCATCGCCTGTTCACCAGTGGACGCGATGCCATTTTTGGGCTGCTTCAACCCCAACCTGTTTACAAGATTTTGAAATCTTTCACGATCCTCAGCCAGGTCGATCGCATCTGGCGTGGTTCCAAGTATCGGAATACCCTGATCCTGCAATGCGTTTGCAAGTTTTAAAGGGGTCTGACCCCCAAGTTGCACAATGACCCCGTGCAGGGTGCCATTTTCTAGTTCAACACGCAGTATTTCCATCACGTGTTCGAATGTCAGCGGCTCGAAATACAACCGATCCGACGTATCATAATCGGTCGAAACCGTTTCTGGATTGCAGTTGATCATGATTGTTTCGTAGCCTTGTTCGGTCAGGGCAAAACAAGCGTGACAGCAGCAATAATCAAATTCTATCCCTTGCCCGATCCGGTTCGGGCCACCGCCAAGGATAACAACCTTTTTCTTGTCGCTAGCGCGCGCTTCGCATTCTACGTCACCCATAACCGGTGCTTCGTAGGTGGAATACATATAGGGGGTTTGCGCCTCAAATTCTGCGGCACATGTATCGATGCGTTTGAATGCGGCCGTCACACCAAGGTTTATGCGGGCGTTGCGAACATTGGTTTCTTCGCGATCTGTTAATTCGGCTAATCGAGCATCGGTGAAACCAAGCATTTTGACGGCGCGCAGGCCCTTTTCAACGGTTGGCAGGCCATTTGTGCGAAGTACTTCTTCCGCGTCGACGATTTCGCGGATGCGATCCAGAAACCACGGATCAAACATGGTGGTAGTGTGGATTTCATCGTTGGTTAATCCATGGCGCATGGCCTGTGCGATGGTGCGCATCCGGTCAGGTGTCTGCAGGCTGATTGCCCGTGTCACAGCGGTTTTATCCGGTGCGCCCTCGATTTCAACTTCGTTAAACCCGGTCAATCCCGTTTCCATTGATGCCAACGCTTTTTGCAGGCTTTCGTGAATTGTACGACCGACGGCCATAGTTTCCCCAACGGATTTCATTGCTGTTGAAAGCAGCGGTTCTGATCCGGGGAATTTTTCAAAAGCAAAGCGCGGAATCTTGGTCACGACATAATCGATGGTGGGTTCAAAGCTGGCTGGCGTCACCTTGGTGATGTCGTTATCCAGTTCATCCAGTGTATAGCCGACGGCCAGCTTCGCCGCAATTTTTGCGATTGGAAATCCGGTCGCCTTGGAGGCCAATGCTGAAGATCGTGACACCCGCGGGTTCATCTCGATTACCACCATGCGCCCGTCAGCCGGGTTGATAGCCCATTGAACGTTTGATCCCCCGGTTTCGACGCCAATTTCACGCAGAGTGGCGATCGATCCGTTTCGCATGATCTGGTATTCTTTGTCGGTCAGAGTTAATGCCGGCGCAACGGTTATGGAATCCCCGGTATGAACGCCCATTGGATCAACGTTTTCGATGGAACAAACGATTATTGCATTGTCAGCGGTGTCGCGCACCACTTCCATTTCGAATTCTTTCCACCCCAGCAGGCTTTCGTCGATCAGGATCTGGTTAACGGGCGATGCATCTAGCCCGGTACGGCAAAAATGTTCATAGTCATCCCGGTTATAGGCAACGCCACCACCGGTGCCGCCCAGGGTGAATGCGGGGCGGATAATGGCAGGCAGACCAATATCTTCGATCGCGGCCATGCAATCATCCATGTTTTCAGCTATGGTGGCGCGTGGGTTTTCAAGACCAATACGATCCATCGCTTCGCGAAACAGCTTGCGGTCTTCGGCCATTTCGATGGCTTTCTGATTGGCGCCGATCAGTTCGACACCAAATTTTTCCAAAGTACCGTTATCAGCCAGTGCCAGCGATGTGTTCAGCCCTGTCTGACCACCCATTGTAGGCAGCAATGCGTCGGGGCGCTCTTTTTCGATGATTTTTGCCACGATTTCTGGCGTAATCGGTTCGATATAGGTAGCGTCAGCCATTTCAGGGTCAGTCATGATTGTGGCCGGATTGGAATTGACCAGAATTACCCGATAACCTTCTTCACGAAGGGCTTTGCAGGCTTGCGCACCGGAATAATCAAATTCGCAGGCCTGACCGATGACAATGGGACCAGCACCGATGATCATGATTGATTTGATGTCGGTTCTTTTCGGCACGGCGGCAGCCCCCTGTTAGCAAATTGTCGTGGGTTATAGCTATGGCTGTCATGTGCGCAAGGGTGAACGGAGCGGCTAAGGTTGCTTTCGCAATGCAAACCAAAGAAATACGGCGTATAGCGCCATTGCGAGCGTAGACAGTGGTTGCACCGTTGCTTCCCATGGTAGCCAGGGTGGGTTGATTAGAAGGAATATCGTGCTGAGCGGAAAAAACACCGCAAAAAGTGCAAATGCGCCTCTACGAATTCCAAAACGTTCTAGCAGACCGGCCCCAAATGCCAGTGCTGGAAGATAGTGATAGCCCCAGCTAAGCGGGCTAAGAAGTGCAATCAGCGTAAATGCCATTGGCCAGAAAAGCGGATCCTGACCGTGCGAACCCTTGGCAGTGTGATATAGAAACACAGTAGCACTGATCAGCAACAAGGCATCCAGCAGGCGCCACATCGTTGGTTTCGCCATAACCGACCAACCCGCACTTAGTTCACCGGGTTGCAAAACCTTCAGGCTGGGTATTTGGCGCATCTGGTCGGAAAATAGGGCCTCAGCGATGGTTGGATCTAGGGAATAGGTAAAGAATGTCGTTAGGACTGATCCTGAAATAACCTTGATTTCGGACAGAAATTCAGCATGAAGTGGCCAACCTGCCACGACGACGGAGGCCAGGCCAACAGCCCCCCCGATCAAAGTGAATGCACCGGTGGCTTTTCGTTCGCCCTGTGCCCACCATAAAAGCGCGAAGATAACCGGGTAAAGCTTTAGTGACGCTGCAATAGCCATCGCGGCCCCGCCTATCACCGGGGATCCCGCGCGCGTACGTTCCACCCCAAGCACCATTAAGAACCCTACCAGAATTTGTGGCTGGTTCTGTTCAAGGGCAACCAACGCGGCGATTGATGTTGAAAACAATGCCACCATAATCAAGACCATGATAATTAGCGCATGTTTTTCTATTGCCATGCGCACTGCCAGCCAGATTGTAAAACCCAACATCAATGGGTTAAGGAAACTGGCGATATTGGCAAGGCTTTCAAAACTGGCAATGGTATATAGCCCGGATCCGACCCAGGCCCAGATCGGCGGGTAAATGAACGGGTATATCGCGCCATTGTAACCTTCTGCTCGCAGGCTGAGCAGCCAGTCATTAGGTGGGCGCATGACAAAAACCTGCTGATCCGCAGGGTATATCTGATCCAGCAGACCGGCCGCATAATATTTACCGGCCATCCATGTCGCCAGCAGATCAGGCGAAGGTTCTGTGTGGTAACGTGCCCATGACACACCGGCAAAACCTATGATCAACAGCAGTATGGGATTGATACGTGGCATCGTTTGTTTTTGGCCTCGGCTGGATGCGATTGTCAGGGCATGGATAGCAATATGGTATTGCTGCGAAAACCCACTCTTTTGCGGTTCAGAGCAGGTGAGTCATATATGTCAGCCGGGCTTTGCTGGCTTGTGTGCTTGACTTCTGGTGCCGGGCGCGGTGTATCGGCGCGAACAACTTTTGTTATCGAGGGGTCAGCCCATGCACGCCTACCGCAGCCAAACCTGCGCCGAACTGAATAAGTCTCACGTGGGGCAAAACGTCCGCCTTTCAGGCTGGGTGCACCGGGTCCGTGACCATGGCGGGCTGCTGTTCATAGATCTGCGCGATCACTACGGAATTACGCAGGTGATGTGTGACCCTGACAGCCCGGTATTCAACCAGGTTGAAAAGGTGCGATCTGAATGGTGCATACGGATTGACGGCAACGTCATGGCAAGAGACGAAGGGCTGGTGAACAACAAGATTTCCACCGGCGAAATCGAGGTTTTCATTCGCGATCTGGAAATTTTGGGCGCTGCTGACGAATTGCCATTGATGGTATTTGGCGATCAGGAATACCCCGAAGAAACCCGGCTTAAGTATCGTTATCTCGATCTGCGTCGTGAAAAACTACAAGATAACATGATCCTGCGATCCGATGTCGTGGCATCCATGCGTCGGCGGATGTGGGATGGTGGGTTCAAGGAATTCCAGACCCCGATCATAACCGCAAGCAGCCCGGAAGGTGCGCGTGATTTCCTTGTGCCGTCGCGCCTGCATCCGGGGAAATTTTATGCACTGCCACAAGCCCCTCAGCAATTCAAACAGTTGATTATGGTCAGTGGCTTTGACAAATATTTTCAGATTGCACCGTGTTTTCGTGATGAAGACCCCCGTGCTGACCGATCTCCTACGGATTTTTATCAACTTGATCTGGAAATGTCCTTTGTCACCCAGCAGGATGTGTTTGATACAATTCAGCCGGTCATTCAGGGTGTGTTCGAAGAATTTGGTGGCGGGCGCAGTGTTGACACTGACTGGCAGCAAATTTCGTACCGTGACGCAGCACTTTGGTATGGCAGCGACAAACCCGACTTGCGCAACCCGATCAAAATGCAAATAGTCAGCGAACATTTCGCCGGGTCGGGTTTCAAGATTTTCGCGTCATTGCTGGAAAATGAAGGCACTGAAATTCGTGCAATTCCGGCCCCAGGTGGCGGGTCGCGCAAGTTCTGTGACCGAATGAATGCCTTTGCCCAGAAAGAAGGCCTGCCGGGAATGGGTTACATATTCTGGCGCGATCAGGGTGAAGGACTGGAGGCCGCAGGCCCCTTGGCCAAAAATATCGGACCAGAACGCACCGAAGCAATTCGCGTGCAACTGGGGCTTGGTATTGGTGATGCTGCGTTTTTCCTTGGTGGTAAGCCAAAAGCGTTTGAAGCCGTGGCCGGGCGTGCGCGAACTGAAATTGGCACTGAACTGAAGCTGACCGATACCAACCGCTTTGCCTTTGCGTGGATCGTCGATTTTCCAATTTATGAACGAGACGAAGAAACCGGCAAAATCGATTTTGAGCATAACCCGTTTTCGATGCCGCAGGGTGGTATGGAAGCGCTGGACGGCGACCCGCTGAATGTACTGGGATATCAATATGATCTGGCCTGCAACGGTTATGAACTGGTGTCAGGTGCGATCCGAAATCACCGCCCCGAGATTATGTTCAAAGCCTTTGAAATTGCCGGCTATGGCAAGGATGAGGTCGAAAAGCGCTTTGGTGGTATGGTTAATGCCTTCAAATTTGGCGCCCCGCCCCATGGTGGTTGCGCGGCTGGGATTGATCGCATTGTGATGCTGCTGGCGGACGAAGCAAATATACGCGAGGTAATCATGTTCCCGATGAACCAGCGGGCAGAAGACCTGATGATGGCAGCCCCAAGCGAGCCGCAGAATGAACAATTGCGTGAATTACATCTGCGGGTCATCCAGGAAGAATGAACAAGCGGCATTGGTAAACGCAGTGTGCTTTGATAAGCTGCTTTGCCGCGGCAGGCTGTTACTTAGCTTTTTTAAAACACAAACGAATTAAGCGACAATAAGTTGGCCTGGCCAGAAAAATACCGATGGCCAGGCCAGTAACAAGGCAACAAATTCGGCTGTCAAATTTATCCGTCTGTGGTTCCGGGTTCGACAGCTTGCAGAGACACATCGATATCTGCTGCTAGATCTAACGAACCATTAACAACCGCTATACCACTGAAAATTCCCAGGAAAACAACCCCGGCACTAAGTACAATCCAGTCTGTGGTGACCGAGCCTGATTCTGATACTATGAACTGGTTAAAAAAACTGGGCATCGTTACTTTTCCTCGTTACAAAATACGATCAGGTCGTTGCCCCCAAAACCCTGACTTGTATCTGTTTGTTAGTGCGAAAATTGTGTGTGACCTAAATATTTCGTACTTTTGCCCCATTCTGGACATTATTGATCAGCGTTCCCGATCAATGGGCAAATGCGTCGATTATTGTTCAGATTTTCGCTAAATATCGCCAACAAGTAGCGATTCGCACCAGATTTCATGAACGCGGCAATTGTTAAAGCGATTGCTTTATGGCCTTGCTTCGGCGGGCCGTGTCGCGCTTGAACGTGAAAAGCCGGGAGCGGTAGCCCCCGGCGATTTCTTTACTACGTATATCGCTTTTGTATTCGAGGTCCTAGGTCAGTGTCGTAACGACAGCAAACCCAAGCGAAAATGTACCGATACCCAGCATGCACCAGTCCACAATGGCGTTGCCTTTTTCTTCGTTCCAAAAGCTTTGAAGCAGATCTTTCATCGCAATTTTTCCTTAGCGTTTCGATACATGGGGCCGAGCGGCGGCACCTCACAAATCAGTCTTGTGTTGAAATTGGGCGGAAATGAGGTACGGCTATGGCAAATCCGTGGTGCAATGGATATTAATACAGGAGTATTACCATGCCGAAATTACGAAAGATTGACGAGCCAGTTACCAACTGGTCATCGCCACCCAGACCGGGCGACCAGGTATTGGAAGGGCAATATGCAATTCTTGAACCTCTGTCGGCAACTCGCCACGGCGCCGCAATACATCGCGCCAATGCCGTAAGCGATACTATCTGGGATTACCTGCCCTACGGACCATTTGCCCTGGAGGCCGATTATGTTTCCTGGGTGAAAGAAATCGAAGGCAAAGAGGATCCGTTTTTCTATGCGATCAAGGATAAAACCACCGGGAAATGGTGCGGTATAGCAAGCTATCTGAGAATATCACCCGAGGCTGGATCAATCGAAGTCGGCCATATCAATTTCGCGCCGGAGCTTCAGAAAACCCGCGCCGCAACGGAAGCGATGTACCTGATGATGCTGTGGGCATTTGAGGCAGGATATCGCCGCTATGAATGGAAATGCAACGCAGCCAACTTAGGGTCACGGCGCGCCGCCGAACGACTTGGGTTCAGCTACGAAGGTGTGTTCAGGCAGGCAGCAGTTATCAAAGGCCGAAACCGTGACACCGCGTGGTTTGCGTGCATTGACAGCGAATGGCCTGCGTTGAAATCGGCGTTCCTGACCTGGCTGTCATCTGAAAATTTCACCCCTGATGGCACGCAAATTGTCAATTTGTCTGGGCTGTCGCGGCCAGTAAGGGTCAGTGAAGATCCGGTGCTGAAAACCTGATCTGCCCTATACGACCTTGCGATTTTCCAGGCGATCCTGAACCATGCCGGCAATTCGGGCCACATCAGACCCGAATGGTAGGCCGCTGGCGCGATGAGCAGCCAAAGTTGCGACAGCGTGTTCTAACGGATTGTCGTGGGCTATTCGGGCAACGCCTGTCAGGAACTGGGCGACATAATCGATTACCTGGTCGTCTGCAGCAGATGTTGTCAATACGTCGGCTATGTGGACAAGATCGTCGCGAAGTGCGACTGGATCGGGTGAAATTTGATCCTGCGACATAATACAATGGCCGGTAGGGTGTGCTTGGGGCGGCAGGTGTTTAAGTATTGCGCACTGAAATTTCGCAAGACTTTCTATTGGCTTTGCGAAGAACCCATCAGCACCGGCGGCTTTGGCAATCTCAAACCCCTCATCATTGCCACTAATCCCGAAAATGACACCGACGCGTGGTGTGGCGGCGGCCAGGTCTTGTATCAATTCTGCGCCTGATCCGTCTGGCAGGCCAAGATCAACAATCACTACTGAAGGACGATAGACTGAAAGATGTTTATGGGCAGATTTCAGATTATCAGCCCGACGTATTCGTGCGCCACTGCGCAGGCACAACAATCGCATCGCTTCGCTCGCAAAACGGCTGTCTTCCACCATCAGCACAGTCAACCCGAGCAGGGGGCGTTCGGCGGTAGGCATTTGCTTCATTATCAGGTTTTCAAGGTCATTGGACATGGCAGACTCCGGCTATAACTGAGCCGGATTAAGACCTATCCTGGTGAATAGATGGTTAACCTGGTGCGGCGCAGCGACACTTGCAGCCGGGAGGCTGCCGGGGGATAACAGCACTGATTATTGGGGGGTTAAAATGATCGGACGACTAAACCATGTGGCAATCGCAGTTCCTGACCTTACAGCTGCGATGGCGCAATATCGTGATACGCTGGGGGCAAGTGTAGGCGCACCACAAAGTGAACCTGAACACGGTGTAACAGTTGTGTTTATCGAACTGCCCAACACCAAGATTGAATTGCTGCATCCATTGGGCGATGACAGCCCAATTATGGGGTTTCTGGAAAAAAACCCCAGCGGCGGGATCCACCATATGTGCTATGAAGTGAAAGACATAATGGCGGCTCGGGATCGTTTGCTTGCTGAAGGCGCACGGGTCTTGGGAAGTGGCGAACCCAAAATTGGTGCGCATGGCAAGCCCGTGTTGTTTTTGCATCCCAAAGATTTTAACGGATGCCTGATCGAACTGGAACAAATCTGATGGGTATTACCTCCGCTATCGTATTATTTGCAGTGCTTTGGTTTCTGGTGATGTTTATCACCTTGCCTATCCGTCTTCGCACGCAAGGGGATGAGGGCGAAGTAGTACCCGGCACCCATGCTGGCGCGCCGGCGAATTTCAATGTCAAACGCACGATGGTTATTGTGACGTTGATAGCTTTCATATTGTGGGTAATCGTTGGTGGCATCATATTGTCTGGTGTGATTTCGATCAGAGACCTTGATTGGTTCGGGCGAATGGGGACCGGTAAATAAATTATCAGATAGGTTCGCAATAAACGGAAATTCCGGTCACCGATTGCCGCGCCTGCGGCGCGATTTTTGTTGTTTCGTGTCCGTTGGACACTCGGGTTGCCTTCGGCGAGAATACTTAAGAACAGAAGAAATCACATCGTCTTCTTCTGTTCTTAAATATCCCCCGCGGAGCGGGAACTGCACGAAGTGCCAGGAATAATGCGCATAGCGCTCAATTTGTCTTGGTCTAAATGCGCAGGTTTCACATAGGAAACTGCATCCCTGCCGGGGACACGTTTAAGCAGAACTTGCGCGATTGGGCTTTTGTCGGTTGTCAGCAATAGTCAGTTACTGCTTTTCTGTAGAAACAAAAAAGTAAACCCATTCACCTTTGAATTCAGGTGTATTGGCGCGGGTATTGGTGACTTGCAACCGCAACCAGTCAAGATAGGGGGCCGCCGGTTCTGAGAATGGCCGCTCGTTGTCATAAAGTGGTGTTGAAGTTGCAAACGCTGTTGCAATCTCCTCACCGTAGGGCGGTGTTACAATCACTTCCAGGAAATTGCCATCCGCACGTTTGGCACCAATAGCAACGGTAGAATTCGCTGAAAATTTTTCAAGCGTTACCGCGTTGTTAGGTAGCAGGTGGATCACATTGCCATCCGCATCATAATAATCGACATATAAATATGCGTCATACTCCGGGGCAACCATATCAAGTATCAGGTAGTCGCCTTCTTTATATTGATAGCGCCGGGCGTGGGTATCACTGCCCACGAGTCGCGGATTGCTGCGTTGTTCAGTTGATTGGGGCAAACCCACGCTCGCAATACCACTTAGCGCATCACATTGCGGTCTTGGCAGGATCAGCAGGTTATCCGAAACCGGGATAGAATCTCCGATTTGCGCAATCAATGCCTGTGTCACCGGGCCACGCAATCCCGCGTCAGGGATATGCCCACGCAATTCAAGCGTGCCAGAAGTGGGGTCAAATTCGACCTGAAGGCGCGAACAAGGCACTTCTGCCAGCAAACCCTCAATTCCGTCACGAACCGATCCGGCATTTACGCCGGAATTGTCTAGTTCGGCTTCCGTCATAAAAGATTGAATTGCAGCCAGAGACACCGGATCAAACCTGTCTTCGTTGGCCCCGCTCCAGGCCAGTGAAGCAACCTGTGCTTCGGCGGGAAGTTCTGATCGTGCAAGTCTATCTGCAAGATCGGGCGCGGCAACTGATGTTGCCAGATCAAACTCGGGTTGCAAAGGTTCGCTTGGGCGCTCTGCCAACCTGGAAGAATGCACATCCGCCGACGGGATATTACTTGGTGTGCTTTTGATGGGGCTGGGCACTGTCGTTTTGACAATAGTTACCGGAGGAGCCGCGGCAGGGCGTGTGACCAGGGTATTTGTCTGCGAAGACGCAAGAACCAGGGCGGCAGCTGCCTTGATACGGACGCTTGCGGAATTAGGTGGGGCCGAGGCGACGCTTAGTGTGGGCGGGGCTTTGACCCCAATACTGACCACGGTTGGTGTTTCCGCTTTGAAAATTATGGCGGCCTGAACTTCGGATCTGATGTTGACCGCCGTAGGTTCTTCGGTGCGAAGGGCGGTTGTGACAAGTGGCCGCGACGTTTTAAAAACTGGTTTAGGTGCAATATTTGCGACCATTAAATTCGCGGGATTCTGGCGTATTGCGTTTAAACGTTCGGGGCGAACATCGGATAGGCTTGCTATTTGTGATGACACAGCCAACGCATCCGCGCGTGATTGTTTGATCGCATTTTGCGAAACCTGTGCTTCATTGCGATCAGCTTGCACAACTTTTTGGCCGGAAGTTTCACTCGTGTTCAGTTTCGATCTTTCAACCTTGTAAGCAACCAGTTCGATTTTCGACTGAGGTAAACTTTGTTGGGCGACAGGTTCAGGGGCAACAGAAAAGATTAGAATTACTGCAAACACGAGGTGAATGGAAAGTGAAACAACACCCGCAACTATCCACCAGAGGCGCGAGCCGTTCATGGTAAATGCGGTGTTACAACAAATACAACATTTGCTGCACCTACCGATTCAAGTTCGGCTACTAGCGGTAGGATATGACGAAGTTCCGTGGTTTGGTGGGCGTTGATTCGCACTAAGAGCGAGCTGTCATCGATCGTCGCCTGTGCAACCTTTTCAACCAGCGGTTTGCGGGGGGACAATTCACCATCCAGTGCGAGCTGACCGTCAGCGCCAATCGCAATGGTCATGCCGCCTGCAGGCAGGTTTGCACCAGATTGCGCCAATGGCGGCAGCAGACTGAAAGGCGATGATGCATCCATCCTGCCGATCAGCATGAAAAAGACCAACAGAAAGAAAACCACATCAATCAGGGCCACAATTGTTTCAGGCTGAGGTCTGGTTTGACGCCGGGCCAGTTTCATTGGCGGGCCTCCAATCGGACAACACGAAGCGATTTGGCACCTGCATCCGAAGCAACTTCCATTACCGAAACAAGCGCCTGAATGCTGGCGCGACCAGATGGCAGAATTACGATTGGCAAAGACAATTCCTGATCAGACATCGATTTCAGGGTGAGCGCC
>Ga0209344_10003338_pt1 | contig 16047 bp, 7 predicted proteins | sample Cruoilmetagenom6_FD_187293 | JGI IMG/M metagenome (GOLD analysis project Ga0209344, IMG submission 187293) | Oil polluted marine microbial communities from Coal Oil Point, Santa Barbara, California, USA - Santa Barbara Oil Seep Sample 6 (SPAdes)... | ecosystem: Environmental > Aquatic > Marine >...
GGCCTGACCGAAATGGCGGCTTTCGAAGGGGATGATCTCGGCGCCCAACTCGTCCAGCAACCTGGCCGTTTCGTCGCCTTGGATGCGCGGGTCGCCCTTCCACAGCGGGCCGGGTTGCGGTTCTGCCACGATCACGCGCCCGTCGAAATCCGGGCTGGTCTCGCGCAGCGAGGCACAGAACATGACCGCCTCGTATTGCAGCCGCCCGCCCTGGCCGATGATCAGGATGTTGAAAGGGTGTCTTTTGCCTGCCTGCGCCGCCATACTGGACCCTGCCTTGCCTGTTTTTGGGCGCAGTATAGGGGCGATGCCTGCGCCGCAGAAGGGGGCAGGTGCGATGATTTGGAAAAAGGGGAGATTGGCAATGATAGATTGGGTCTTTATCGCCATCGCGATGGCGTTGGGCGGGAACGGGCAGGCGGACAGCGGCCCGGCGATCGCCGCAGAGGTGGCACCGACGCAGGACGCGGCATTTGTGGCCGAGCCGCAGGAGCCTTCGGGCAAGTTTACCACCGCGACCGAGGTCAAGCCGATCCTCGGCATGACGCGCGGCAACTGGGTGGCGGTGCGCGAATATGACGGGCAGGACCTGCTTTATTTCACGCATCTGCTAAGCTGGCGCTGCGGGCTGTACCAGATCCGCTACAGCCTGAATGACGGGCCAATGCAGGTCTGGCCGATGCCGCCCTGCCTGGACGGCACCGCGACACCCAACGCGATCCTCACTGACGAGGGCCTGCCCTATATCGCGCAGCCCCTGGGCAGTATCGGGTCGGTGACGGTGGAATTGCTCTATGATGATCTGACCGAAGAATCGGCGGCGTTTTCGCGCAGCGATGTGCTGATGCCATGATGATTGGCGCGGCCGATTGCGATTTTTGGACCGGTGCTTTTTGTCCGTTGATCCTGCGTCAGTAATCGCCGTGGGAGGCGGTAATCGCCCTTGGTTTCTTCCGGCTTGCAGCGCGATTGTCGGCCCTTGGCGCGAGTGTCACAAAAATTTCCTTTGGAAAAGCGCCCGATCGCATCTAGCCTCAATAAAAAAGGGAGAACGACGATATGAAGATGACTTCTACACTTTTATCAGGTGTTGCGCTTGCTTTCGGCATGGCGCTGGGAGGGGCCGCGGCGGCCGCCGATTGCCCGCATGGCGCGCTGGACGAACGGTTCTGCGACGTGGATGGCGATCTGATCGCGGATACGCCCACCGATGCGGCGGAACAGCTTGACCCTGACACGTTGATCTTTGCCTACACGCCGGTCGAGGATCCGGCGGTGTACAAGGAGGCCTGGGCTGATTTCCTGACATACCTTGAGGACGCGACCGGCAAGAAGGTCGTGTTTTTCCCGGTCCAGTCCAACGCGGCACAGATCGAGGCGATGCGCTCGGGGCGGCTTCATATCGCGGGGTTCAACACCGGATCGAACCCGCTGGCTGTGAACTGCGCGGGCTTTTCGCCCTTCACCATCATGGCCTCGGCTGATGGCAGCTTTGGCTACGAGATGGAGATCATCACCTATCCCGGATCGGGTATCGAGACGATCGAGGACATCAAGGGCAAGCAACTGGCCTTTACCGCGCCCACGTCGAATTCCGGCTTCAAGGCACCCTCGGCGATCCTGAAGGCGGATTATGGCCTGCTGCCGGATCGCGATTTCGAGCCGGTCTATTCCGGCAAGCACGACAACTCGGTGCTGGGCGTGGCCAACAAGGACTATCCTGCCGCCGCCATCGCCAACTCGGTGATGACCCGGATGTTCGAGCGCGAAGTGGTCAGCCGCGACCAGATCGTATCGCTCTACAAGTCGCAGACCTTTCCGACGACCGGCTACGGCGTGGTCTATAACCTCAAGCCCGAATTGCAGGACAAGATCCGCAACGCGTTCTTCGAGTTTGACTGGTCAGGGACCAGCCTGGAAGAGGAATTCAGCAAGAATGGCGAGGCCCAGTTCATCGAGATCAACTACAAGGAATACTGGGACGTGATCCGCAAGATCGATGCGGCCAATGACGTCAGCTACGCCTGCCAATGATATTGCGCTGATAACTGGCGAGGGGCGGCCCGACGGGACCGCCCCTTACCGCGTTTAACTTTGCCCCGGGAGGGCCTGCATGCTGCGGCTTGAAAAGCTAACCAAGACCTACAAGACCGGGGATCAGGCGTTGAAAGCCGTTGATCTGGTTGTTCCCGAAGGGCAGGTTCTGGCCCTGATCGGCCCGTCGGGCGCGGGCAAATCGACGCTGATCCGTTGCATCAACCGGCTGGTAGAGCCGACCTCGGGCAAGGTGTATCTGGGCGATGTCGAACTGACCGGGTTGTCCTCTGGCAGCCTGCGCCGGGAACGTCGCCGCATGGGCATGATCTTTCAGGAATACGCGCTGGTCGAGCGGCTGTCGGTGATGGAAAACGTGCTGTCGGGCCGGTTGGGCTATGTCGGGTTCTGGCGCAGCTTCTTGCGCAAATATCCGCAGGCGGATGTGGATGAGGCGTTTCGCCTGCTGGACCGCGTCGGGCTGCTGGCCATGGCGGACAAGCGCGCCGACGAGCTGTCGGGCGGGCAACGGCAGCGAGTGGGCATCTGCCGCGCCCTGATCCAGAACCCCGCGCTGCTGTTGGTGGACGAGCCGACCGCGTCGCTGGACCCCAAGACATCGCGGCAGATCATGCGGCTGGTCTGCGAGCTGTGCAAGGAGCGGGGGCTGGCGGCGATCATCAACATCCACGATGTCGCGCTGGCGCAGATGTTCGTGCAGCGTGTCATCGGCCTGCGGGCCGGTGCTGTCGAGTTCGATGGCCCCCCCGATACGTTGACCCCCGATGTTCTGACCACGATCTATGGCGCGGAGGACTGGGAGGCGACCATCGACAAGGTCGAGGATGAGGACGACGACACGCCGGAGGCTGCCGAATGAGTACCGAGCTGGAGGCACTTGTCGGCAAACGCTGGAAGAAACCGCCCTTTGTTCGCAGAGGCTGGTTGCGCTGGGCGCTGCTGCTCGGGTTCGCGGCCTATCTGGTGGCGGCGTTCCTGACGATCGAGGTCAACTGGTCGCGTGTCTACGAAGGGCTGGAGCGCGGCAAGCAGTTCGTGCTGGCCTTCACCAGCCCTGATTTCACCTCCCGGTCGGTCGATATCTGGGACGGGATGCTGGAAAGCGTCATCATGACGGTGGCCGCATCGGTGGTGGGCATCGCCATTTCGATCCCCATCGCGCTGGGGGCGGCGCGCAATATCGCCCCGCTGCCGGTCTATCTGATCTGTCGGTCGATCATCGCGGTCAGCCGGGCGTTGCAAGAGATCATCGTGGCGATCCTGCTGGTCGCGATCTTTGGCTTTGGTCCGCTGGCGGGGTTCCTGACGCTCAGTTTTGCCACCATTGGGTTCCTGTCGAAACTGTTGGCCGAGGATATCGAGAGCATGGACAAGGTGCAGGCCGAGGCGATCAAGGCATCGGGGGCCAAGTGGACGCAGTGGATCAATTACGGTGTGCAGCCGCAGGTCATGCCGCGGCTTATCGGGCTGTCGATGTACCGTATCGACATCAATTTCCGCGAGAGCGCCATTCTGGGTCTTGTGGGGGCAGGCGGCATCGGTGCGACGCTGAACACCGCGTTTGACCGTTACGAATACGATACCGCAGCGGCGATCCTGCTGATCATCATCGGCGTGGTGATGGCGCTGGAATACCTCAGCGGCGTCATCCGCGAGAGGGTTCAGTAATGCCGGTGCGTGACATCAGTGGCCGACAGGTCTGGAAGCGGCGCACGGGGCGCGAATCGCTGTTTCACTGGGTGCTGTGGCTGATCGGCATCGCCATCTTTGCCTATTGCTGGCAGCAGATTTCAGAGGCGACGACGTGGTTTTTCGTCTGGGACGCGCCACGCATTGCGGGCGACATCTGGGATCGGGCCACGCCGCCGAAATGGGAATATATCACCCAACTGGGCGAGCCGATCTGGGACACGCTGAACATCGCCACGCTGGGCACGCTCATCGCGTTGCTGCTGGCGGTGCCGGTGGCGTTTCTGGCGGCGCGCAACACCACGCCGTCGCGGCTCTTTATCCGGCCCATTGCCCTGCTGATCATCGTTTCGACCCGCTCGATCAACTCCTTGATCTGGGCGCTGCTGCTGATCGCCATCATCGGGCCGGGTGTCTTTGCCGGGGTGGTGGCCATCGCCATCCGCTCGGTCGGGTTCTGCGCCAAGCTGCTCTATGAGGCGATCGAGGAGATCGACAGCACGCAGGTGGAGGCGATCACCGCCACGGGCGCGTCGCGCTGGCAGGTGATGGCCTACGGAATATTGCCGCAGATCATGCCCGCATTCGCTGGCATCGCGGTGTTCCGCTGGGATATCAACATCCGCGAATCGACCGTGCTGGGCCTGGTGGGCGCGGGCGGGATCGGGCTGCAACTGTCGGCGTCGCTCAATGTTCTGGCATGGCCGCAGGTGGCGCTGATCCTGCTGGTGATCCTGATGGCGGTGGTGATTTCCGAGTGGGTCTCGGCCAAGGTGCGCGGCGCGATCATCTGACGCGCGGCACGCAGGCAAGAGAACGGAGCGCCACCATGACCAGAGAGTTGCAGGACACTGCGTCCGTCTTTGACCGCTACGAGGCGATCCGCCACCGGCTGCCGGCGGCAGCGGGATTCGGGCAGACGCAGCCCATCGGGTCGCTGATGGATGTCGCGGGGCAGGTGGATGCCTTTGTCTTTGACGCGTTCGGGGTTCTGAATGTCGGCGAAACCCCGATCCCCGGAGCATCAGAGCGGCTGGACCAGTTGCGCGGCGCGGGCTGCCAGATCCGCGTGCTGACCAACGCTGCCAGCTATGACCGGGCGGGGGCCATCGCCAAGTTCAAACGGTTGGGGATGGTGCTGCATGACGACGAGATCATCACCAGCCGCGAGGCAGCGCTGAAGGCCGCCGCGCCGCGCCACTGGGGCGTGATCGCGGCCCTGGGCGACGCGGCCGCCGATGTGCCGGGGCGCGTGACGCGCTTGCACGACGATGTGGAAGGCTATGACGCGGTCGAGGGCATCTTGTTCCTGTCCGCCGCGGACTGGGGGCCATCCCGGCAGGCGGTTCTGGAAGCCGCGCTGCACCGCCGCCCGCGCCCGGTGCTGATCGCCAATGCCGATCTGGTCGCGCCGCGCGACGACGGGTTTTCACTGGAGCCGGGTTATTACGGTCATCTGCTGATGGATCGGACGCAGGCGGATGTGTCGTTTTACGGCAAACCCTTCGACGATGTGTTCGCGATGGCGCAGGCCTCGCTGCCGGCTGTTGCGCCGGACCGGATCGCGATGTGCGGGGATTCTCTGCATACCGATATTCTGGGCGCGCGTGCGGCTGGCTGGCGGTCGGTGCTGGTCACACGGGACGGGCTGTTCGCGGGGGCGGATATCGCCGGGTTCTGCGACCGGTCCGGCATTCATGCCGATTGGCAACTGCCCCGCATCTGAGCGCGCTCGACAGCGCGCAGCGCCCTGACTGACCGCAAAAAATGGCGACGATTTCGAGCTGTGCTGCTCGCAGAATGGGGGCGTAACCGTGTCATTGGCGACCGGGCCATTTTCTACAGCAACCGCCGCCCAAAACTTTCACTCTCAACCGGACCAAGTACGGCAAGGTTGTCAGCAAGAAGCGCGCCAAGAAAAACCGCGGTGCCTTTGCTACGATCTACAATGCGGGTGGCACAAGCCGCCCCGCCGTAACCTTGCCAAGGCTGAATCATGTTTCGTGAACCGCGTCGATGGATGACTATTTCAGCAGCCCGTCAGCAGTGCCCATAGGACTGCGAAAGCGCGCCGTTCAACTTCGCGCGGGTGAATATGACGGCCGCCTGGGCGCGGGTTAATACACCCATCTTTCTGCGAATTTCCTCCAGGTGATAGTCAATCGTGCTGCGCGATTTCCCAACGATGACGGCGATTTCCCGGTTGGTCTTGCCCTGCGAGACCCAGTGCAAGATTTCCATCTGGTGGCTGGACAGCGACTGAAGCCGAAGAATGTCCGGTTTGGCTGCGTCGATTCCTTCGCGTAACACCTGCGTGCGCGCAACCACGTAACGTGTGAGAGTGGTTGCAACATGCAGGTTTTCGGTACTCAGCGGGGTGTCGGTGACGGTCAGCAATGTCATCGCGCTAAGTTGGCCCACCTCTTGCCCAAGCGGGATCGTTATGCCGCCGTGGATACCGCTGACCTTAAGATACTCGGCATATTCGGAATAGCCCATTTTCTGCCAGGCATCGGCGGTCCAGAGAAACGGAGTGGTTTCTTCCACTGCTTTCTTCAAGAGAGGATCGCGCGCCGCCCAGCGGTCCCTTGAATAAGTCTCAAGGTCGGCTTTGGACCAGGTGGTCAGCAACGGGTCTTCCATGAATTCGCCCGCATGGCGCTTGTTCCACGCAAAATTGAAGGAAACGAACCCGAAGTCATTCACTGCGGACGACAGCGAAGACTGCAACATCGTCATGTTCTGCGCGCTGGATAGCTTGTCTATCGCATCAGAAAGCTTCTTTAGCACGATATCACCTTAATATTGCGGGAGAAATCGACGGGCTAATTAGGTCGCCGGGCGATGCGTTACAAGATGAATATCAAGCAATCAGCGGAAATGCACCGACATACGCAGCGACTGGTAGAACTACCAGTTGAGGGTGCTGATGAGCGAAGGGTAGTGCGGGGCATTACGCGCGCACGACGTTTTTTGTGGCGTGCGACATAATCTTGCGGGGGGGGGCACATTGCTTGCGTGGCCCCCCCAATCGCATTCCGAGCAGGCACTCCGAGAGGTGATAGTATCATGAAAGCAGCAGTTTTCCCGAAAGCCCAGAATAGCGCGTCCCGCGGCTTTGATGGAGAGCGCATCACCCTTGATGAGCCGAGCGTCGTTGAATTGGAAATCGGGCCGGAAGAGATTGCGCAATACGATCGGGTTGGCAACGACCTGGTGCTGGTTCTCAAGGATGGAACGCGCCTGGTGATCGAGGCATTTTTCGTCGAGACGGCAGAGGGGCGCAATGATCTCGTCTTGCAGGACGCGAACGGTGTCACCTGGTGGGCGCAGTACGGCGAAGAGTGGACCGGTTTTGATATTGCCGAGATCAATGAGGGCGCTATCGCCCCCATCATTCCTCAGGGAGGTATGGCCGGTCTCGGGCTTCTGGCGGGCGGCGCAGCCTTGGCGGCTGGTTCCCTGGGATCGTCAGATGGATTTGTTGCAAACGCTTCACCTGAGGGCCCCGACCAGGCGATCGAGACGCCCGAGGATACGCCGATCAGCGGCACGGTCACGGCGACGGATGAGGACGGCGATGACCTGAGCTTCACGCTCAAGGACGGGCCGAGCAACGGCACGGTCACGGTCACGCCCGAGGGCGATTATGTCTACACGCCGAACCCCGATTACAACGGTGACGACAGCTTCACCGTGACGGTCGATGACGGCAAAGGCGGCACGAGCACCATCACGGTCGACGTGACGGTGACGCCCGCGAATGACGCGCCGGTGGGCCCCGACCAGGCGATCGAGACGCCCGAGGATACGCCGATCAGCGGCACGGTCACGGCGACGGATGTGGACGGCGATGACCTGAGCTTCACGCTCAAGGACGGGCCGAGCAACGGCACGGTCACGGTCACGCCCGATGGCGACTATGTCTACACACCGAACCTAGATTACAACGGTGACGACAGCTTTACGGTGACGGTCGATGATGGCAAAGGCGGCACGAGCACCATCACGGTCGACGTGACGGTGACGCCGGCGAATGACGATGCCACAATCACTGGCGATGCAATTGGTGAAACCACCGAAGCAGGTGGAATCGACAACGGCACGGCGGGCAGCCCGGATGCGAGCGGGACGCTTACGGTAACGGATATCGATGAAGGTGAAGCGGTGTTCCGGGAGCCGAGTTCCCTTGACGGGATCTACGGCACGTTCAGCTTTGATGCCGAAACAGGTGCGTGGTCCTATGCGCTGGACAACGACCGCCCGGCAACGGAAGCTTTGACCAAAGGCGAGAAGGTGACGGATGAGCTGACGGTCGTCAGCGCCGACGGTACGGCGAGCGAAACCATCGTGATCAACATCACCGGGACCAATGATGTCCCCGAGGTCACCGACGACAGCAGGACCGTGACAGAGGATGTCGATGTGGACAGCGGCAAGCTGACGACATCGGGACAGGTCGAGATCACTGACGTGGATGCGGGCGAAAGCAAGTTCGATCTTGGCAGCCTGACCTTTACGGGCGGGACAGCACTTGGCGATCTGAAGATCGACGCGGATGGCAACTGGACCTACGAAATTGAGAATTCGCTGGCCGAAGTGCAGTCGCTGGCCGAGGATGAGAGCTTTACCGAAAGCTGGACGATCACCTCGGTTGACGGAACGGCGACAAGCTCGATCACGGTCACGATCAAGGGAACCAACGGCGATCCGGTGGTCTCGGGTAATGCGACGGGCGATGTGGTCGAGGACGGTGTGCAGATCGCGACGGGTCAGCTGACGCAGACCGATGAGGACAGCAATAACACCCATACCTGGCGCATCGAAGGCAGCAGCGGCGATTACGGTACGCTAAGCGTGGACGACAGCACGGGTCAGTGGACCTATGTGCTGGACAACGGAAACGCAGATGTGCAGGCGTTGGGCGAAAATGAGACCCTGACCGAAAAGGTCACCGTGCGCGTAAGCGATAACCACGGCGGCTTTGATGAACAGGTGGTAAGCATCACCATCACCGGCACGAATGATGGGCCGCAGATCGCCCCCGACGGCGACACGAGCGGCGCGGTGACCGAGATCGACGACGGCGCGCCGGGCGAGAACGACACGCGCCACAGCCAGACCGGTAGGTTGATCATGACCGACCCGGACCTGACGGACCGGCCCGACCTGTCGGTCAGCGTGACCCCCGGGGCGGCGACCGGTTATCTTGGCGAATTCACCTTTCTCGAGGACACCGACACCGGCGTGATCGATTGGACCTTCGAGGTCGATGATGCGGATCTCGATGCCCTGCGCGAAGGCGAGGTTTTGACCCAGAACTATGAGGTCACGGTTACCGATCCGGACGGGTTGACCGCGACAGAGACGGTGAGCATCACCATTGCAGGCACCAATGATCAGCCCGATGCGCAGGACGACGCGACACTGGTCGCTGCCGGCGAGAATGCCGTGCTGAATGTGCTGGACAATGACACGGACGACGACGCGGGTGAAACCGCCACGCTGAAAGTGACCCAGGTGGCCGGTCAGGCAATCGACGCAGGCGACACGATCACGCTGAACGATGGCTATGGGACGGTTTCACTTGACGGCAATGGCACGTTGACCTTTGTGCCCGGTCCCAATGCGCCGGATTACCTGGTGCTGCCTTATACCGTCAGCGACGGCAGTGGTGCGGGCAATGCCACCGCGACGGCCAACTGGACGATCAACAGTGCCCATGTGAGCATTGTCGATGATGCCAGCCGAGACGGTGCAGCAACGCCCGACGGCGTGCTGTCCTCGGTCGATGATCTGACCGAGGTTGCGATCAGCGGTCATGCGGCAGTGGGTGGCAGTGTTTCTCTGGTTGTTACCGACGGCACGAACAGCGTCACCGTTCCTGCCAGCGACATCGCGGTGGATTCCGACGGATCCTATTCGGTGAATGTCGATCTGGAAGGACTTGATGATGGCACATTGACCGTGACCGCATATGTCGAGGACGCGGCCGGCAATACACTGGAGACGCGGAACGATATCCTGAAGGATACCGTCACCACCGTCACCATTGATCCGGTTCTGGTTGAAGACGGCGTCGCACCGGAGATCACGGGCACAGGTGAGCCGGGCGCGACCGTCACACTGATGGTTAACGGCGCCCCCTACACGGCGACGGTTCAGCCCGACAATACGTGGAGCGTGACACTCCCCGGTACCTTGGACACCGGCAAGGTAGAGCTGTCTGCCAGCGCGGTTGACATCTATGGCAACACCGACACGGACACACGCAACGTGACCGCCCTTGAGATTTCCGACAAAGTCGATGGCGAAATCGAGGATATTGTTGTTTCGGAATCCGGCTTGCCTGGTGGCTCTGACGTGGTCAAAGGCGCTGAAACGACCAGTTCGACCTTTGAGCTGGGCGCAGGCACGTCCCAACTGGGATCGATCGTGATCGGCGGTTCGCTTTCGGGCGGCGCATTGAGCGGGGGCACCACGGTGACTCTGGTCGATTTGCAGGCTGCATCGGCCACACCAGTCGGCATCCCGACGAAATACGGCACGCTCACCATTACCGATTTTGATGCAGCAAGCGGCACGATCAGCTACAGCTACACGCTGAACGGCAAAACGGGGGAACACAGCGACAGCACCGCCAACGACATCATCCGCGAAACGATCCAGATTGCGGCTGTCGAAGACGATGGCGATATCCGTGTGGGCCATCTGGTGGCCGGGGTCCAAGACGATGCACCTCTGCCGCCAGAGACGGATAGGCCGGTGGAGGCCGTTGAGGGCGGCGCTGTCGTCGGCTCGGCGAACGGTGGCGACAACCTGTTGGAAAACGATGTGCTTGGTGCCGATGGCGGCCGGGTGAATGGTTTCACCTATACCGATGTTCACGGCGACCCCACTGCCACGATTGAGCTTTCCGAAGGCGGATCGGAAACGGTCAAAACGCAATACGGCACGCTGACTGTCGGGAGCGATGGCACGTGGTCCTATACGCCGGACAAAAGCTTGCCTCATGCTAGCCCGCCATCCGAAGACCCGCTGTTTGATAATTTCAGCTATACCACCATCGACGGGGATGGCGATGTCTCGGCCGGTTCGGCGACGCAGGTCATCACCATAGCCGACACGGTACCAGAGTTCGGGACGCCTGAAGATGCTTCGATTGAAGAGCAGTATCTGGCGGTCGGGACCAATCCCGACGCGGGCCCGACCAAAGTCGGCGACACCCTGAACCTGACGCCGGGCAAGGATAGTGTCGAGGTGAAACTGGCCGCTGCGACCCTGCCGAGCGGGTTGAAATCCGATGGTGTGGACATTCGCATTGTTCTCTCCGGGGACGGTTACACGCTGACCGGCGATACCGGAACGGGAACCGACCCTGTGACTGATCCCGTGTTTGTCGTGACCTTGACGGACCCGACCTCGGATGCGGCTGGCTATACTTTTGAACTGTTGCGTCCGCTTGATCACAATGGCGAGACACAACTGGACCTGAAATTCGACGTTTTGGTCGAAGACAGTGACGGCGACACCGACACGGCAAGTTTCACCGTCGCCGTGATGGATGACGCGCCGGCTGACAGCATCACCGGAAAAATCGACGAAGATACCGCCGAACCGTTCACTTTCAACATCTCGGCTGATGCGACGGATGAAAACAGTGGAATCGAGCAGGGCGGTAGCACACTTGTCGGCACCCCAGTTGCCGGAGGCACGGAATATACGACCGCCAACGGAACTGTAACGATCAGCCCGGATGGCAAGCTCAGCTATCTTCCCGCCGCAAATTTCAGCGGGACTGAGGTTTTCGAGGTCGTCACCAACGATGACGGCACCCCCACCAGCACCGCGGTCACGATAGAGGTCGCACCCGTGGCCGATGAACCGGATCTAGAGGTAGGTGCCGCAGACATCAGCACGTCCGAAGACACGGCTGTTCTGCTTGGCCTGACGGCGCCTGTCATCACAGATGATGGCAACCCTGCTGGCCGCAACAACCCCACGGCTGAACGGATCGGGCCCATCACCTTGAGCGGTCTGCCCGAAGGGGCGATCCTGTCTTGGGGTGGCGGTTCCGCAACCGTCGATGCCACTGGCAGCGTCACGATTGCGTTGATTGATCCTCAATTGACCGTAGAGGGCACAACCGCCTCACCCGATCATCTGAAGATGTCCGCCGCAGAGTTCAACGCGCTTGAAGTCCTGCCCCCCGCGAACAGTCACCAGAATTTCGAGGTGAGCTATAGTGTGACCAGCTATGAGGTCGACGGCGATGGCGACATTCGCGAAGACGCGACCGGCACGCCGCTCGCCGGGGCCACCAGCACGGAAACCGTCATGGTCTATGTCGATGCGGTGACCGATCCGGTGACGCTGGAATTCAACGGCGCGGATGCGGCGGATGTCGAGAATGCCGTCGAGATCGACTATGACAATGCCGGCGCAATGCCCAGGGCCGACATCACCCTGAACGAGGACAAGACGGTTAACCTGTCCGAGATCCTCACGGCCAGTTTTGACGATCTCGACGGAAGCGAGGCCCGGTCGATCACCATTACGAACGGCAGCGGCGCGGATATCGTGGTGAACGGCACGACGGTCGCGGCGAATGACGACGTAACCATCGACGCACCGCTGCTGCGCACCGGCACGGCGGGTCTGCCCGATATCAATATCGGCGGGACGTCTGATTTCAGTGGTGATCTTGATGGTATCACGGTCACATTGAACGGGCAGGATACCGATGACGATGGTCATTGGGACGGCAGCAGCGCCGTGTCTGGCACAACCGCCACAAAGGAAAGCGACAGTGTCACGCTGAACCTGCATGTCATGCCGGTTGCAGATGATGTGGTGGCCGAAACGGCCGTAGGTTATGAGGACACCCCCATCCACTTCCTTGCCGGTGTCGAAGTAACCGATGACAGCACCGTTCCCGGTGAGGGCGGCAACGAGGTCATCACCGAAATCTCGTTTGAGGTGCCAGCAGGCTGGAAGGACATAACGCCACCATCTGTCTGGACCGGGAACCCGGCAGAGGCCCCGGATACCGAACTGGTGGGCTCTACCTATACGATCACGTTCAACGGCGGCAGTCAGGACGACCGCGAAACCTATCTGGATGGTTTTACCATCACGCCGCCTAATCACGACAGCACGGACGTGACGATCACCCTGAACATTTCCACCCGGGACGAAAGCGTGGTCAACAGCGCGCCAGAGAACGCGACGGTCACTGTCGAGCATGACCTTGACGTGAGGGTGAACCCGGTAGCCGAAAAGGTCGGCACCGACACCGATGGGGATGGCCCGGACGATCTGACGATGACCAAGGGCTTCGAATACCAGAACCCCGGACAGGAAGACACATGGTTCAAGCTCACCAACGATGATTTCAAACTGGCCGATGACTGGAGCAACCAGGACAGCGGCGAGGAGACATTCGCACGCCTCACGCCTGAATTGATGTATGGCGACGGCTCTCAGGCCGATGCGACCGGTTCGCTTGTGCGTTGGAATGATGGAAGCGATTGGCAAGAGGTGATCTTTGACGGATCGCCGATCGACGTGCCGATGGACTACCTCGATACGGTGGAATTCCGCGCGGCCGAGAATTTCTCGGGCCAATTCAACATCAAGGTTCAGGCGCATACCGTCGATCCCGACGATGACGGCACAGGAGTGACGGCCGAGGCCACCACCGGCGAGGCGTACCTGACCAATATCCTGATTGCGCCCAAGGCCGATGATGTGACCCTGTCGCTTGCCGCGCGCACGCAGGGGGTCGAGGATCAGGGGCGCGATGAGGGCAACGACAAGGGCATTCCGCTGGCGATCCGTCCGCTCAGTTCGGACCCGTCCGAGAAGTTCAACATCAAGATCGACAACATCCCCGATGGGGCGGTGCTGAAATACGATGATAAGGTCGTGACCGTTGTCAATGGCAGCGCCCAGATCGACGATTTCGATCCCGAATTGGGCTTGTTCATCACGCCGCCGTTGCACAGCAACAAGGACTTCTCGCTGGAAGTCAGTGCGCAGTCTTTTGACAGGCTTTACGATGCGGATGGCGTACTCGTCATTGAGGATATCTCCGCCTGGACGACGCCGCCCTTGCAGATGTATATCGGGGTCAAAGGGGTCGCGGATGATGCCGATGTCAGCGTGCCTCCAGCAACGCCAAGCTATGTCGAGGCGGATCTGGACGACAACAATGGCAAGGTGGCCCTGAAAGATCTGGTTTCCGCCACGTCGCAGGATGTCGACCCGGATCCCGATGATCAGTCGGAAACCCTGACACTTCAGATTACCGGAGTGCCGGAAGGGTTCGGTTTGACCCAAGGCACATTGTTGACCGGCCCGGACAAGACCGGGGGCGATCGGGTCTGGGTTCTGAAAGACGCCGATATAGGCACGACCGACATCACCGTTCCGGAAAACTTTGCCGGAAAGGTCGACTTTCAGGTGTTGCCGGTCACAACCGAGAATGACGGCGACTCCAATACCGCCGACACCGCGACCACCGTCAGCTTTATCGTGATCCCGTCGCCCGAGGCGACGGTCACGACGGCGGCGGAAATCGTCGAGGATACATTGCAACCCATCAATTTGGGCATCGTCCATCAGAATGGCGATACCGATGAGGTGCTGGAAGATGTCCGCATTCGTGTCTCTGACACGGAGGGGGATTTCACGCTGTTTGTCGGCGCGCCGGGGTCCGAGGTGGCCCTGTCGGCGGCGGGTCTGACAACTGTTGTTGTGGGCGGAGAGGACTACTACGAACTGTCCGCCACGCAGGTGGCCCAACTATCCGCACAGGGGGCGCCCCATCTTGATCGCGATCTGGGTGGATTCGATCTGTTCTACCGGATCACCGATCCGGGCCACGGAACGGTTGGCGCAGTAACCGGTGACTGGACGCCCGGCCGCTTCGATCTGACCGCCACCCCGGCAAGCGACGCGCCGAGCCTGTCTATCGCCGACAACAGCTTTACGGTGAACAACGCCGGTGAACAGGTGACGATCCATCTGAACATCCAGAACCCGGATGACGATGGCAGTGAACGTCTGGTGCGCGTCGTTTTGGATAATGTGCCCGAGGGCGTGACCGTGGACGACGGCCAACTGCTTGGCGATGGAACATGGTTGCTGACCTATGAAGGCGCTGCCGCGCTCAAGGTGGAAGGCGCGGGCGGCCTGGACCTGCCAGTGACCTTTACCGTGGGCGATGTCGCAGCAGGCCTGGAGAACGCGCCGATTACGGTCACTGTGCAGACGCAGGACCGTGGCGATGTGCCGGGGATCGACACCGAAGTTCTGGAGGACAGCGCCGATTGGTATCTGACCACGGACTTCAGCTCGGCTGGCGATGGTGCCCTTCCCGCGTCCATCCAGCAGTGGGAATACAACGACACCCACGCAACCGAGGACGAAAGCTTCAGATTGTCGGACATGATCGACGCACAGATCGTGGCAAACACCGACAGCCCCAATATCCTGACGGTCACGATTGGCGATCTGCCAACGGATGCAGTGGTGGCGGGTATGGTGCAGACCACCATCGACGGCCAGACGGTGTGGACCGCGTCGGTTACGACCGATCAGGGTGACAATGCCGCGGCCGTTCAGGCCAAGCTGAATGCGCTGATGGAAAGCATCAGGATCACTGCGCCGGAAAACGCCAACGTCAACAACTTTGGCGATCTTCCCTTCAACGCGACGTTAACCACAGCGGTTGCCGGTGGTGGAATCTCCGAAACCCGGACGATCGCACCGCAGGTGCCGATCGATCCGGTGACGGACGAAGCCGAAATCAGCATCGTACTGGGCGCGGATGATACCGATGGAAGGGTCACTGAAAGCGATGACGAGATACCGCTGACCATCACCGTGACGAACCCTGCCGATGGTCCTGACGGGTCGACAGTAACTGGCGATCTCTATCTGCAGATCACCGGCAGCAACGGGCTGGGTGACGGGACGTTGACGCAAGGTGGCACGACGCTGACCGCAGAAGCCGTCACCGGCGTGGCGGGCATTCCCGATGGCACCTACTATGTCATCGAGAATGTCGAGATGGACGGGCCGCAGGATATCGTCTTCAAGCCCGATTCGATGGAGGCAGGCGATGTCACGGTTGATGCCTGGATCCGCAACATCGAAACCGGCGCCGCCGCAAAGACAGCGACTGGCAGCGCGACCATTCCGGTCGAACTGAGCAACGACGGTGTCACGCTTCTGCCGCCCGACGGCCCGATGGTTGGTAACGAGGCTTTGACCTCTGATAACGATGCGCTGGTTGAA
>Ga0209344_10003339_pt1 | contig 16042 bp, 16 predicted proteins | sample Cruoilmetagenom6_FD_187293 | JGI IMG/M metagenome (GOLD analysis project Ga0209344, IMG submission 187293) | Oil polluted marine microbial communities from Coal Oil Point, Santa Barbara, California, USA - Santa Barbara Oil Seep Sample 6 (SPAdes)... | ecosystem: Environmental > Aquatic > Marine...
CCGCAGCGGGTTAAGCACCGTCAGGTAAAATTTAGATGGCAAAACCATGAAACGATTAATCATTCAAACACAGGATATACAGGCATTAATGGCGGTTAGCGCCGGCTATGCCCGTAAAATCATTAGGGACATAAAAAAAGAATTGGGAAAAGACAAAAAGAAACCCGTTACCATTCGGGAATTCTCCGAATACATGGGTTTAGAATATGAAGAGGTGCTCAATGAAATTAATAGAGCTGTCCAAAAAACCCAAAAAGCTTCTTAACCCAACAAGTCTCCAAAAACTCATCCTTTCAATTTTCTACTCTTTTTTTACCACTTTATACCACTTTAGCTTCCTTTCCAATCAGCTCCACCTTTAGAATTATCAATAAATTTCACACCTCAGTACAATTGCTCTTGGTCAGCCCAAAACCTTTCTTTAAGAAAAATAAAACAGCTGTTTGCCACTCGTTAACTAACAACAACTGACAACCCACAACTGACAACCGAGAACTGACAACCCAATTCTTTTCCCTATTTTTGAGACCAAATAACCAGTCCCGTGCCTAGAGATACCCCATTAGTTTCCATAATAATCCCAACTTTCAACCGCACCCATCTAATTGGTGAGACCTTAGATTCTGTTTTGGCACAGACGTATCAAAACTGGGAGTGTCTTGTGGTGGATGATGGGAGTACGGATAATACGGCTGAGTTGATGGCAACGTACATTGCCAAAGATTCAAGATTTCAATATCACCATAGACCCAAAGACAGATTGCCGGGCGGGAATGCTGCACGGAATTATGGGTTTGAGAAGAGTAAGGGGGCGTATATTCAATGGTTTGATGATGACGATTTAATGGTGGCAGAGAAGTTGGAACTTAAGGTTGCTGTTTTGATAAAAAACAATGTAGACTTTGTAATTAGTAAGACCAAATACTTCAACAAAAAAAATGGGAACTTTAAAAATTATGATTTTGAACCAAAGGATGTAACTTTTGACATGTTTGCAACAGATTATGTTAAGTGGTATACTCCAGATATGATGTTGATGAGAAAAATAGCTGAAAGAGTTCGTTTTAATGAAAACCTAACGGCTGGTCAAGAGCATAATTTTATTTGTCAATTACTTTTAGAAACCACAAATTTATACTTTTTAAAAAAATTTCTCACCCTGAGACGATATAGTGAAACTTCTATACAAGGAAAAAGAGATAAGAACAAATTTCTTCATTTCCAGATAATAAATGATTTTCACTGGCTAAATTATTTGCAACTTTTTAAACAAGCTAATAGCCAAAAATTTAATAAATTCTCACTTTTACAACCAGGAGGTGCTTATTTGGCATCTAAAAATAAAATTAAACTTCCTAAAGGATATTGGATAGAATTTTTAAAAGTATACAAAGGAAAAAGTATATATCTACTGCTTGCTATTATTAGCAATAAAGTTTTTGGCAGATATAAAAGATTTTTTAAGAAATTGAAATAATTTTTTCATTTAGAAAAATATGGTTGATAAAAAAAACCCTTTAATTTCAGTTATAATTTCTTGTTATAATGATGTGGATTATATTCAGCAGGCAGTTGATTCTGTCCGTGGCCAAACTTATCTAAACACTGAAATTATAGTTGTGGACGATGGTTCAGATGTGAAAACGAGAAAGGTACTCAAGTCTTTAGAAACTAAAATTGAGACCTTAATTTTGCAAGAAAACAAAGGAGTAAGCGCGGCAAGGAATAAAGGTATAGAAGTATCAAAGGGAGATTATATCATGATATTGGACAGTGATGATTATTTGGAACCTACCTTTCTCGAAAAGGCCATTAAATACTTCAGGGAAGAAAATGAGGTACGCATGGTTTCTTGTTATGCCAATTTGATTTATGGAAAGAATAAGAAAGATCTTTTAAAGCCCAACGGAGGGGACATAATTTCCTTTTTGAACAACAATTGCGCTTTGGGCACTTCTTTATATAAGAAAGATGATATAGCGGAAATAAATGGCTATGATGAGAAAATGCTATTGGGTCTTGAAGACTGGGATTTCAATATCAGAATTATGGCACTTGGTGGAATGGCACAAGTTATTACAGAGCCATTATACAATTATAGAATCAAAGGAAACTCGCGAAATGAAAAAGCAAAGAAGCATAAAACCGAAATTTTAAAATATATTGTAACTAAAAATATCGATTTATATCAATTACATATTGAACAGACCCTACCAAAACTTTTTTTCAGAATGGAAAAACTAGAAAAAGAACATGGAAAACTTTCAAAAAGTTTGGAATATAAATGCGGTAAATTTTTTATAGCTCCCTTACGGTATTTCAAGAATTTAGCAAATAAATGAAAGGGACTTTAAGTACGCCGTTGGTTTCTGTTATAATTCCTAATTATAATCACGCCAGATATTTAGAGAAACGTCTCGATAGTATATTGAACCAAACTTTTCAGGATTTTGAAATTATAATTATAGATGATTGCTCTACTGATACAAGTGTCGATTTTTTGAAAACGTTTAAAAGTCATCCGAAAGTTTCACATTTTATTATAAATGAAAAAAATTCTGGTTCTCCTTTTGCCCAATGGAAAAAAGGGATTGAACTTGCAAAAGGTAAATTTATATGGATTGCTGAAACCGATGATTTTGCAGAATTAGTTTTTTTGGAGAAAACAGTTTTAACACTCGAAAATAACCAAGATTCCAATTTGGTATATGCAGATTCTACAATTGTAAATGATGAAGGTGAAAGTACTGGTTTGTGGAGTAGTATTAAAAATGATCGCTTTAAAACCACTAAATGGTCAAATGATTATGAAATTTCAGGAAGAAAAGAGGTAATTGATTTTTTGTTGCATAGCACTACAATTAATAATGCAAGTGCTGTTCTATTTAGAAAAAAGAGTTTAGTTAATATAAGTTTTTTAAATGAACTTGCAGCGTACAAAACCTCAGGTGATTTGTTTACATATATTTTTGTTGCGCTTCAGGGCAAAATCTCCTATATAGCCCAACCTTTGAATAATTATAGGGAACATGTTCTAAACGTTACTAAAAAGAATACAAAAAGCGGATTGTTGTATATTGAAAGAATTCGATGTTTTGAAAAAGCACTAAGCCAATTAGAAGAAATCAAGTTCTCAAAAATGGAATTGTATAACCTCAAAAGGGGATATAAGCATATTTTAAAGAAGAATGGTTACAGATTAATTGATTTAGGGTTTAAAAAAGAAGTGTTTCAGTTTATCAATTGCATGGTGCAATCAAAATTAATAAGTAAAAATGAAGGAAGTTTTTATGCACTGCTATTTAAGATATTTGCACTAAATCACAAAGCACTGAAAAAAGTCATGAAAAAGATGATTAGGAAAGTATTATGATGGTTCAAGATAATAAGATTAAAATTGTTCAACTTTTTGATAGCTATTCAAATTTCTATCAACCATATATTCCACCTGTTATTGAATCTTTAAAAAAAATGAATGGTTTAAAGATAACGGTGAATGCATTTAATGGGAAAAGTGATGGGAATGTAGTTGTTTTTCCATCTTATTACAGGAGAAAATTTAAGGAAAAGCTTTACGAATTAACCCATAGGTTAAACCAAAAACTGAATTATGCAGAAACTTATTTTCTCCAAAAAAATATAGATATCGTTCATATTCAGCATTCTTATTTATTTCCAAAAGTTTTAGGCTTACTCTCATTGGAAAAAAATAAACGTCCAAAAATAATTATTAGTCTAAGTGGTGGAGATACCTATGTAAAACCGTGGGTTCAGAAAAAATGGGCTGACTTTTACAGCAACTACGGTAATAAAGTGGATGCCTTTATTACCATGAGCGAGCACCAAAAAAAATATTTGCATACCAAATGGGGTATTGATAACGCTAAAATTCATGTGATTCCAATTTCATTTGGCCCCAGATTTAATAGTACACCAAAAAAGCCAACTACGACAAAAATTAAAATCGTATCTGTTTTCAGAATGTGTTGGGAAAAAAACATTGACGGCAATCTACGTGTAATAAAACACATAAAAGAATCTGGAATATCAGTCCAGTATGATATCTATGGCAGCGGTAAAGAGAAAGGTCAATTTTATTATTTAGTAGATAAATATGGAATACAAGAGTGCGTAAATTTGATCGGAGAGATTGAAAATAACAAATTAAAAAAAAGAATAAGAGATTATGACTTTATTTTACAACTTAGCCATTCAGAATCGCTTGGAATGTCTGTTATTGAAGCCCAATCCATTGGGGTTCCAGCAATTGTTTCTAACGCAGGAGGGCTGCCTGAAATAGTAGACCACGAAAAAACCGGATTTGTCGTGGAATCTTATGAAATTGAGCATGCTGCTAAAATGATGATAAAATTATGGACTAAAGCTGACCAGTATATAGAGTTTTCAAGAAATGCAATATTAAGATCTCAGGATTTATTTAATATTGAAAATGAGGTTAGAAGTTTAATAACCCTTTATAAGGACGTAAACAAATAGATTATAAATATGTGTTTAGTTTCGGTATGTATGATATGTTATAATCAAGAAGATTATATAGAACAAGCTATTAAGGGTATAATCGAGCAAGTAACTAGTTTTGAGTTTGAATTTATTATAGCTAATGATGCCTCAATCGACAATACTCATAATGTAATATTACAAGCTACAAAAATGCTACCGTCTCATGTAAAACTTAAATATTATAATCATTCAAAAAATTTGGGTTTAATTCCAAATGCAATTTTCGCTTTAAAGCAATGTACTGGGAAATATATATCTTTTTGTGAAGGTGATGATTATTGGATCGACTCACAAAAGCTTGAAAACCAGATAAATTTTTTAGAAAGTCATCCTGAATACAATCTGATTACTGGAGCTGTGCGCAGATTCAATCAAAATAGCAAACTCTTTATTGAACCAATTCGCATTAATGACTATGATTTTACATATAAAGATATGATAGTAAGAAATCATTGTATTTCATGTACAACTACATTTAGAAATTATATAAAGTATGATGTAGATTTTAAATTGTTTGAAGAACGGGGCATAGATTCACAAATATGGATTAGAGCGCTTGGAAAAAATGGAAAAGGAAAATATTTAGGCCAAATAACTGCGGTTTATAGAAAGCATGAAGGGGGTGCTTCTACAAAAATGCATAACAGTACAAATACATTTGAAAAAAAAATGGCCTCTGCAAAACGAAAAATAAATAAAGCTATTTTTTGGAATAATTATTTTGATAAAGAAGCAAAGGAATCAGTTTTAAAGGTAGAAAACAAAATGTATAAGTACATGTTAAAACTTTCTCTAAGAAATGCACATCCAAAATTTTCGAGTCTTTATTTTATAAAATTTATAAAGACTTTGCTGTTGCTTAAGTTAAAGCGTGGTAATATTAGTAAGTAATCGTAGTTATTTTAATCTATGAAATATGAATTTAAAACAATCAATACGGAATTTACTAAACAAGCTACCTCACGTTAGAGGCCTATACAAAGAAAATTTGCGATGGAAACATAATTCTCGTGTTCCACCTGGTCATTTTTATTCGCCAATTGTATCCCTTGACCAAGTAAAGCTGAAAGAGGATATTATTTGGAAACCTGATGAAACAAGTACGTTAAATAACATTGAACTTAACCCTGAAAAGCAGAAAGTATTACTTGGTAATCTGGAATGTTTTTACTCGGCATTAACTTTTACATCTGAGCCCATTAAGGAAAACAGATATTTTTTAAAGAATACTTTTTACTCCTACACTGATGGTAATGTGCTTTACGCTATGATACGTCATTTTAAACCTAAAATAATAATAGAAATAGGCTCGGGTTTTTCTTCTGCACTAATGATGTATGTGAATGATATTTTCTTTAACAGTGAAATAGCGCTGAAATTTATTGAACCTTACCCTACTCGGCTAAAATCACTTATGGTTGGTCAAGAAATAAAGCTATGGCATTTTTAAGTTTTTAAAATAATAAATGAATCCACTATTGAAAATAATCATCTTCGACGGAAGCTTTAAAACCACGCCTTTTATAAATCGGTTGGCAAAAGGATTAGCGTGCAAGCATCAGGTATATATTCTTGGATTTAATGAAAAGCTACAGCATCCAGTTGAAGGGGTTTATTATGTTCCCTTAGGTAGTAATCAAAGCAAGTTGAGATTTATTTTTACTTCCTTAAATTGGATTTTTCGAGCAAGAAAGTTTCACTTATTATTTCCCACACTTAAAAAAATGGTTAAAGGAAACCGACAAGTAATACAACAACAGAATTTAGATTTGGCGCTCATGAACCTTAGTCCAGACCTAATACATTTGCAATGGCCCTCTGTAATTCCTTGGTTTGAAGGAGTGCTTTTAAAACAGCAAATCCCAGTAATATTGAGCCAAAGGGGGTTTCATAATAATGTTCGCCCTTTTATTGATGAAAATAATTTTAAGTATCTGCAAGAATGGTATCCGAAAATGGCGGGGTTTCATTCGGTGTCCGAAGCTATTTCAATTAATGGCGATAAAATTTGGAGTTCATCAAAAAAAATAGATAAGGTAATTTATACAGGCTTGCCATTACAAGAAATATCATTTAATGAAACTTATGCGTCTTCAAAAGTATTGAAAATGCTTTCAATAGGAAGAACGCACTGGAAGAAAGGATATGATTACGCTTTGCGATGCTGCAGTTTACTTAAAGAAAGAAATGTTTCCTTTACTTATACAATAATTGGAGGGGCAGGGGATGAGGAGTTACAGTTTTTAGTTGACGATCTCGGTTTGGAGGATTGTGTATTATTAGAAAATAGAAAAACACAACAAGAAGTTTTCAAATGCATGAGCGAAGCATCTTTGCTATTGATGCCAAGCTTGGAAGAGGGATTGCCTAATGTAGTAGTGGAGGCCATGGCCATTGGTCTGCCTGTACTCAGCACCAATTGTGGTGGGGTTTCTGAATTGGTTACAAATAATAGAGAAGGTTGGCTGGTTCCAACTCGAAACCCAAAAGCAATGGCTGATGCTATTGAGGTTTTTGTTCAGTTGCCCCTACAAAGGATAGAAGAAGTTCGCCTAGCTGGAAGAAAAAAAGTGGAGAAACAACATGCAGAGGAAGGAATGGTCCAGTTAATGGAGGTTCTATACAGGGAGGTTATTTTTAGAAAAGGTTTAAACTAAGGTTTTTGCCCCAAGAACATTAAATATGGTTTTAAAAACAAGAATCCGCTTAGTTGATATTGAATAAGTTATGATCAAGTTTATAATATGAATAAAAGCTTAATAAGATGAGTTATAGACTTAAGAGATTTATACGAGGTTTGCGGTTTGGATTGCTCAGGGAAGTGTTTTTTGAACACGATCTAAAAAATATTCCCAATATTGAACCTAGACTTCCGGTAGCAATGAAAGTACTTGGAGAATCGGAAATTTCAAGAATAAGGGAGGTGGCAGAATTTTCCGATCAGGTTTTTAATAAACGAATGAAAAGAGAGGACACTTGTTTCGTTTCGGAAAAATCAGAAAGACTTTTAAGTTTTCATTGGTTGCAAACCAAAGGAAATCACTTTGTAAAGCCAACAGGCCAATGGGAGAAAATAAAAGAGGGGGAGGCTGTAATATATCACGTCTTTGTGCATAAGGACTTTAGGGGCAATAAGCTTAACGGTCATGCGTATTCCCATATATTAAGACATTGCAGGGATCTAAAAATTAAACGTGTTTGGATTTATACACATAAATCGAATATTGCAAACATTAAGGGGTTAAAAGCTATAAACTTTAAAATGTATAGAGAAACTCTTAGTTTGAGATTCAATAATCGGTATTATTTGCTTAGGGCCAAAGAACTTTAAATTATATCATAGACAGTTTTTTGTAGGCTTCACCAAATAGATTTATGCGTTGCATAAATTAATATGAAAGCCTGCTGATCCTTAGGGTGGCAGTAAAGGTTATGCTAAGAAAGCGGCAATTTTTCTGTTTGGGCTAATTTATAATTTTTGCCTATTCCTAAAAGGCCAAAGCACTTTTTAAATTTCTTATATTTAACCCCTCAATCAACCAAAATCCAACATTGAAAACTATCAAAACCCCAATAATTCCAATCCACCAGCAATTCGCAAAAGTAAATGGGCCCCATGTATTGGACAGGAAAGCTATTTGTATTTTTGTTGCTACTGGTTTTTTTTTGGATGCGGATAGCTATTGGAAAGACCAAAAAGTACTTTCCCCTGCTTCAGAAAATATCCTTGACGATAATGGTTTTATAGTTGAAAGTAAACCTTGGTTCCAATGGCATTACAGTCCGCGTAATATTAGTTTTGAAGCTGCATTGGAAGAATTTACCGTCTTATTTGAGCAAATTATTTCCGAACAACTTAAAGATTCAAAAGTAATTCTTCCACTTTCGGGAGGGTTGGACAGTCGTACCCAAGCGGTTGCAATTTCAAAATTAAAGAATCCCGTGACCGCCTATAGCTATTCCTTTAAAAACGGTTTTTCAGAAAGTGGGATTGCGAGAAAGATGGCAAACAAATGTGGTTTTGAATTTAAGGAGTACATTATTGAACCTGGTTATTTATGGTCGAAAATCGAAGAGCTTGCCAGTATTAATAGTTGCTATTCAGATTTCACACATCCTCGCCAAATGGCAGTACTGTATGAATTTAAAAAAATGGAAGGGACCTTTTCCTTGGGACATTGGGGAGATGTGCTTTTTGACCGTGGTGCAGCAGAAGGAATTACTGATGGGGATTTATTGGAAATAATCTTAAAAAAAATTGTAAAAAAGGGAGGAATGGAGCTGGCTAAAGCCCTTTGGCAGGAATGGGGGTTGGAAGGCGATTTTGAAAGTTATTTACGGGAACGAATTGCTGTTCTGCTAAATAAAATTGAAATAGAAAACCCAAGTGCAAAACTTCGAGCCTTTAAAAGCTTGTATTGGGCCCCGCGCTGGACCTCCGTAAACCTTTCGGTCTTTGAGGCTGCAAACCCTATAAGCTTGCCTTATTATAACGATAGAATGTGTGAGTTTATCTGTACCGTTCCAGAGGAATATCTGGCAGATAGAAAACTTCAAATTGCCTATATAAAACAGCAAAGTCCTGCTATGGCAAAAATAACTTGGCAAGATCATAAGCCATTCAACCTCTATAGCTTTCAAAATAACAAAGCGCCAAACAATTTACCATTTCGAATAGCAAACAAACTCAAAAGAACCATTAGAGGAAAAATGGGAAAACCTTATATTCAGCGAAATTGGGAATTGCAGTTTTTGGGAATGGAAAACGATGAAAAACTACAACAATGGATATTTTCTGAAAACCTATATCCTTTTATTTCAAAAACCTTAGTTGCACAGTTTTATAACAGTTTTAAAAATGTGGATGCTGTTAAATATTCTCACTCGTTGAGTATGTTGCTTACTTTGGCTGTATGGCATAAAAAAAGAGGCAATGAAGCGGATTAAAATTCTTTATACCATACCAAACTTTAAAACAGCAGGTAGTCAATACGTATTACTTGCCTTGCTCAGAAAAATTGACAGAAATATATTTGATCCTTATGTATGTGTTGAAAAATTTCCCGAGAGCGTTCCAGCAGATATTTTAGAAGAAAAACGTTTTCTTTTTGAATGGACAGGAAACAAAATTCAAGACATTTTAAATTTCAGAAGGCTTTTAAAAAAAAATAAAATAGCTATTGTACATTCCTGGGATTATAAATCAAATTATTTGGAAGCTTTAGCAGCGAAATTAGCAGGAGTAAAATACGTATACACAAAAAAAAATAACGGTTGGTCGAGAAGATGGAGGTTAAAAAGCGTTTTTTCAAGTCATATTGTCTATGACAATCCCGAAATGAAAGAGCGGTTTTTTGGTTCTTTATTTTTTAAGAATAGATTATCCTTTATTCCACATGGAGTAGATACGGATATTTTTAAGCCTATGGCCGCGGTGCCCCACGAAAACTTTAATATAGTTTGCATCGGAAATATTGGAGCCAATAAAAACCAATTGGTTCTCATTGAGGCCTTAAAGCATCTTCCTAGAAAGGTAGTTTTGCATTTATATGGAAAAGAGGATAAGAATTATAGAAAGGAGCTAGATGGATATATAGCAGATAATAACTTAAACTCCCGCATATTTTTCAATGGTTTTGTTGATAATAGAGATATTCCCGAAGTTTTAAGAAATATGGATCTATTTGTTCTCACATCGCTTAATGAAGGACTCCCTGTTTCTATTTTGGAAGCCTTATCTTGTGGTGTCCCTGTGATATCCTCTGATTCTGGAGGTGGCGCAAAATTCATTTTAGAGAAAGGCGGAGGGTATCTATTTGATTTGGAAACTCCAGAAAGCTTAATAAAGCATCTGAATAGATTAGTTCAAAGCCCTAATGAATTAGCGTCACTCTCTAAGGAAGGTAGGAAGAATATAGTAACAAATTTTTCAATTCAAAATGAATTGGCTGCTTATGAAAAATTGTATGTGAAGATGAAATAGTGATTATGAGTAAATTTAACAAACATATTATTATTGTTGGTTCTGCGCGAAGTGGTACGAGCTGGTTGTGTGAGCTTTTGGCAAAACCGTATCGATATCGGTTGCTTTTTGAGCCTGAGCACGAATTCAATACAAAGGAAGGGCACCTTTTATGCGACCGATGGATAAGTGATGCTCAAGAAGCAGGCAAAGGTCATAATTATCTAAAAAGGGTTTTTTTAAACAGAATAGATAATAATTGGATTGCGCAACTCAGTAACCGAAAGTGGAAACGACACCTATGGCCACTTATTCCAAAAAGGTTTATCATAAAATTTGTCCGATGTAATCTGGCGGCAAACTATATGAATAAAACCTTTAAAATCCCCGTCATTCATATTATCCGAAACCCCTTTGATGTGATAGAATCACAACAGCGAGTTAGATTTCCTTGGCTATACGATTTAAGTCGTTTTGAAAAACAGAAAAAATTAGTGACTTTATTAAAAGAGAAATATAATTTTAATTTAACCAATACTGTTTTATTGTCTGACGTAGAAAAATTAGCAGTCCGATGGTGTTTGGAGAATATCGTTACATTGGATATTTATAAAAATCGAAATACTAATTATAAGGTGGTTAAATTTGAAGCCTTGCGAAATGACAAAGAGGTATATGTGAATATTTGCAAAGAATTTAACTTACAAATCTTGCCCGATATTGAGGCGATTTATGAAAATCCTTCCAGTAAGTCACATTCACGAGGACTAAAGGGTAATAAACCTCAGAAAATATCCTTGAATCAAGAGGAAGTAGAAAGCATTAGTTCTATTTTACAAACATTTGATCTTAAGTTTTATCCCATTAATAAAAAATAATAATTTGCTCACATTTTTAAAGATATATAGAAGAAGGAGGAAACGAAAGCTAGCCAAAAGGATTTTTGAAAATTTAAATATAGATTTTAATGGCTATAAGAGAGTTTATCATTTTCATGTTCGTAAAAGTGCTGGTACCAGTGTAAATGCTGCTTTTTGGGCTTTAGGGGGCTTATCGTTAAAGAAACTTAAGCGGGAGCCTCTGGCCATTGGGAAAAATAGAATTTTTGTACGCAACAATAAAGAGTTGATTGAAAAGGGAGATTTTCATTTTGCAAACTCCCATATTCCATTTTGGAGTGTAAATATCCCGAATGGCACCTATACATTTTGTTTTTTTAGAGAACCTTACGAACGTTTGATCTCATTGTATCGATATTATAAATGGATAGAAGAAATGCCAGCCGAGGCAAAAAAAACAGATCCGCACTTTATTTCCTTAAATAAATACTCCCATTGGATTGGAAATAGCTTTTCAGAGTTTCTTGACAATTTACCCAAAAACCATCTAATGAACCAGTTGTATATGTTTTCAGAAAATTATGATATTGATACCGCAATAAAAAATGTCGAGAGAATTTCAGCAGTATTTTTTCAGCATAATTTCAAAAATTCCATTGATGACTTATCCCAAACATTAAACTTGGAACTAAGTGTTAAAAGAGAACGAAGTAGTTCAAAAAAAGTTTCTATAAATATTTCAGAAACCGAAAAAAATAAAGCATTATTATACTTAGCGCCGGAATATGATTTCTATAATATTATTAAAAGTCGGTATGGGTATTAAGAAAAGAATTAAATCCCGGTTGCGATTATTTACTACCTTAAAATGCAAGCAACCCATTGTCATATTTCAAAGTGATGACTGGGGAATGGTAAGGTCGCCGGTAAATAAGGATTTTATTGCAGATTACGGAGAACCTAAAATTTGGGCTTATGACCAATTGGAATCAGTTGAAGAACTAGAGCTACTCTATCAGGTGCTATGTAAGTACAAAGATGCAAATGGATATCATCCGTTGATAGAGGCAAACTTTATAGTTTCTAATCCTGATTTTATCGCTACAAAAGAAGTTGATTACCAGTCAATAATCTTAAAACCAATTACACAATACCGAGACCTTATTAAAAAATGGAATGAAGGAATAACAAAAAGAATATTTATACCTCAGTATCACGGTCGGCTACATTTTAATTATGAAAGAATGTTGGAGATGATTCAAAACGATACTGTTAGTAAGGATATATTTGATTTACAATTTCATGGGGGGTTAAACAATTATAAACATGGTGGTTGGACACTCCATAGTGAATATCAAAAATGGGAGGATGGATCTGAAATGTCATCCATACAATTGCTGAAATGGTTAAATACCGGTATTTCAGATTTTCAAAATGCGTTTGGTTATTTTCCTAAAAGTACCATTGCTCCACAATATGTATTTACTCCAAAAACTGCAAAGGCTTTTGTAGAGTTGGGTTTTCAAGTTGTTCAAGGCACAAATATGCAGATGTATAAAAAAAGCAATAAGAAAATCTCAAGACATGTACCCACTGGCTCTAAGTATTACAAAGGTTTGGTAGCGCTTAGCAGGAATATAAAATTTGAGCCCTCTAGAGGGAATATAGATTGGAAATACAAGGCTGCAATAAAAAAATGTAAAAAGCTTATTAATAATAATATACCTATCATTATTGATTCACATAGAATAAATTATGTTGGGAAATTTGCAGAAGAAGGAAGAGAGGAGCTGGACAAGTTAATGGATGGTTTGACAAAAATGGGGTGTATATTTTTATCATCTGAAGAGTTTGGCGAGGCCATTATGAATGATGGAGTTTATCGCGAATTTGGTACCCAAAAGAAACAAAAAATCCAATTCGCAAATAACTCTAAAATTGTACAATTAATTAGAAATCAAATTACTTAATTTTATTTCAGGTTCGTTTTTAGAATGAAAGAATTACTAATCATACCTTTTGCACAAATAAGTGAACAAGATTGGACAGATTTTCATCAATCCTGCATTGATCCAGTAGTATTTTATCAACATCCATTTCTAAGTGCTTACAGCAAAACCATCAATGAAAGTATAGACATATTGCTTTACAGGGAGGATGGCAGGACATTAGTTGCACTACCAGGAAAGTTTGATGGACAAAAAAAGATATTTTCTAACTTAACTTATCTCGGCTGGGACAATCTTAATTTCTTAGTGGTTAATAGTTTGATTGAAAGTGCTTTAAAAACCTTTTTTGTAGAGTTGTTTAAAGTTGTAGACTTAGTTATTTATAAAAATATAAGTCAGAATTGTCAACAAATTATTATACAAAACACTAGGAATTCAACATTTTTTAAAGGGTTTAGATGCCCATTTATCAGCTTACCTACTTCATATCAAACATATTTGGAAACCATAAGTATTTCCTCTAAAAGGACGATAAACCGTAAAACGAATTTTTGTGAGAGAAATGGAGTAAAGTTTAGGTTTTTGTCAAATATCCACAAAGAGTCTTTGAAAGATGCTTTTATAGAATTGAATCGATTACACAGGATGAGGATGGACAATGTTGAAATGGAATCAAAGTTCTTAAAATTAGACTCCCAAAGATTCCACAACGAAATTCTTGATTATAAAAACAAAGAATTTATTCTAATTATTCAGGCGTTAAAAGATGAGAAAGTAATTGGTACACTATATGGATTTGTCTCCTCAAACCAATACGTATATTTTGCCTCTGGAATAGACCCAAATTATTCCAAATATAGTTTAGGTACTGCAATGATGGCAAAAGTTATAGATTATTCAATTTGCAAAGGTTATAAATACTTCGATTTCTTAAGAGGAACAGAAAATTATAAATTCAAATGGACAAAAGAAACTAATCAAAACTATACTTTATATAGTTTTGATAATATTTTTGGGAGGTTTAAGGCAATAAACGAGTATTGGTTAGTGAATAAAATTAGATTAGGCAGAAAACAAACCTTAGTTAATTTGAAAAGATTTTTTTAATATTTTGTAATGTAGCGTCCATTTGCTTAATATTTAGGGTTCCACCTGTAGATGCGTCATTATCTTCTTTATCAAAGATTTCATCTATTTTTATACCTGAAGTGTATATGACAATTAAAAATGAATATTTTAAAAAAATAGAATGAAAATCGGCATCGTCCTTTCCAAAACTCCTGGTTATTCCGAAACCTTTTTCAATTCTAAAATTAAGGGGTTACTGGATAATGGTGCGCAGGTCACCTTGTATTGTCAAAACAAAAAAGCGGATTTCAACCTTTGTCCGGTGGTAATAGCCCCAAAGGTAAGCCGTAATCCGGCGATACAGGCCTGGTACTTTGTAAAGGAGTTTTTTCTGCTTTTACCCTATATGCCTGTGGTCTTGCGTTATATACGTTTAGAACGCAAAGAAGGCACCGGTTTTCTTCAAATTTTTAAAAAGATATATCTAAACGCACATTTGTTAAAAGCCAAATTGGATTGGCTGCATTTTGGTTTCGCCACCATGGCTTTGGGCAGTGAAACAGTAGCCAAAGCCATAAATGCAAAAATGGCGGTTAGTTTCCGGGGTTTTGATATAAATGTGTATCCTATAAAACACCCAGATTGCTATAAATATCTTTGGAAACATGTTGATAAAGTGCACAGTATCTCCCATTATCTTTTAAACAAAGCTATATCCATAGGACTTTCAGTAGAAACTCCCTTTGCCATTATCACCCCCGCTGTGCAATTGGATGCTTTGCCTATGCCCAAAACAATCACAACATCTTCAGAAAGCATTAAAATAGTTACTATCGCACGACTCACTTGGATAAAAGGGTTAGACGTGGCCATTGCGGCAATGGGCATACTAAAGGAGAAGGGCATAAAATTCAAATATTGTATTATTGGGGAAGGGGACCAAAATTATACAGAACGCTATAAATTTATGGTTTATGAGCTCGGCCTAAAAGAGGAGGTTATTTTCTGTGGAAAACTGTCCCATCAGGACACTTTGGAACATTTAGCTACTGCCGATATATATCTGCAACCAAGTCTTAACGAAGGTTTTTGCAATGCCGTCCTGGAAGCACAGGCAATGGGAAAACTTACCATAGCTTCAAATGTAGGGGGCTTGCCGGAGAATATTGTGAATGGCAAAACAGGGTGGTTGTTTGATGATCATAACCCAGAATTGTTGGTAGAGAAAGTTGAAATAATGTTAGACCTACAAGCTGAAGAAAAACAGACTATCTCCCAAAACGCCCAAAAACGTGTAAGTGAAGAATTCAACATAGAAAAACAGCAGTCAGAATTTATTAGTTTTTACAAAAAATAAAGTCCCCCTTTGAAGGGGGATTTAGGGGGATGTGTTCCAAAACCCCAATTAAACAATTAACCAAGTTTGAAACTCTACTACCCAAAATCCCACTACAACAAAGCCCATCGCGGCCTGCTCTTTCCATTATTGAAGCCTTTTATTAAAGCCGAGGGTTACACCGATGCAGAGCGCATTGCTACCTATGGAATTTCCGAAGGGGATTTCGAGCTTACGGAATGTTTGGAAGAGGCAGATGTAGTTATTCTAACCATGGCTTGGAACTATTACGTAAAAACAAAGCAAGAAAGTCTCGCAATTGCTTTTGTAAATGAATGTGGAGCCCTAAATAAAAAGGTGATTGCCT
>Ga0209344_10003340_pt1 | contig 16039 bp, 19 predicted proteins | sample Cruoilmetagenom6_FD_187293 | JGI IMG/M metagenome (GOLD analysis project Ga0209344, IMG submission 187293) | Oil polluted marine microbial communities from Coal Oil Point, Santa Barbara, California, USA - Santa Barbara Oil Seep Sample 6 (SPAdes)... | ecosystem: Environmental > Aquatic > Marine...
CCTTTCGTTACTTCAAGACGAGCCCCGAGATCATCCGCCTAGCCGTTATGATGTATGTGCGGTTTCCTCTGTCGCTTCGCAACGTCGAAGACCTGCTGCACGAACGCGGCATCGATGTCAGCCACGAATCGATCCGGTTTTGGTGGAACCGGTTCGGCCCGTTGTTCGCCGCGGAGATCCGAAGAAATCGTGTCAGTCGGATGCGTGCTCATTCGAACTGGCAATGGCATTTGGACGAGGTGTTCGTAAAAATCAACGGTGAAACCCACTATCTCTGGAGGGCCGTGGATCACGAAGGCGAGGTGCTTGAAAGCTATGTCACCAAGCACCGTGATCGCAAGGCAGCTTTGAAATTCCTTAGGAAATCAATGAAACGCTACGGAAAACCTGAAGTCATCATAACGGACAAACTTCGATCGTACGGCGCGGCAATGAAGGACGTTGGCAATGCTGAACGACAGGAAACCGGTCGCTGGTTGAACAACCGCGCTGAGAATTCCCACCTTCCGTTTCGACGACGAGAGCGAGCCATGCTGCGCTTCCGCCGAATGCGAAGTTTGCAGAAGTTCGTCTCTGTTCACGCCTCCGTTTGCAATCATTTCAACCAGGAACGTCACCTTTACTCACGCGACAATTTCAAGCTCAACCGCACCGCCGCTCTCGCTGAGTGGCGCCAACTTGGCACGGCTTAAAGGACAGCCGTGCTGGCCTAGTGGAGACTAGTTCGCATTCGTCTGACAGCACCCCAAGAACGCCTTGTCTATACAGTACCACTCCTGGCGGTCGCGAAGTCCAGTCTATTGTGGCACAATCTAGCAGAGGGTCTATTCTGATCCCGATGTAATCCAACGCGTGCCCTCCTAACCCAGTTTCGCGCGGTCATGTGGCGTCGTGAAGTCCACTTCTGGCCCAACAGGCACCACTCCTGATGGATTGATTGATGCGTGGCTGGCGTAGTAATGACTTTTGATGTGATCCATGCGAACCGTTCCTGCAACCCCCGGCTGCTGGTATAAGTCTCGCACATAGCTCGACAGGTTCGGGTAGTCCTCAATCCGGTGGATATTACATTTGAAATGACCGACATAAACTGGATCGAAACGAACCAGAGTTGTGAACAAACGCCAGTCAGCCTCGGTAACGGCAGCACCGGTCAGGTAACGCTGTTTGCTCAGGCGTTCTTCCAGCCAGTCGAGCGTGTCAAACAAAGGAACTACCGCTTCTTCATAGGCTCGCTGCGTTGTAGCAAAGCCCGCTTTGTAGACACCGTTGTTCACGGTATCATATATTTGGTCGTTCAGTGCGTCGATCTCTGCCCTGTGCTGTTCCGGGTAATAGTCACCCACCTTCGCCCCAATCCCGTCAAAGGCCGAATTCAGCATCCGGATGATTTCCGATGACTCATTGGACACGATGGTCTTGGTTTTCTTGTCCCAAAGAACTGGCACTGTAACCCGGCCCGTATAGTCCGGCTGTACCTTGGTATAAATCTGATGCAAAAGCGTGGCGCCGTTGACGGTATCCGGCATCACGCCGTCGCCCACTTGAAAGGTCCAGCCCTCTTCAGCCATGTACCAATGCACGACAGAGACAGTGATCATAGCCTCTAGCCCCTTTAACGCACGAAAGATCAACGTACGGTGCGCCCATGGACAGGCGAAGGACACATAAAGATGATAGCGCCCGGCTTCAGCCTTGAAACCACCGGTTCCACTTGAACCCGGTCCGCCGTCAGCCGTGATCCAGTTGCGAAACTGCGGAGCCTTGCGCACAAAGCGCCCACCAGAGGCCTTGGTGTCGTACCATTGATCGACCCATTTACCGTCTTGCAGAAGTCCCATTTCGTGTTCCTTTTGAAAAGTTTTTTCACTGATTGGCAGGCTGTATGAACCTGTCATTTCGCAGGTCGTCAAAGGCCTCAATCAGCTCCTCGGTTGTGTTCATCACTATCGGCCCGTGCCAGGCGACTGGCTCCTGAATGGGGGCACCTGCGATCAGCAGAAACCGCACGCCTTCCGGCCCAGCTTGCACGACGATTTCATCGCCAGCACCAAATTCAACAAGCGTGCGGTTGCCCGACATGTCGCGGATGTTCAGTTCGCGGCCCATCACCTCTTTTTCGAGCAAGACGCCCGTTGGCCCCGAAGCATCGGCGAACTGCCCCAGCCCGTCAAAAACATAGGCGAAAGTATTGCGATAGGTATCGACCTTGAGCGTTTTGCGCAGGCCAGCTGGGACGAAAACGTCAAGATAAAGCGGGTCAGCTGCAATCCCATCCACTGGGCCATGTTTGCCCCAGAACTCGCCAATCACGACCTTCACGCGCGTTCCATCGTCATCAATGACCTCGGGAATTTCTGTACCGTGTACATCCTGATACCGCGGGGCTGTCATTTTGAGACTGGCAGGCAGGTTCGCCCACAGCTGGAATCCGTGCATCTGGCCCTGTGCGTTTCCGGAAGGCATTTCCTGATGCATGATCCCGGATCCGGCAGTCATCCACTGGACATCCCCAGCCCCCAGCGTGCCACTGTTGCCAAGGCTGTCACCGTGTTGAACCGTACCACTTAGAACATAGGTGATCGTCTCGATGCCTCGATGCGGGTGCCACGGAAAGCCGTCGCGATAGTATTCTGGGTTCTCGTTGCGGAAATCATCGAACAATAGGAAGGGATCGAACTTCTTCGGATTATGAAACCCGAAAGCGCGGTGCAGGTGCACGCCAGCCCCTTCGATGGTTGGCTTGGCAGGTGTTGTTGAAATAGCGGGTCTGAGTGACATGAGGAATATCCTTTTCCTTGGCCTAATAGGCGGTTCAGACGGTTACAGCCGACCCGCTTTCCTGTTTGCCTTCGTGCCTATCCGGCTTTGCGATTGTCCAGTGAATAGGCCCCTGGTCCGTTGGCGAACAGGAACAGAAAACCACCGGCGATCGCGACGTTTTTCATGAAGTTCGTCATCTCGGCCTGATTAGCCAAATCACTGTGGAAGAGCAGGGCCGACAAGACGCTGAAGCCTGCCAATGCCAGCGCCATCCGGCGGGTCTGCCAGCCGACGATGATTGCGATGCCGCCAATGACCTCTGCGATGATAACCAATGGCAGAAGTGCGCCGGGAACACCAAAGGCGTTCATGTACCCGGCAAACATGCCGTAGTCGAAGATTTTGCTCATGCCAAACATTACGAAGATGAGGGCGATAAGGACGCGCCCAACAGGCATTGCGAGTGGTTGAAGCTGTGACATTGGATATTCCTTTTGTTTGTGTTTTCGTGCTGAGTCGGTATTTAGGCTGTTCTATTGTTTGGGGTAAGCTACATTAATTAGATCCAATCGTTCTAATTTGGAGAACAAAAAAATGGGACAGATCGAAGACCTTCGCCTCTTTGCAAAAGTTGTCGAAAACCGAAGCATCTCAAAAGCAGCCGACAAGTTACATATCGCAAAATCGGCCGTCAGCCGGCGTCTACATCTTCTGGAAGAAAGATACGGTACCCGGCTTGTGGATCGCTCTCCGGGTGTGTGGGAAATAACCGCAACGGGTCGCGAACTCTACCAGCGTGCGGCTAGGGTGGTGAGCGAAGTTGACGAGATTGAAGGGGACTTCACCGAAACGGCACAAATCATCGCCGGTCCTCTGGTTGTATCGGTTCCGCATGACTATGGTATTACGCAACTCAACCCAGCACTCATCGGATTCAAGGCGCGATTTCCTGAAATCCAGTTGATGATAGATTTTGACGATCGCACCGTCGATCTCGCGCGCGAAAACTACGACTTTGCAATCCGCATCACGTCACATTTGACCGACGGTGTTGTGGCGAGCGTTATCGGAACAACCCGACATAAACTATGTGCTAGCCCCACCTATCTTTCAGCCAAGGGAACACCGGAATCTCTTCCCGACCTCCATAATCATTCTTTGTTGAATTTCGGAACTACCCGGCGTGCATCGTGGGATTTCGTCAACCAAAACGGCAAGCGTGTGACGATTGGGTTTCAACCATCGCTAAATTCAAATAGTGGAGAATTCCTGTTAAAGGCCGCAGTGGGTGGCTTGGGTTTGGTCAGGTTGCCGGATTTCATATTGGCTCCGTCAATCGCATCAGGCGATTTGGTCTCGATCCTCCCAAACCTGACGGTACCTGACTGGAGCATATATCTTGCGCATGCCGAACATCGTCGCTTTAACCGCAGAATGCGCCTGTTTTCCGAAGAAATGAAGAATGCTTGTTCCTCGGGCGAGAATTCGCCTTTTGGCAATAGTTAGTTCCGAGCTTGAGAATGGGCATTGTCAGACAAAACTGACTTGAGGCGAGCAGGGTGGTTGGGTAGCCTTATTGGATGACAAAACGCAGCCCATTTCGTTACTTCAAGACGAGCCCCGAAATCATCAGGTTGGCGGTTATGTTGTACGTTCGGTTTCCGCTTTCGTTGCGCAATGTGGAAGACTTGTTGAATGAACGTGGCATCGATATCAGCCATGAGACGGTTCGGTTCTGGTGGAGCCGATTTGGCCCTATGTTTGCCTCCGAAATCAGGCGAAACCGGATCAGCCGGATGCGTGCCTATTCAAATTGGCAGTGGCATCTCGACGAGATTTTCTTAAAGATAACCGGCGAAACGCACTACCTTTGGCGGGCCGTGGATCACGAGGAGGAAGTGCTGGAAAGCTATGTCGCAAAGCGTCGGGACCGCAAAGCAGCCCTGAAATTCCTCAGAAAATCAATGAAGCGTTTTGGTCCGCCCGATGTCATCGTGACCGATCTACTGCGGTCTTACGGCGCTGCGATGAAGGTCATCGGCAATGCTGGCCGACAAGAAACCGACCGTTGGCTGAATAACCGGGCGGAGAATTCTTATCTTCCATTTCGGCGACGAGAACGAGCAAAGTTGCGCTTTCTAGGAATGCGAACCTTGCTGAAATTCGTCGCCGTTCATTCGTTAGTTCACAACCATTTCAACCAGGAACGCCACCTTTACTCACGCTGCAATTTCAAGCTCAACCGCACCGCTGCTCTTGCTGAGTGGCACCGACTTGGCGCGGCTTACGGGACAGTCATATTTTCAAAATAGAGACTAGTTTGCATTCGTCTGACTGAACCCTCAACCGTATTGAGGCCGGTGAATTTTGCCGTACCGCGATAAACATCACCGCGTTTTTCCGCCGTGGCGGCCATGGCGTCTGGGATATGTCCGATCATGTTCTTTTCTCGGCGGACCAGCTTGGCCCAATCCAATCTCGGCTTGCCGACGCTGATGCCGTGGGTCCCGGCCAGTTCGATCTCATGCAGGGCGTGGCCAGCGGCGACCAAAACCTTTTTCGGAGTACAGCCGCGATTGGGGCAGGTGCCGCTAAAATCCCACTCTTCGACAAAGGCAATTTTCTTGCCCGCGGGGTGCGCCACGGCGGATACGCCAAATCCGGCGTTACCGCCGCCGATGATGATGATGTCATGGAATTAGGCATAATCGTCGCCTTTCGAGTGATGATCTGGGGTGCAGGCGCCCGGAAATATCCGGGCGCGTGTTTCAATATTAGTCGACAACGCGTCCAAGGAAATCTTTCATTTCCACTGCGATCTCGTCGCCATATTCTTCAAGCGCGAAATGGCCGGTATCAAGAATGTGAAATTCAAGATTTGCGAGGTCGGTTTTGTAGGGATGCGCGCCGTCCTCGGGGAAAATCAAATCATTTTTCCCCCACATCAAAAGCGCTGGCGGCTGGTATTGACGGAACAGCGCCTGCCATTTGGGGTATTGGGTGACATTGGTGCCGTAATCCAGGAACATTTCCAGTTGGACTTCCTGATTGCCAGGGCGGTCCAGAAGGTATTGCACGTGCCAGAAATTATCGGGGCTGATGGCGGATGTGTCCTGCACGCCGTGGGTGAATTGCCAAATGGTTGCGTCCAGCGTCAGGAACCCGCGCAGCGCGTCGCCAAGCTCTGGGGAGGGGTTGGCCCAATATGCCTTTAACGGCTCCCAAAATTCGCGCAGGCCCTCGTCATAGGCATTGCCATTCTGGATAATGAAGGCGCTGACCCGGTCCGGATCTTGGGCAAACATGCGAAACCCGACCGGCGCGCCGTAGTCCATTAGGTAGACGGCGTATTTTCCGACACCCTTTTGATCCAGCAGATCGGTCATCAGGGCGGCATTATTGGCGAATGAATATTCGTAAGTGTCCGCATCCGGCATGTCCGACGCGCCAAAGCCGGGATAGTCGGGCGCGATCACATGATAGTTTTCGGCCAGCTCCGGGATCAGATTGCGGAACATGTGCGACGATGTCGGAAAGCCGTGCAACAGCAGGATTGTGGGGTTGGTGGGGTCGCCCGCCTCGCGGTATGCGATGGACAGACCACTGATGTCGGCCGTGTTGAATTGCACATTATTGTTGGCAGGATTTGCCGCAATCGCCGCGACGGGCAGCAGCGATGTAATGGCCACAAAGGCCGCACCAAGTGCGTGTTTTGGGAGGTTATTCATAGAGTATCCTTTCGGTTTGGGTGGGAATTCAATACGCGCGTTTCAGAACGGCGTTTTCTGCTTTCAGATCAGCTATCTGGTTGCGCAAGGCAGCAAGGTCCGGTTCCAGCTCTTCCAAAGTAAAGCGGCGCGGGATGTTCCGGGGGCAGTTCCAGTCAAGCGCGGCGATATAGATTTTGACGATCCGTTCTATTTTTTGGTTGCCAATCAACAGCTTGGCCATCATTTCAGGGTCTGATTCAGGGTCAATCAGCCGGGCCTCGCCCCACAGTTTCAGCCGTCTCTGGTTCGGATAATCCACGGCAATCAGCGACACGCGCGGCGAATGCGCCAGATTGCCTGCGCTGATATACTGGCGGTTGCCGCGATAATCCGCATAGGCGATGGTCTTGTCGTTCAGCACTTTGATAAAGCCGGGCGAGCCGCCCCGAAACTGCACATAGGGCCATCCGTTTTCTGACATGGTGGCCTGAAAAAACCCGTCGCGATTGGTCAGAAATTCTGCCTCTGATGGGCCAAGGTGCTCTCCGCCCTGACGTTCATCCGACAGGAATTTGCGGTAGGTTTTGGCCGATCCAAGCCGGTCTTGTTCCGCCTGAACTTGCGGGGTAAAGGCGATATCCGCGAATGCGAGGGACATTTATTCTCTCCTGATATTTGGGTCAAAGGCCCAGATCGCTGAGGCCTGGGTGGTCGTCGGGGCGTTTGCCCTGCGGCCAGTGAAACTGCCGGTCCTGGGGGGCAATTTTCAGGTCATTGATGCTGGCGATCCGCATTTTCATGCGTCCGTCATCGGCGAACTGCCAGTTTTCGTTGCCGTATGAGCGGAACCATGCGCCGGTCTGGTCGCTCCATTCATAGGCAAAGCGAACCGCGATGCGATTTCCGGTAGCGACCCACAGCTCTTTGATCAGGCGGTATTCCCTTTCACGTTCCCATTTACGGGTCAGAAATGCATGGATCTGTGCGTGCCCGGTCAGAAATTCAGCGCGGTTGCGCCAGATGCTTTCATCCGTATAGGCTGGCGTCACGATATCGGGATCTCGGCTGTTCCATGCGTTTTCGGCCATGCGGACCTTTTGCCGGGCTGCGGGGCGATCAAAGGGCGGTAGCGGCGGGAGTGTCATTGTCTGTGGTTCCCCTTGGTGAAAGGGCCCGGTGCGCATGGCGAAAGGCCAAAATGCACAGGGCGGCTGTGGTTGGGATGCGGTGCCTGGCGCTGCTGATTACCCTGGGTCAATCCGGCTCGATCACAGAAATCGGAAGCGCCAGGGTGAACGTCGCGCCCTTGTTGAAACCGTCGCTTTTGGCGGTCAGGCTGCCACCCAAGACATCGGCAATCCGGCGCGTCGACCACAATCCCAAGCCGGTGCTTTGTTCACCACCGGTAGGTATTGCGGACAGACGTTGAAAAGGTCGCCCGAACCGTTTGAGATCTTTGCGCGACAGGCCGAATCCCTTATTGGTGACAGAAATGAAGACCGAGCGTGCGTCCTGCCCGGTCCGGCACCTGATTTCTGTTCCATAGTGGGAATATTTGACGGCATTGTTGACGAGATTGTCGAAGGCCTGGACCAGCAGTTCCTCATGCGACCCGGCCAAAATCCTCAATCCCGACAGATTGAACGTAATGGCCTTTTTTTGGGCCGCCAGAAGGTTGTGCTCTACAGCTATCTCCATAACTGAACGTAGATCGCAGACTGCGGTTTCTGAGCGGGGCGTGTTTGCCAGACGGCCAGCGTTTTGCATTAGCCGCTGGAGCATACCCTCCATCCGATCGGCAGCGCGTAAACCCCGTTGAATAGCGTTGCCGAAGTCCATTTTCCGGTCAGTTTGGGCGTTGGTTTCCAGCAACTCCAGGGTCGACATGACACAGGCCAGTGGATTTCTCAGATCGTGGGCGGCCATGGTAATCTCTTCGCGCATGGATTTGATTGAAGCGCCCACACTTTGGATATTTGGGGGCGAGATCGGCTCCAGAACAGCGGTCATTGGTCTAATCCTTTTTTTTTGTACAATATTGGGCCGGACGCCGGCGGATGTGCCTGGCAAATAAACGACAGACGCCTCAGGCGGGTTGCCAGACATATCCGGCGTCGGATCCTGCCATCCGAAGATACCGGTTTCCGGTAATTGCGATGTAGAGCATGATCAGGATCAGCACGGTTTGAAACTCGATGTCGCCGATCGGGTGGGTCTCTGATGGCAAGAAGTTCCATTGCCCCCAGTGAACCTTGACGATGGCACCGATCATGACGGGTATGTTCAGAGTTGCGCCGATCCGAGTGGTGATGTCGAAAAACGAGTTGTTGCCGAAACCTCCGAGTATCAAAAGCAGTGCCCCGCCAGTCTCGGCCATGGCAACAAAGACGAGCTGGGTATAGGAAATGGGCAGTATCGCGGCGAAGCCTTCCAAGTTCATGAATTTCAAAACTCCATGGAAGAGGAAGACGCTGGCAATCGCGATTCGCAGCAACCAATGGGCGTTGTTGGCAAGAATATCGTTGAGTTTCATTTTGAGCTCTGGTTCTGAGGTGGTGAAAAAAAGAATGCCGACCGACCGCCCGAGTTGTGGCGGTCGACCAGAGAGCATTTTGTCAATTTGCAGCGGCGATCTTGGCGACGACTTCTTTGGTCGTCCAAAGGCCGTTGGCGACAAAGCGGAAGTTGATAAGCGCGGCCAGGTATCCATCGCCTTCCGGCAGTTTGGCGGCGGCCGTTCCGTCACGCACGACGGCCACTTCAAACCCCTGCTCCAGCAGCTCATAAAGATGCGCCTGGGTGCACAGATTTGCCGACATGCCCGCAAGGATCACCTTGGTGATGCCGCGTTTGCGCAATTGCAAAACCAGATCGTTCTGTTCCGGCCCATAGATCTTATGCGGGCTGGTCACGACGGTTTCGCCATCGAGGATCTGTTCCTTGTATTGCGGCATGAAATCCGCGCCGGACCCGTCAAAACCCGCGAGCGTCAGTGGCCCTTCCCGGTCAAACATGCCGATTGCGTGCATTAGTTTTTCCAGCGGGCCCTCGAAATGCCAGCCGTGGTCTGTCGGAAAATAGTGGTGTGGCGAGATGAACAGCGGCATGCCGCTCGATTTGGCTGTGTCGATCAGCGTTGCAAGATTTTCGACCACATTGTGTTCGGTCACGCTTTCACCGACGACGCCCCAGGTCACGCCTTCGGGCGACAGGAAATCGATCTGCGGGTCGGTAATGACAATCGCCGTGTCACCCATGGTGACGAACATGTCAGTTGACGGCAGGGCCGGATCGGTAGGGTCTGCATAAAGTGCCTCTGACGACGCTGTATGTGCGAATGCTGTGAAATCCGTGACGCTGAGGACGGCGCCGAATACCAACGGCACCGGAAGGATCGTAGTCAGGATTGAATTGAAATTAGTCATAGTCGTCTCCATGGACCTAAAAGGGGGTGCCTGTAACGCTGGGAGGAAGGCGTCACAGGCAGGGAACCTGACCGTTGTGGGGACAACATTGTGGCCAGGGCGGAGGGTTTGATTGTCTCCAGTTCGGTTTCCCATCACACTGAGTGACGGCATACCGAGACCCTAGCTTTTGCGCCGGTCTGGGGAAATTCGGGATTTTACCTAGGGGCAACTACGTATGCGGAGGGATGCGTGGCGCAGGTCAGCGTTTAGCCGACAATGCCTTTCACGATCTTGATTAGCGTAGCACCAGGTACCGGTTTTCGCAGCAGGTGTGTGACGCCCAGACGGCGGGCCAGTTTTTCGGTCGCGCCGTCCATATTGCCAGAAATAAGAACGACCGGGATGCCAACGCCGGCATCATTCAGCCGTTCGATCAGTTCCAGCCCGTTCATGCCAGGCATATGCACGTCAATGACCAGACAGTCGGGCGTGCTGCCCGCGAGCAAAACCAAAAGCTCTTGGCCGGACGTGCAGGTTTGGACCCGCAGCCCAGCAAGCGACAGCATCACCGACAGCGAGTCGCGCATGGCCTCGTCGTCGTCCACGACTGTGATCAATTTTTTGGCGAGCTCTGAAATGGCGTGTTCGCTTTTTTGTTGCGGCGGCTTATGCCTGCCAGCTGATTGCACAGCACAGCGGTATTGCATCGCAAAGATAGCCAACGGAACAAAGTTTGAAAATACGGTGTTTTACGTAGGTTCAGGGCGTGCCGTCCGTCACGGCACCGGCGGTCACCGCAAGGCGGACAAGATGCGCCAGATTGCGGGCCTGCATCTTTTCCATCGCGCGGGCGCGATGAATTTCAACCGTCCGCGGGCTGATATCGAGATTGTAAGCGATGACCTTGTTGAGGTTGCCGATGACCAGTTCGTCAAGCACCTGCCGCTCGCGGGTGGTAAGGCGGTCAAGCCGCTGCCTGATTTCTCCGGCCTGATTGTCCGTGGCCCAGGTCAAGGCGCTTTTGTTTAGTGCGGCGCGCACGGCTGTGGTGATTGCTTCGGCTTTGAATGGTTTTTCAAGGAAATCGACAGCACCGGCTTTCATTGCGCGCACCGCCATTGCCAGATCTCCGTGGCCGGTCATTATGATGATAGGTATGTTGATTTTCTGCTCGGCCAGTCTGGATTGCACCTCTGGGCCGCTAAGGCCGGGCATGCGTACATCAAGCAAAAGACACCCGTTTTGTGCCGATTTCACTTTGTCCAGAAACGCCGTTCCGGAACTGAACTGGGCAACTTCGAATCCGGCGGTTTCCAGCAGCACGGCCAAAGACTCGCGCGCTGGATCATCGTCATCGACGATAAAGACGGTTTGCGTGTCAGACATCGGCGCCATCCCCGATTTCGGCGGGCAATGTGAATGTGAAACACAAGCCGCCGCCAGTATTTCGATCCACCCGGATTTTCCCGCTGTGTTCTTCGACGATGGACTTGCTGATCGACAGGCCCACGCCCATGCCATCGGGTTTTGTCGTCGTGAACGCATCAAACAATTTGGCCAACATTTCGTCCGCCACGCCGGGACCATTATCACGAATGCTTATTTGCGCAGAGTCGCCATTGCTGGTCGAAGTTGTGACTGTCAATTGTGCCCCTGCGACCAACGATAGTGCCTCAATGGCGTTTCGGACAAGGTTGAAGACCACCTGTTGGATCTGAATTCTGTCGACGGATACCAGCGGCAGGTCGCTGGCAGAACTAACCCTGAAATCAATGCCTTCCGCCGCGGCATTCGCGGCCAGAAGGCCGATAGCTTCTTCGGCAATTTCGTTCAGGTCCTCGATGGTCCGGTTGCACTCTCCTTTTTTGACGAACGACCTCAGCCCGGAAATGATCTTTCCCGCCCGCTCGGCCTGATCTGCGGCCCTGCCTATGTAGTCTGACAGTTGGTCCGACGCACCCGTATCGTTGGCTTCGATCAGCATCTGGCAGGCCTGCAGATAGTTCATCACAGCCGCCAGCGGTTGATTGAGCTCATGCGCCAGCCCCGAAGCCATTTCACCCATGCTGCTTACGCGTGCGCCATGATGCAGGTTGGCCTGCAGTGTGCGCGCCTTTTGTTCTGCCTTCAGGTGCTCGCGCATGTCCTGAGCAATGAACAGGATGCACTCTTCTTCCTGCAACTGGATAACACTTGCCGACACCCGCACCGGAATCTGCTCTCCGTTGCTGGAAAGACAGCTGAGCCGGTCGGTTTTGGCCCTGCCGCTGGCCAGCAAGGACGCCATGAATTCGCGATGGATGTTCATCTGGTGATGGTGCAGATCCTCGGTCGTTTTTGTGATCAGTTCGTCGCGGGAATAACCCACCATACGGCAGGCTTCGTCGTTGACGTCCAGCATAATACCATCGGCAATGCGCACCAGAAATATCGCCTCGTGTGTGCTTTCCACAATCTTGCGGTATCGTTCTTCGCTTTCAGACAAGGCCGCTTCGGTTTGCTTCCGCTCGGTTATGTCACGAAATGACACCACTGCACCGACAATCTCGCCGTCATCGATAATCGGTGTGCTGACATACTCGACGGGAAAACTGGACCCGTCCTTTCGCCAAAAAACCTCGTCGGTGACATGGTGTACCTTGCCGTCCTTAAACGCGGCGTAGATCGGGCATTCGGTATTGGGGAAATGACTGCCGTCGGGATGCGAATGATGGATCAGTGTGTGTGAGCTCTTGCCAATCAGTTCATCCGAGGAGAACCCGGTAAGACGCTCCGCCGCCGGATTGGAAAACGTCGTCAGGCCGTTGGCGTCTATTCCATATACACCGTCACCCGTCGCTTCCAGTATCAAGTTGCGGTGCTTTAGAAGTACGTCTTCGTTGGATTTCATCCTGTTAAACCTGCTTTGGCATCATCTGGCCGGAACGGTGAATTTCAACCCGCCAACCCCGGTCGCAAGCGGTGTAGCGGGCGGCACCGGTGTCCGGTGGCTGCTGCGCAGTAGTGTTTTGCATGAAAACATGGTCTCGTCGAGTTGTTAGCGCATAGTCAGATTTGGCACCCTTCGCGAGGGCACTGTCAGACAAAACTTGGTTGATGACGGCAGGCGGCTCACCGAGCGTCTCGGGATGGTAAAACGCAGTCCATTCCGTTATTTCAAAACGTCGCCGGAAATCATCCGCCTGGCGGTGATAATGTACGTCCGGTTTCCCCTGTCGCTTCGCAACGTCGAAGACCTGTTGCACGAACGCGGCATCGATGTCAGCCAGGCACTGTCAGAGGAAATCTGGTTGAAGTGTGTAAGTGGCACACCTAGCATCTCCGGATGACAAAACGCGCCCCGTTCAAGTACTTCAAGACTAGCCCAGAGATCATCCGCCTGGCGGTTATGATGTATGTTCGGTTCCCACTTTCGCTCCGGAACGTCGAAGATCTGTTGCATGAGCGCGGTATTGAGATCAGCCATGAAACTGTCCGTTTATGGTGGAACAGATTTGGGCCGATGTTTGCGGCGGAGATTAGAAAGAAACGGATTCAGAAACTTTGTGCGCATTCGAATTGGCAATGGCATTTGGACGAGGCGTTCGTGAAGATCAATGGCGTGACCCATTATCTTTGGCTGGCCGTAGATCACGAAGGCGAAGTGTTGGAAAGCTATGTCACGAAGCGCCGGGATCGCAAAGCGGCGTTGAAATTCCTCAGGAAAACAATGAAACGATATGGTCCACCGCATGTCATCGTGACCGATCAACTGCGGTCTTACGGCGCCGCGATGAAGGTCATCGGTAATGCTGAACGACAAGAGACTGGCGTTGGAAGAACAATCGAGCCGAGAATTCGCACTTGCCGTTTCGACGAAGAGAGCGGGCCATGCTGGGCTTCAGGCGAACGCGAAGTTTGCAAAAGTTCGTCTCCGTCCACGCCTCGGTCCACAACCATTTCAACCAGGAACGCCACCTTTACACACGTGAAAACTTCAAGCTTAACCGCGCCGCCGCTCTTGCCGAGTGGCGTCAACTCGGTGCGGCATAACGCTAACCGTCACTGGCCTTACAGAGACTGGTTCGCATTCGTCTGACAGCACCCGTTATCGGCATCAACTTGATCGGCAGCGACACCGACAAGCTTACGTGCAAAAAGCGATGTGACTTGGCTCATGGGCAAATTTTATTGTGGTTTTTTGGACTAGGCAAGCTGGAACTGCTATTCCGGTGCATGCCTCACGCGCGACTTAGGTTGGGGGGATTGCTGTGAGCTAATTCTCAAATCAGCTCATGCCGCGTAGAGCCATCGCACGACAGTTTGCCTGCTGAAATCTCCCGAAGGGTTCCTTCTGAAGCGTCTATTCGTTCGAAAACTATTTTTTATCCGGGCCAAATGTCTCGCCCAGTGCTTTGAGTAATCCATTCAGATCACTCATTTGCGTCGGGGATAGCCCTTTCAAGAGCCGATGCTGCGTCTCAACATGATCAGTGACGGCCTTTTCGATTGTCGAAAAGCCGGTCTTGGACAATCGGATCAGGAAACCGCGTTTGTCGTCGGGATTTGGCACGCGTTCGACGAGACCGGCCTTAACAAGTTGGTCGATGCGATTGGTCATTGTCCCTGACGTCACCATGGTTAGGTCAAGCAATTCGCCGGGCGACAAGCCTTGGGGCTTCCCGGACCTGCGCAGCGTCGCCAGGACATCAAAGCTGGCGGGATTGAGCCTGTGTACTTTCCAGGTTTTCTCCATCTCCCTTCTGAGTCGATCCGTCAGGCGCGAGAGACGCCCGATCGTTTCCATCGGCCCAACATCGAGGTCGGGGCGGGCCTTGTTCCATTGATTAACGATGCGATCTACGTGGTCCATGGAAGCATATTGCGAGATTTTATCTTGACGTCAAGAGATATCAAGATATCTTGACGTCAAGATAAATGGAGATTCGCCATGAAACATCACGTTGACATCGCGCTCACTGCCGTTGCGCCGCTGGTCTGGGGCAGCACGTATTACTTTGTGACCGAATTCCTTCCCGCAGGGTATCCAATCACGATGGCCGCGCTGCGTTCGCTACCTGCTGGCCTTCTGTTGCTCATTCTGGCGCGGCAATTGCCACGAGGCATCTGGTGGATGCGTGCCTTCATTCTTGGCGCGCTCAATTTCACCCTGTTTTGGGCGTTGCTTTTTGTGGCCGCCTATCGACTGCCGGGCGGTGTCGCTGCGACAGTCGGAGCGGTTCAGCCCTTGATCGTCGTGTTCTTGGCTGCGTTGCTACTCGGTACCGCCGTCAAGGCATCTGCCGTGATCGCCGCCCTGATCGGTATCTTCGGGGTCGGGCTTCTTGTGCTCGGCTCCGGAATATCGCTGGATTCGATTGGGTTACTCGCCGGGATTGGCGGCGCGGTCTCAATGGGGGCGGGCACAGTCCTGACCCGAAAATGGCAAGCTCCGGTTCCACTCCTTACCTTTACCGCATGGCAACTCACGGCCGGTGGGCTGTTGCTGGTGCCGCTGGCGCTTCTGTTTGAACCAAAGCTTCCCACGTTGGATGCCCAGAACATCACCGGCATCTTCTATCTCAGCCTGATTGGCGCGGCACTGACCTACATTTTGTGGTTTCGAGGCATTTCCCGGATCGAGCCCGGGGCCGTCTCAGTGCTTGGATTTCTGAGTCCGCTTTCCGCAGTCCTGATCGGTTGGATACTACTGGGCCAGGCCTTGACGCCTATCCAAATCGCAGGAGCTGGAATTGTGCTCGCCGCGATCTGGCTTGGTCAGCGTGCCGGACGCGTCAGTCGCCCTATTCTTCCGAAACTTCCTATTCACTCCCCAACCTAAAGGAGAACTTCTATGAAACTCATCGTATTTGGTGCTACTGGCGACGTCGGTTCTCGTGTCGTGACCGAAGCGCGCGGGCGTGGCCATGACGTCACCGCAGCCGTCCGAAACGACACAGCGTTCGATAAACTGCCCAAAGGCGTCAACCCGGTCGTTGCGGATGCGACAAACCCCACGGAACTTGCCGCCGCGATGGTCGGGCAGGATCTGGCTATTAGTGCTTTGCGCTCGCCAGCCGGACGGGAGGGCGAAATCGTTGGTCTAACCCGCACTATCCTCGAAGCCGCGTCTAATGCCGATCTGCGGGTGATCATTGTTGGCGGGGCTGCACGTTTGCG
>Ga0209344_10003341_pt1 | contig 16036 bp, 13 predicted proteins | sample Cruoilmetagenom6_FD_187293 | JGI IMG/M metagenome (GOLD analysis project Ga0209344, IMG submission 187293) | Oil polluted marine microbial communities from Coal Oil Point, Santa Barbara, California, USA - Santa Barbara Oil Seep Sample 6 (SPAdes)... | ecosystem: Environmental > Aquatic > Marine...
GAGGTAGGTGAGGCCGTTGTCGGCCAGGATGCCGCCGTAACTGGGCTGACAATCGCCCTCCTGACGGGCGGGCACGTGCTGCTTGAGGGCGTTCCGGGCGTCGCCAAGACGCTCTTGGTGCGCACGCTCAGTCGTGCTCTACAACTCGACACCAAGCGAGTGCAGTTCACCCCCGACCTCATGCCCGGCGATGTCACTGGCTCGTTGGTTTATGACGCGAAGGCTGGGGAGTTCGAGTTTCGCGAAGGACCCGTCTTCACCAATATTCTGCTCGCAGACGAAATCAACCGCACACCCCCGAAGACTCAATCGTCGCTCCTCGAAGCGATGGAAGAACGTCAAGTTTCGGTCGATGGCAAGTCGCTCACACTGCCGGTGCCGTTCATGGTCGCCGCCACGATGAACCCGATCGAGTATGAGGGCACCTACACCTTGCCCGAAGCTCAGCTAGACCGTTTTTTGCTCAAGCTGGTATTGGATCTCCCTGAGCGGGACGCTGAGATCGAAGTGCTCACGCGTCATGCGGCCGGCTTCAACCCTCGCGATCTCGCGGCCGCCGGAGTGACACCGGTGCTCGACGCAGCTCAACTGGCTGCAGCGCAAGCAGCGGTCGCTCAAGTCGGATCCAGCGCGGATGTCGTGGCGTACGCCGTCGACTTAGCTCGCGCAACGCGCCAAAGCCCTTCAGTGAAGCTCGGAGTGAGTCCGCGAGGCGCCATCGCCCTTATCTCAGCGGCAAAGGCGTGGGCCTGGCTCACGGGCGCCGACGCGATTACGCCCGACCACGTTCAGAGCATGGTGCTGCCGGTGTTGCGCCACCGTCTGCAGTTGCGGCCCGAAGCCGAGCTTGAAGGCGTCTCAGCGGACGTCATCCTGCGATCTATCGTGCAGCAAGTGCAGGTTCCGATCTAGCGATGGCAGTTTCTGGATGGTTTGTTGCCTTGGTGGCGCTCGGAATAGTTCCGATCGTTCTCCTCGGCTACCCCACGGTGATGGTGGGCTGGCTGCTCTTGGTGATTCTGCTTGGGCTTGTTGATCTCGCCTTCGCCGTCTCCGTGCGTTCGCTTCGCTTTGAACGCACTTCTCCCGGCCGCATCCGGCTCGGCGAAACCACGAGTGCGACCCTGCGCATCACAAACCCATCGCGGCGCACACTGCGCGCCGTCGTTCGCGATGCGTGGCAACCTTCTGCCGGCGCCCACTCCACTCGCACCCGCCTGAGGGTTCCCGGGCGTGAGCGCCGCGAGCTGACAACAACACTGACCCCGCTGCGGCGAGGAACGAGAGAAGCAGCACACATCACCGTGCGGTCCTACGGACCGCTCAGGCTCATCGCCCGGCAGACCACGGTGATGCTCGCCGGATCGTTCACGGTCTTGCCGCCGTTCAATTCCCGCAAGCATTTACCGTCTCGTCTTGCACGACTACGTGAACTTGACGGCGCCACGAGTGTGATGATTCGCGGCCAAGGTACCGAGTTCGACAGCCTGCGAGACTACGTTCGCGGGGATGATGTGCGATCGATCGATTGGAGAGCCACGGCGCGCCGCTCTGATCTCGTCGTGCGCACTTGGCGCCCAGAACGCGACCGTCGGGTCGTCATTATCGTCGACAGCGGGCGCACCTCCGCGGCGCGCATTGACGATGAACCCCGCATCGACACCGCTTTCGAATCGGCGCTACTGCTGGCTGCTCTCGCGTCTAGCGCTGGCGACCACGTCGACTTCATGATCTTCGATCGCCGCGTTCGCTCGCGCGTGCAGGGAGCAACTGGCGCAGATCTGCTCTCGAAGATGGTCAATGGGATGGCCCCTGTGCAGCCGGAGCTCATCGAAGTCGATTGGGAGTCCATTCCCAAGCTTGTTCGACAAGTGACTACCCAGCGTGCCCTCGTCGTGCTCGCGACGACCGCTGAGTCTCCCGGTGGCAGCCGAGGTTTGCTCTCGATGATGCCGCAGCTCACCAAGAAACACACTGTCGTCGTGGCGTCCGTCGCTGATCCCTCGATCATCGACGCGACGCTGGATCGCTCGACCCGCGATGCCGTGTACGAAGCGGGTTCCGCCGAACGTGCACTCCTGGATCAGTCACACGTCGCGACTGCACTCAACCAGTTCGGAGCCACAGTCGTCTCGCGACGCCCCAGTGAACTGCCGCTTGCGCTTGCCGACCACTACATCGCTCTGAAAGCCGCGGGCAAGCTGTAGCGGTTAGATCGCGTCGCCACCGCGCTTGCTGCCGCGCTCAGCGTCAGTCGGCGATGATGTGGGTGGCACCAGCGTCAAACTCGTTCAGATCGCCCGTGTTGCCTGCTCTGGCGCTACGACCACCCAATATCCACTGGTACGCCAAAAACGCAACGAGAGCGACAGAGCCGATCCCGATCTTGATCGGCCACGGCCAGTCTTGACGTGTGACGTACCCCTCGATGATTCCCGAAACTAGTAGCGCGAGGATGAGACCGATCACGATGGTCATGAGCGATCTGGCATCCTCAGCAAGCGCCTGCGCCCGCGTGCGGGCCCCAGGAGCGACCCATGACCAGAAGATCATCATTCCGGCTGCACCGGCCACGAAAACCGCGTAGAGCTCAAGCTGACCGTGCGGAGCGATGTAGAGGAAGAAGACATCGAGACGATCGAACTCATTCATGATCGCCGCGGTGAAACCGAGTTGCTGCGCGGTGTTAAACATCAAATAGGGAACGTAGACACCGACGATCCCAAAGGCCACGGCCTGAGTCGCAAGCCAGGCGTTATTTGTCCAGACGAAACCGGTGAACGAACTGCCCGAATATTCGGAGTAGTAACCGACGAAATCTTCGCTGGCTAACAACTCGCGCTCTTCGGCGGTGCCGAAGCCTTCGAGCACTTGGGGGTTCGCGATCGCCCACCACGCAAAGAGGAACCCGACAGCGAAAACCGACGCCGCGATAATGATCGACATCCAGCGCACTCGGTAAAGAGCGGCGGGAAGCTGCACGACAAAGAACTCAGGCAACTGGCTCATGATGTTGGCTGACGCCCCGGTGAAACGAAGCCGGGCACGGCTGAGAGTGAGAGACAAGTGGTCAGCCTGAGCTGACTGGCCCGAGCTGGTCTTCATCGCCGAAAGGTGGGTCGCCCCCGACTGATACAACTCCATCAACTCGTCGACTTCGCTGCCGGAAAGTCGCCGCTGCGACCCCAAGTGGGCAAGACGATCCCACTCTTCGCGGTGCGCGGCTGAGTAAGAGTCGAGATCCATCTGATTAGATGATGGCATGCCGAGCACACAATCAGCCAACACACTCGCATATCGAGAAGAATCCGATGAGCTGGTTACCGGCGAGGCCGTCGCGCTGGAACTGCGAGCGACGAGCTTCGTGCTCCGCGCGGCGGGTGCAATTATGGATTTTCTCGTCTATGGCTCGGCACTGGCCGGCCTCTTGATCGGCGCATACGCCTTGGCTTCTTCCGCCGGGCTCGACACCGCCATCAGCACGGCACTCAACGTAACGGCAACCGTTCTTTGCATGGTCGTACTTCCGACCGCCGTCGAGACTTTGAGCCGCGGAAAGTCCCTCGGCAAACTGGCCGTGGGCGCGAGAGTCGTGCGCAATGACGGTGGAGCAATTGGATTCCGTCACGCCTTCATCCGCACACTCCTGGCCGTCTTCGAGATCTACATGACGCTTGGCGGCCTTGCGGCCGTGGTCGGCCTCCTCAACCGTCGTGCCCAGCGGCTCGGAGATCTACTCGCTGGCACTTACAGCCAGTACGAGCGCGTCGGCACTTTCGCTGCCCCCATCATTCAACTTCCCGGGCAACTCAGCGACTGGGCAAAGACCGCTGACGTAGCAAAAATGCCCGACGCTCTCGCGCGTCGAATCTCGCACTTTCTCATCGCGTCCGACGGGTATTCGGCTTCAAGCCGCCAACAGCACGGAATGGACTTGGCCAATGAGGCTGCAGCCTACGTCTCTCCCCTACCCCACGTGGAACCCGAGCTGTTCTTGAGCGCGGTGAGCGCGATTCGGCGCGAGCGCGAGTCTGTGGCACTCGCCGCAGAGAAAGCCAGGCTCGACACGCTCGAACCCGCGCTCACGTCGGTGCCGCGCGGCTTTCCCAGCGGGCGAGACTAAGCGCGAATAATCGCCAAGACGCGATCACGGATTGTGGCGAGGGTCGTCTCTGAACCGGCCTCAGCGTTCAATCGCAAGAGCGGCTCTGTGTTCGACGGACGAACGTTGAACCACCAGAAGTCCTCGTGCTGTGCGGTGTTTCCTGTCACCGTGAGACCATCCAATTCGTCAAACTCCGCGTCACCCTCGAACGCAGCACGAATGCGCGCGGTCGCTGCTGGCACATCGTCGACAACGGAATTGATTTCTCCGCTGTTCGCGTACGGCGAGTAGCGCTCAGAGAGCGCCGATAGCGGCTCGGGTTGAGAGCCGAACTCCGCCAGCAAATGCATCGCCGCAAGCATGCCATTGTCGGCCCCCCAAAAGTCTCGGAAGTAATAGTGGGCGGAGTGCTCTCCCCCGAAAATCGCACCCGTTGCAGCCATCTGATCTTTGATCAGCGAGTGCCCGACATTCGTGCGCACGGCGATCGCGCCAGCGCTCTCAATCGTTTCAGGCACGATACGCGACGTAATGAGGTTATGAATGACATGGATATCGCCCTGCGGCTGCGACTCCCGCACGCGCGTGATTTCACGCAGCGCGACGACTGCCGCGACCGCACTCGGACTCATCGGGTTGCCGCGCTCGTCGACCACGAAGCAGCGGTCGGCATCGCCGTCGAAGGCAAGGCCGACATCCGCGCCATGCTCGACTACGGCTTTCTGCAGATCGACGATATTCGCCGGTTCGAGCGGGTTCGCTTCGTGGTTGGGGAACGTGCCATCAAGCTCGAAATACATCGGGATGATCTCGATCGGCAGTTCAGGAAGACCCGCCGCGGTCGAAAGCACCGCCGGCACCGTCATTCCGCCCATGCCATTTCCCGCGTCAACTACAACGCGAATAGGGCGGATGCCGCTCAAATCGACGAGCTGACGCAAGTAGCCGGCGTAGTCGCCAAGCACATCGAGCTCCCGCTGAACGCCAGGAGTCGCGACTGCATCGATGCCCGTCGCGAGGTAGCCCTGGGCACGATCGCGGATCGACTTGAGCCCCGTGTTAAAGCTAATGCCCTGTGCCCCAGCTCGGCTGAACTTGATGCCGTTGTACGTCGCGGGGTTGTGACTGGCAGTGAACATTGCCGCAGGGGCGTTGAGCGATCCAGAAGCGAAATAAGTTTCGTCGGTCGAACATAGGCCGATGAGAACAACGTGTGCGCCGCGAGTGCGAGCCCCCTCCGAGAAAGAGTGAGCGAAGGCGGGAGATGAATCGCGCATGTCGTGACCGACAATGATCTCGCTGCCTGCGGCATCCACTTCATCAACAAAAGCGGCACCGAGCGCTTCAACAACCTCAGCCGTGAGCTGGGTTCCGACAAGACCACGCACATCGTAAGCCTTGATGAACGGAGTGAGGTCGATGGAATTAGCTTTGCTCATGCCCCAAAACTACATGGCGAACGACCTGCCAGCCTTGAGGCGCCGACAGTCGCTCGGCATGACGCGAACACAGGTCATAAGTATGCGGCTCGGCCGTGAAGCTAAGCGGGCCAAGAACGGCCATCGAATCGGCATAGACATAGGTGAGAGTAGCCACTGCTTCGGAGTTGCAAGCGACTTTGCTGCACGGGCGCTGATTCATCGTGAGCCTAGCCTACGACTGTGCGCCCACAGTTGGGCAACTAACGCCCGTAGAATGATCCAGTGGCGAGATCATCGAGACGAGTTCACACGCGGTCCATACGGGGCAACTGGCGTGATCGTCACGGGCGCGGAATTCGCGCGGCTGTCACAGGCCCACACCTGCCGCTGCTGCGCAGTCGCAACGGTAATTTTGAGCTCACCGTGGCATCCGCAGCCCAATTCCTCAAGGAAATGTGGCCCGAGGAACTCGCCCGTGTTCGTTTCGAAGTCGGACTGATGCCCGCAAGCAGCCCTGAGGGCGAGAAGGTCGACCGGTGGAAAGTTACTGCCAGCGAGCACCGCATCGTGTTCTATCGGCTGCCAATCGAACGTATGGCGCGATTGCATCGCGATGACGAACTGCACCGACGCATGCTCATCGAGAGCTGCGTTTTCAAAGCCGTCGCCGAATATTTGGGCAAAGAGCCGTGGGAGCTTGCGCCTGACCGCTTCCGAAACTCCTAACGCAAGTCGCTAGGGCGTTCTAGGGAAAAATTGTCAGCGGAGACGAACCGGGAGTCTGCGGATCCACTGCATACGCCGATCCGAAACCACTGGCATGCTGCGTCACGTTCACGTGCACTCGCCCACCGTGGCTCAACGTGTAAGTGGTTCCGTTCGAGACCGGCACACGCACCGTCTCCCCGGCTTCAATAATGAATTCTTCGGCTTCGCCATTGACCGCAGAGAGCGTCACTGTGAGCACATCGTTGGTGGGATTCGCAAAGTGGGCGATGGCGGGCAAGCCGTCGGCCACCGTGAACTGGGTGTCGCTCTCCAATGCTGGGCTTGCCACAAACCAGGCGAAGTCGGTGGCAGCAACCGCTCCCGCACTGGCGAGGAGCGCGGAGGTTGTGCGCGCGGCCGCGACGATCGGCTCGGTGGAATCAATCTGGATCGTATACGTGCCGGTTGCCAACTCTTCGAGTGGAATATCGGTAGCAACACCCGCGCTCAAATCGAGGCTAAACGTCGTTGGCGCAGCTTCCGGATCCTCCGGAGTGAGAGTCACAGAAATGTCCGTCGACTCGTCCCCCGGCACAAAGACGCGGATTGCGGCGATGACGTCAGTGCCGGCGTTCGGCCCGCCTCGAAGCGCCTGAGCAGCTTCAAGATCTGAATTGACTACGCCAGGGATGACCACGGATCGTGACGGGGGCACGGTCGCGCCAATAATCTCGACCCCACCAGCATCGAGCCCTCGGATAATGGACTGTTGGAGCTCCGCCGTTATCTGTCCACCTGAACTCATGACGTGCACAACCGGTGCCTTCACTCCAGGGGCGAATCCCGCGAGCGATAGTAGGCGTTGCCCGTTCGGAGGCACGACGATTCCTGCGGTTCCCGCCGCCGAAACGGCTCCCTGCTCGTCGAAAATGTTAAGAGTGACCACAGAGCCGACCTCGGTCGGGTTCGTGAGCGAAATCAGGGTTGTACGGCCGGTCGTCGTGGCGCCACCCACAAGCCAGCTATCACTACCCACTGCACGACACGATGCGGCTGCGAAGCCCACATAGTCGCCAACTGCGACACTCTGCGACTGGGCACCACTCAGTCGCACGGAATCGCGCGCATTGCCATCGGTGGGGGCCGCACTAATGACCAGCGGGTAAGCAACAGCTTCGCCTGTTTCGGCATCCGATGCTGTAATTCGCGCTTGCTCGACTGCGCCGGTGCTTGACGAGAAACGAGTGACTGCAGTGCCGAGCGTGAACACCGCGGATGCCTCGGCTCCCGAGTCGTCAGAGAGCCGCAGCAACGGGCCCGGGCACGTCAACTGCTGCGCTGTGGGAACAGGCGTGACGGTCTCGCTCGGCGGTGAAGCGTTGAGCGAGGGGATGGGCAAAAATGTGGCCCCGAGCACCACCGCCGCCGCGGTCGAGATGCCGACGACGCCGATGACGACGCGTGCGCCTACAACAGCCGCGGCTCGCGCAGAGAGGGGACGACGTGTAGTTGCAACAGGGTCCGGAGAGTTGTCCATACCGGCATCGTCATGAAACTCGCTGCCCGTTGGCTCATCGGGCATCGCGGCGGCTTCATCGCTCATCGGATCGCTGTCATTCACTAGCTGGCCTCAATCACAGTTACGGCGCTCTCAGCCTTAGCTGCTCGAATTCGACGACGCCGCGTCGTCGGAATCGCAAGCAGAAGCGTCAGCCCAAAAACAATTGCCTGGCCGAGGATCACACCTCGACCGATCTGAGTTTCGGTGTTACTCGGCCCCACTGGCCCTGTGGCCTCTCTCAAATCGGGGAAGTGCCACAGGTTTCCCTGCGCGGTATCGCCGATGGGGTTGAGGAGCCGGTTCCCGTCGAGCGCCTCCACGATGCGTTGTCGTGTTGCCGCCCCGTCGGCGGGCAGAGCCGGATTAAGCACAATGAACGCGATCTGTTGCTCATTGAGCACATCCTCAATTGGGAATCCGCTGATGGATGCGATATTTCCCGCCAGCTCAGCGGTCTCCTTCCTCAACGCACTCACCTCTGCGCTGGTGGCTGCCACAGTGGATTGCTCATCGAGGCCGGAACCACGACCGCGGTGAACCTGCACCGAAAGGGTCGAATCTGAAGTAATCGTGAGCTCAAGCGTGCCAAGACCGCCACGCTGACTCGACTCGGCTGCGACAAACGCGGGTAGCAGCCTGCCGTTGCTCGCCGAAACCGCCGCCGTTCCGGAGGCGACGGACCAGACGGGCGCGGCAGCCAGGAGAACTACGCCGGCAAGCGCCACCAAACCGGGAAGCGCCGCGTGGGCCTCAAGGCTCTCCAACGCGACAACAACGGCACCGCAGAGACCTAACCAATACAGGCTGATGGCCGGGCCCGCCCACAGGATCGTTGAGGACTCCCCCACGGCACTGACCGAAATGTGACTGGCAATTACGGCCGTCACGAAACCGAGAAGCGCGAGTGCGAGCGACGGCACGGCCCGACTCGTTCCGCGCACGAAAAGACTCAATAATGCGAGAGCCGCGAACGGAGCAAGCAACAGCGCAACGACGAAGGGTCCGTAACTCTCGCTCAGACCGAAAGTCGACAGGAAGATGCTCCATCCATTTGACCCCGGCACGATGCTGCCAATAGCCAACTGCCACCCACTCGAGGCGATGCGAGCGACGGGCACTCCAGGATCAGCAAAAATACCCCACACATTGGCGCGGCCGAGTTGCTGCACAACGAGTGGAGCGAAGAGCGCTGCTGCCGGGATGACGATCCAGAGCAAACGGTGAGTCGACTTAGGGCGCGCAACAATCCACGCGACAAGTGCGATGAGCAGGGCAGGCACAATGCTGGGCGCAGATGCCGCAATGACCGCGAACAAGAGCGCTGCGATCGCCGACATCGACCAGTTATGCGCGGCCCGCAGTACCGCGAGAACGAGCCACGGCAGCAGCAAGTGGACGAGCACCGCGCCGAGCTGTCCCTCCCCCAGCGACATCAAGAAGTTCGGGGCGAGGGCCCACGCGATCGCCGCGACGGTAGGTGCCCAAGGTCGCTCAGAAATGGATGCCGCACACAACCACGACGCCAGCGCTGCGAGGGGAAGCGCAACAAGATACACAATTACGATACTGAACGAGGGATTCCAGAACGTGAGAGAGCCAAGTATGGCAAGCACCACCGCGAACGGATCCGCGGCAACGACGTCTTGCGCAAGGTCGTTCCAGCCGTAGCCAACGTGGGCCCAAAGTTCTGGGACGGTAGAGGAGAGAGGCAGCAGTGCTCCTCCGGCGAGCGCACGCGCATCCACAAAACGCGAGAACGTCAGTAAACCAATGAGCGCTGTGACGAGCACGACCCAAGCTCCGCCGTTGCCAAAGAACCGTGGCCGCGCAACGTCAAACACGGCGTCTTGGGCATCACCGTGTCGCTCATGAGCGCGGATCTCGCGGAGTTCGGCCCATGTTGCACGCAAAGGGTCAACCGCGCCGAACCCGACTCGTTTGTTTCGTTTCAGATTGCGGCGTGCTGGAACCACGCCGGCATCGAAGATTGCCGCGAACGCCGCCGCCAGTTCCCCACCGACCGCCGTTGGACGTTTTGCGAGCAAATGCCCGAGGGAGCGAAGAACGGCAAGCGGGAGCAACGTGAGCCAGTGCAACGGGACAGCAATTGCCGGCGCATACACGAGCCGTCGATGCAACTGGGCGAACCGCTGCACACGGTTGTGGGCGCCCGCCGAGAGTGAACGTCGGCCGAAAAGTTCTGGGCCGCCAGCGCTGGCGACACGCGCATCCGCAACCGCAACCACGCGGTGGCCCGCCAGGCGCGCACGAACGCAGAAATCGAGTGCGGCATCCACCGAACTCAGCGACGGATCAAATCCGCCGAGCGCAGTCCACACTTGTCGCCGCACGAGCATCCCCGCTCCGGTGACACCGAGCACGTCGGTCTGGACGTCGTGCTGCGCCTGATCGAGTTCATCTTTCATTCGTGGCAGAGAACGGCCGAGCGGTGTCAGAGTCTCGCCGAAATGGGAAATGATCGCCGAGTCGTCCCAACGAATGAGTTTGGGCCCGGCAATGGCTACCGAAGGAGCGATCTCTACCGCAGCGAGCAAGGCCTTAAGGGCGTGAGGATCCGGGGCGTTGTCGTGCCCGAGCAGCCAGAGCCATTCATTATCGGATGCTTGAGGTGCTGCCGTGTGCAAAGCCTGAGCGATGGCACCGCCAAAAGTGCGTTTGCCGTGAGAGTCAGAGATTTGGGCGGGCGCTGAGTCGGCCATGAGCGCAAGCGAGGCATCACTCGAGTCGGCGTCGACCGCAATAACCGAATCGGGTCGCCGAGATTGAGCCGCGAGTGCGGCTAGGGTTCGTGGCAGATATTTCGCACCGTTTCGGGCGACTAGAACTGCGGTGACTCTCGGCTGCATTTGTTTGAGACTAAGCGTCGAGGCCGTTCAGGCACCCTCGACTCGCTGCAGTTGCGCGAGTCTGAGAGTTGCCTCGGCGGAGGTTGAGGTGCGTTAGCCTGCGCGCTTGCGCAGCTTGCGACGTTCGCGCTCGGAGAGCCCGCCCCAGATGCCGAAGCGCTCGTCATTTTGCAGAGCATATTCGAGGCATTGACTGCGAACTTCGCACGAAGAGCAAATCTTCTTAGCGTCTCTGGTCGAGCCGCCTTTTTCGGGGAAGAAAGCCTCGGGGTCAGTCTGCGCACAGAGCGAATCTGTTTGCCACGCCAAGGCGTTGTCGTCTTCATCGGCGAGCGGCTGGCGCACACCGGGGACCCCGATTCGAACGGGGTCAACAAACCAGTCGTCGGGAACTCCCGCGCGGTAACCGCTGTTCGCCATCTGGTCTCTCTCCCCTCCGCTTTCAATGCTTCGCATCAAATCGCGTTACATAATTACACCGGTGTAGTTCGCTCACGTCAAGTCGCGAATGATAATTGCCTCGACCAATAGTCAAGGGTTATGGCGCGCCGTGAGTTATTTACGATCCGCGGCGTTACGCCAGTAGTGCGAGATCGTTATCAACCATCGCTGCCACAATTCCATCAAATTCGACCGTGGGAGACCAATCGAGGAGTCGTTGAGCCTTCGCCGCGTTTCCCCGCTGCTGCGGCGCATCCCCCGAACGCAACAAGCCCTCGTCAAGTATGACGTACCGTTCCCAGTCGGCGATTCCTGCGCGAGCAAAAGCCGTCTCGACAAAATTGCGCACGGAATGAGTGACGCCGGTAGCAATCACAAAGTCATCTGGATCATGCTGTGCTGCCCGAAAGAGCGCGTCGGCATAGTCAGGGGCCCAACCCCAATCCCGCTGAGCGTCGATATTTCCGAGCTCCAACGTCTGCTGCAAGCCCCTCGAAATGCGGGCAGCTGCAGCAGTGATCTTGCGCGTCACAAAGGTCTCAGGTCGCCGCGGCGACTCGTGGTTGTAGAGGATGAGCGACGACGAGGCCACTCCCGCCGTTCGATAGGCCCCCACAAGCCCGTGAGCGTAAGCTTTAGCCGCTCCATAGGGGCTCGTGGGCCGAATGCTTGTGTTCTCGTCTTGAGGGGACTCGTGCGGCATTCCGAAGATCTCCGCACTCGATGCCTGAACGAAACGGATGTCGTGCCCTCCGGCATCGTGAATCGTCTTGACCGCCGCCAACATTTCCGCCACGACAGCGCCGTTGAGGCGCGCAGTGAGCCCCGGGTTCTTCCAGGACTGGTACACCGAACTGAGCGCGGCAAGGTTGTACACCTCGTGCGGCTTCACGGCCTCGATGAGCGCGCCAACCGCGCTGTTTTCTGCGAGATCTAGCTCATGGGGCGTGACACCTGCTGTCACTACTTCTTGGGCATCCCTCGTGACACCGTGAACGTCATAGCCCGCTGCGAGAAGCTGCTCGGCAAGGTACGAGCCGTCTTGACCGGTAACCCCGGTGATCAGCGCTCGTTTCATTAGAGGCCGGCGAGTTCTTTCTGCTCGGCAAGATCTGCCTCAACCATCATCGCGACAAGCTCGGGGAACTTAACCGTCGGCTCCCAGCCCAGCTTCTCGCGCGCTTTCGTAGAATCGCCCACGAGCAAGTCAACTTCGGCGGGGCGCATGAAGCGCTCATCGAGTTCGACGTAGCTGCTCCAGTCGTCTATTCCGACTGCGGCAAAAGCATGATCAAGAAGCACACGGATGCTCTGAGTCTCGCCCGTGGAAATGACGTAGTCATCCGCTTCGTCTTGTTGCAGCATCAGCCACATCGCTTCAACGTAATCGCCAGCGAATCCCCAATCGCGCTGGGCATCCAAGTTTCCGAGCGTGAGCTTGTCTTGGAGACCGAGCGAGATGCGGGCGACTGCTCGGCTCACCTTGCGCGTGACAAACTCGGGGCCACGTCGCGGGGACTCGTGATTGAACAGGACTCCCGACGAGGCGTGCATTCCGTACGACTCGCGGTAGTTGATCGTCATGTAGTGGCCATAGACCTTGGCAACGCCATACGGCGAGCGGGGCCACAGCAGGGTGTCTTCGTCTTGGGGAACAGTCTGGACCTTGCCGAACATCTCAGAACTCGAAGCTTGGTAGAAGCGCACCTCTTTGCCCGTGGCGCTCGTGTAGAGGCGAACCGCTTCGAGCGCATTGAGCACGCCCATGCCCGTGACCTCGCTCGTGAGGTGTGCGTTCTCCCAGGAGTAAGCAACGAAAGAGATCGCGCCCAGGTTGTAGAACTCGTCGGGCTGAGCGACGTTCATAGCGCGCATGAGGCTCGAAAGGTCGGTGAGGTCGCCCGTGAGCACTTCAACCTCGGGGACAAGTTTGTCGAGCAGTTCGCGCTTGGGATTGTTTTGCCCACGCATCAGACCGAAAACCTTGTACCCCTTCGAGAGCAAGAGTTCTGCAAGGTAGAGGCCGTCTTGACCGGTGATGCCTGTGATGAATGCGCGCTTCATAGTTTTCTTTCTTGCTTGCGGCCGGTTCTTGGCACGGTCTGGTGTACTGGGCATCGCCTGCTGCGACGTCAGCGAGTCCGGACATCGGCGACTGTAACGCTACTGGAACTTGCCCACGCTTGCTGGGGCGCTCGGCTGATCGTGCACTGTTACTCGGGCGGAGCTGATCTACTTTCGGACGATTTCGTCTCCCGGGCGGTGCCCGCGATAACAAAGGCGCCTGCCGTGACACGCCGTCGCCACACAAACACTGCTTGCGCGCACACGGAAATTGTTTCTCCGATCGCCAGTCCCCAGGCACCGCCCGCGGCGCCGAATTGCGCGCTCAACAAGAGGATGGAGGGCACACCGACGATAGCCGCGAAGAGCACACTGAGCATGAACTCGCGTCTCGCGCCCATGCCCACGAGAGTGATTCGACCAAGCGACGTTCCCAGAGCGATGCCGAGCGTCGCGACACCGAATCCGAGCGATGTTGCTCGATCAATTGCCACCTCGTCACCGAACAGCAGCGCCGACAACCACGGGCCCAACGTCGCGAATGCGAGTAGTCCCATGAGCCCCAACCCGGCGTGCACGACGAGCGAAGTGCGGATGCGGCGAGCAAACTCCGAATTGCCCGCCTCAACAACCCAACCTTGAAGCGCATTGCCTAGAGCGGACACCGAATACTGACCAATGCGATACAGCTTGTCGCCCGAAACGTATGCCGCCGCCTGCGCACTGACCGCCGCTGCTCCGACAAATGTGACGGCGAGCGAGTTGTACGCGCCGCCCGCAACCTCGGTGATGGCCGCCGAACCGTTTGAGCGGAAGACGTCGCGGACCGCGACTCGATCCCGCCGCAGCAGTCCGGCCACTCCCGCAGTGCGCACAGCGAAAAGCCCCACGCTCACCAGCGACGCCAGAGCCAGCAACAGCGGATACCACAGCACGTCACCCGCGTTTAAGACGATGACCGCGGCCAGCACTGTCGCAACCATGCGCGGCGAGATCTCGTAAATTGCGATCAGGCTCGCACGCCCGAGCCCAATCATGAACCACGCACTCGACAAACCCGTGAGCGTCATCGCGACCGCCATGACTGCCGCATCCAGCCGATAATCACTCGGAGACACGAACATCGCGATCAACCCGGCGAGAATCGCGCTCGGCACCCACACCAGCAGTCGTGCCTGCAAGCTCGTCACCAATAGACGTGGGCGGATGCTGGCTTCGGCCAGGGCAATCAGTGGAGGCCCGACGGTATTAAATCCGAGCGCCACGATCAGGGCGAAGAAGCCGCCGCTGGACTGACCAATAGCTATCGCAAGCCAAGCATCGGCTCCGGCGACGCGCGCCAGGATCGGCAGAAATAGAAACGGAGTGATGAGTGAAAGAAATGGCAATCCCGCAAAACCAAGGATGCGTTTAGCGAAGCTTCCTCGTGCGGTCATGACTGCAAGACTATTGCGTTGCCGCCGCAAATAACTGTCCCGCGCCCGTGACAACGATCGAGTTGCCAGCTCCGGGCATAAATACCGAGTCGCCCCGGTGCACCGTTCGCCGCGCACCGCCGGTTTCTAACTCAAACTCTCCCTTTGTGCACAGCATGATCGCGGCGCTCGGCAGCTCTACGGTCGTGGCGCCCGTGATCTCCAGCAATTGGAACGCGGCAACGGGGGGCCGAAACACTCGAGCCGAGTCGCCGAGTGGTTCCGCCGCCAAGGAGGGAACCGCAGACACCGAAAAATCGAGCACGCGCACGAGCTCGGGAACATCGACGTGCTTTCGGGTGAGTCCGCCGCGCAACACATTGTCCGACGACGCCATGAGCTCTATCCCCACACCTCGGACATAGGCATGGATGTTTCCCGCAGGCAAAAACAACGCCTCGCCGCGCCGCAGCGTGACGTAGTTCAGCATGAGCGCAATAAGAATGCCAGGATCGCCCGCATAACGACTCGCGAGTGAACGCACGAGTGCAAGTTCCTCGCACGAGCCGTCGGCAGCGGCGAGCGCCGTGACACGGTGCACGAGCTCCGGCACTGCTTCGCCCGCCGAGATCAGCCACTCAAACATGGGGCGCACATCACCATCGCCGCGGGCGCGGGCCAACCACTCTGAAAAGAGGGTCGGCGTTGGGGTGTCGCTGGCGGCATCTATTTCGGCAAGTCGTTCGATCGATGCTCGCGTCTTGGCCATTGGCCGAAAACCGCAGAGGGCATCGAAAGTGTCGCTGACGGCAAGGATGAGTTCTGGCTTAGCTGAGGTGTCTTTGTAGTTGCGGTGGGGCGCCGAAAGTGGGATGCCTGCCTCGTTTTCGCGCGCGAACCCCTCCACAGCCTGGGCGGTCGTGGGGTGAGCCTGCAACGAGAGCGGAGCGCCGGCGGCCAACACCTTCAAAAGGAACGGCAGTTGTCGATGCTCTGCACCGAGAACCGCGGCGCTGTCGCGTGCGATCCACTCTGCAAGATCAGCGGCTCCCGCTGTCTGTGAGGGGTCGAGGATCTGGCTGGGACTGCCCGGATGAGCGCCCAACCACAGTTCCGCTTCTGGCTTGCCCGTCGGGTTTGTTCCGAGAAGCGTAGAAATCTCGCCCGCCGAACCCCACGCGTAATCGCGCGGCGTATTAGTGATGCCTACAAACATTCAGTCCACTCTTCTTGAAGCGTTAGCCCAAAGTACCAATCACCTAGAAGCGATTGGTACTCAGGCTTTAGGCTCACAATGATTTCGACAAGCAATGGAGCGACGACTATGTCATTTGAGACCCTCAGCAGCGACTTCTACGGCTATGAGAGCGCCCTCACCGATCAAGAAAAAGAAACGATCGTGAAGTTGCGTGCGTTCCTCGATAAAGAGGTCCGCCCGATAGCCAACGACCTCT
>Ga0209344_10003342_pt1 | contig 16033 bp, 17 predicted proteins | sample Cruoilmetagenom6_FD_187293 | JGI IMG/M metagenome (GOLD analysis project Ga0209344, IMG submission 187293) | Oil polluted marine microbial communities from Coal Oil Point, Santa Barbara, California, USA - Santa Barbara Oil Seep Sample 6 (SPAdes)... | ecosystem: Environmental > Aquatic > Marine...
CCTCAGGTAAACAGCGTTTGACCGAGTTCTTCCGTCAGGCGAACGCGGTTTCGTATATTATCACCGGCCACACGGATAGCCGGGCGTCGGATCGCTACAACATGGACTTGTCGCTGCGCCGCGCCAATTCGGTTGCTCAAGTCGCCGTCAACGGCGGTGCGCGGATTGCAGATGTACGTGGCTATGGAGAGCGGATGCCAAAAGCGCCGAACACTTCTGCTGCCGGCATGCAGCAAAACCGCCGCGTCGAAATTATTTGTATCCGTTAAGGGGGACGAACATGAAATCCGTTAAACTCGCTGTTGCAGTGACCGCCGCCCTGATCGTGGCGGGGTGTGACGCACCAAAGAAAGACAAAACCGTTGATAACTGGGTCGATTCCAAACACCTAAGCCAACTTCAGGCCGGTATCTGGATTGATCCCAACGGATGCGACCATTGGATCATTGATGACGGCATCGAAGGTTATTTGTCTCAGAGATTGGACAAATACGGCAAGCCGGTTTGTTCAGGCACCGCGCCGCCAAATACGGCGACAGGTGCATTCAAGGGTGGTTCGCCAATCCCGGATCCAGTCTGATCGACGTTTGTCATATGATTTTTGGAACCGCGGGACAGGCGCCCGCGGTTTTTTTTATTATGGTCGGGTGACAAATGCACACTTGATCTTGCGCCGGTCGATGCAACTTGGCACCATTGGGAAAACACCGGATTCTGGGAGAATTGATTGGCTACCACTGAGATGCCTGCCGCGACCGAACCAAAGGCTATCCACCAAGAGGTCGTGGAGTTCCCCGACAACTTTTTGTTGATCGATCTGTGCGGCGAACATGATCGTAACCTTGCCGAAATTGAACAAAACCTTGGCGTTCAGATCGCGCGCCGGGGAAACCAATTGGACGTATTTGGGGAAGATGCGAAGGTCAAAGAAGCTATCGAGGTTCTTCGTGCTCTATACGAACGTCTGGAGACCGGTAAATCGGTGGAGCATGGCGATGTTGATCGTGAGTTGCGCATGGGAACGGTGGAAAACAATCAACCGAGCCGGGACGGCAATCAGCTGGAAATGTTCAAGGGCGGTGCGGTCGAAATCAAAACCCGCAAAAAGTTGGTTGAACCACGCACTGAAGCGCAAAAAGCCTATGTGCGGTCCCTGTTTTCCAAGGAATTGGCGTTTGGCATCGGCCCCGCGGGCACTGGTAAGACGTATCTCGCTGTGGCCGTTGGAGTATCGATGTTTATCGAAGGTCACGTTGACAAGATTATCCTGAGCCGCCCAGCCGTCGAAGCGGGTGAAAAGCTTGGTTATCTGCCCGGAGACATGAAGGATAAAGTCGATCCGTTTATGCAGCCGCTTTATGATGCACTTAACGATTTCCTTCCCTCTAAACAGCTGGCCAAATTGCTAGAAGACAAGAAAATCGAAATCGCGCCTTTGGCATTTATGCGTGGTCGGACTTTGGCCAATGCATTTGTAGTGCTGGATGAGGCGCAAAACGCCACATCCATGCAGATGAAAATGTTCCTGACCCGTTTGGGCGAGGGAAGCCGCATGGTGATCACCGGTGACCGCAGTCAAATTGATTTACCACGCGGCGTGACCTCGGGACTGCATGATGCGGAACGTTTGCTGAAATCCATCCCTGATATCAGCTTTAATTATTTCACCTCAAAGGATGTCGTAAGACATCCGCTTGTGGCCGCGATCATCGAAGCGTATGAGGCCGAAACCTGAATTTTGGGCGGGCGTAGTGCGGGGCAGAAATGCTGACTGAAACCATGTTGGAGGACGACAGATGGCTTGGCGCAGATTTATCTGCGCTGGCTGAATGCGCCGCGCGCTCTACGCTGGACTATCTCGGGTTGGATGCAAATCATTTTGAAATCAGCATTTTGGGATGCAACGATGCCCATATCACAGAATTGAACGGTGATTTCCGGGATAAACCACGCGCAACGAATGTTTTGTCCTGGCCAAGCAAAGAGCGAGGCGCAGAAATTGCAGGTACCCAACCCATCCTTCCGGGCGAGGAGTTCGATGGAGAATTGGGCGATATAGCCATTGCATATGACACGTGCCAGCGTGAAGCCGCGTCGGCATGCAAGCCATTTGCTGATCATATTACGCATTTGGTCATTCACGCGGTGTTACATTTGCTTGGATACGATCACATTCGTGATGAAGATGCCACTTTAATGGAAACAACTGAGGTGGCGATACTTGGCAAACTGGGTATTCGTAACCCATATTGTGTGTGAATCGGGGATGACCCCGGAACTGGAAAGAGAAAATGGGCGAAAGTAGCGACGGATCCTCTAACGCAGCGCAATGCGCGCAGCCGGATCTACAATCTGACGACGACGATGAACAGAGCGGATTTTTCCGCCGGATTTTTGAGGCATTCAGCCCATCTGACACGGATATTGACGATAATACCACCGAAGAAGATCCTGGTGTGGATCCTGCGCAGGGCATCATCAATCTACGCAACATGGTTGTGGAAGATGTTCTGATTCCCAAGTCTGATATTGTGTCGGTGCCATCAAACATCACCAAAGATGAACTGCTAAAGGTGTTTCGGTCCAGCGGGTTAACACGCTTGCCTGTTTATCAAGGAACTTTGGATACGCCGACCGGGCTTATTCATCTAAAAGACTTTGCGCTTAAGCACGGCTTTAACGGAACCAACGGTCGGTTTTCGATCAAAAAAATGCTTCGTCCACTTTTGTATGTGCCTCCTTCAATGCCAATTGGTGTTCTGTTGCAAAAAATGCAGAGCGACCGGCGACATATGGCGTTGGTGATTGATGAATACGGTGGTGTTGATGGCCTTGCCACCATTGAAGACCTTATCGAGCAGGTTGTCGGCGAGATCGAAGACGAGCATGACATCGGTGAAGGCGATTTGTGGAGCGAAGAAAAACCGGGGTGCTATCTGGCGCTTGCAAAAACGCCGTTGGATGAATTTGAGGCTGAAACAGGGTTGTCGCTTTCGGATGTTGATGCTGTGGATGAGGAAGAGATTGATACTTTGGGTGGCATGATCTTTATGTTGCTCGGTCGTGTGCCGGTGCGCGGTGAAGTGATTGAGCACCCTAGTGGCGCTGTAATCGAAGTCACGGATGCAGACCCCCGACGCATCAAGAAACTGCGTGTGAGCGTCCCGGGGCAGGGGAATGCCTGACTTGGATGCGTCACCTGCGTCGCAGAAAAATTCTATTTCAAATTACATATTAGGCATGCGCCCGGCTTTACGTCTGGGCGTTTGCCTGTTGTTGGCTGGTGTCGCCGCAACCGGCCAAGCCCCGTTGGGGTTTTGGCCTGTGAGTATACTAGCACTGGGCGCGATTTATGGAATTTTTTCGCTTGGTTGGTCCGGTTGGGGTTCGGCATGGATCGGATTGGCCGCAGGAACCGGGTACTATCTGGTTTCCCTCAGCTGGATCGTTGAACCATTTTTGATTGATGCCAAGGCACACGCATGGATGGCGCCGTTTGCGTTGGTTTTCCTGGCAGTTGGCCTCGGTTTGTTTTGGATGGTGGCATTTGGCGTGGCCCGCAAATGTGGTGGCGGCGCATTGGCTTGGATTGCAACATTGACCATGGCCGAAGCTGTGCGTGGAACGGTATTCACAGGGTTTCCTTGGGCGCAGGTTGGCCATGTCTGGATTGATACGCCAGTTTTACAATGGGCGTCGGTTGCGGGATCTTTGGGTTTGACTGTTCTGGTGTTGTTTGGCGCCGTCACCTGTTTGTGGCTTTGTACAGGCCGGCGATTGATTGGCACGGTTGCGCTTTGTTTTTTGGTCGGAATTTACCTCGCCGCTCCACTGATCAACCCGTACATTGCCGTCCCAGAGAACGCCCCAATTGTTAGGCTTGTTCAACCCAATGCGCCGCAACATGAAAAGTGGGATCCTGAAAAGGTGCAGGGGTTTTATAATCGCCAGGTGTCTTATACGGCGGCAGGTGATCCACCCGATTTGGTTGTCTGGCCGGAAACCGCGGTGCCGGTCCTGTTGAACAACCCTGGGGAAACTTTCAACCACATCGCCAAAGCAGCACGCGGTGCCCCAGTGGTTCTTGGAGCGCAGCGTGTGGACGGATTGCAATTTTACAATTCTCTCGCTGTGATTGGAGCACAAGGACAGGTGACCACGACCTACGACAAACATCATCTTGTGCCATTTGGTGAATACCTGCCCATGGGTGATTTTCTCGCGCAATTTGGATTAACGGGACTCGCGGCGAAAAACGGTAACGGGTATTCTGCTGGTCCCGGCGCACAGCTGATCGATGTTCCCGGGCTTGGCAAAGCGTTGCCGTTGATCTGCTACGAAGCAGTTTTCCCTCAAGACGTTGCTTCGGCACCTGAACGCCCCGATTTCTTGTTATTGATCACCAACGATGCATGGTTTGGTGATGTATCGGGCCCGCATCAACATTTAGCGCAAGCTAGACTTCGCAGTGTCGAACAGGCCCTTCCGATGATACGAGCCGCGAATACTGGTGTTTCTGCGATGATCGATAGCCGTGGCGAGGTAACTGGTCATTTGCCTTTGGGAACGGCTGGTTGGTTGGATGTATCACTTCCGCCGGCAGGTAAGGTTTCGATTTATGGTCGAACGGGTGACTGGCCGGTGTTGATCTTTGTGCTTGTGCTTTTAGGTGTTTCTATGGCGCGACACCGCGGCATAAACCGACCAATTTAGACATTGACGGAACATTGCCGCGCGAGTAGGCACTTTTGCAACTGCCACAACGGCTTCCTGACGTGGCGGATCATTTAATTGGAGCGTTTTCATGTCCCGCAACAACTATACTTTCACCTCCGAATCCGTGTCCGAGGGGCACCCGGATAAGGTCTGTGACCGCATTTCGGATGCTGTTCTGGATGCATTTCTGAGTGAAGAACCTGAGGCGCGCGTTGCCGCGGAAACTTTCGCCACGACCAACCGGGTTGTGATTGGTGGAGAAGTCGGACTCTCCGATCAGGATAAACTACGCGATTATATGGGGCGCATTGATGAGATCGCACGCGCGTGCATCAAAGACATTGGGTACGAACAGGACAAGTTCCATTGGAAAACGGTTGAAGTTACCAACCTTCTGCACGAGCAATCCGCACATATTGCACAGGGTGTGGATGCTTCGGGAAACAAAGATGAAGGCGCTGGCGACCAGGGTATTATGTTCGGTTATGCCACGACCGAAACAGATGCGCTGATGCCTGCACCAATACAGTATTCCCATGCGATCCTGCGCCGTTTGGCAGAAGTACGTAAAAACGGCACCGAACCGGCACTTGGTCCTGATGCTAAAAGTCAGCTTTCGGTTGTGTATCAGGACGGCGTTCCAACAGGTGTTAGTTCGGTTGTTTTGAGCACACAGCATTTGGATGCAAGTCTGACCAGTGCAGATATCCAAGCCATGGTTGCCCCTTATATCACAGAAGCCTTGCCCGATGGCTGGTTGACCGATGCTACAGAATGGCACGTTAATCCAACCGGAAAATTTGTAATCGGCGGCCCTGACGGCGACGCAGGCCTGACGGGTCGTAAAATCATCGTGGACACATATGGTGGCGCGGCGCCACACGGTGGGGGCGCGTTTTCGGGTAAAGATCCAACGAAAGTTGATCGTTCAGCGGCTTATGCAGCCCGCTATCTTGCCAAAAACGTTGTTGCAGCGGGCATGGCTGAACGCTGCACTATCCAATTGAGCTATGCCATTGGTGTCAGCAAACCTCTGTCGATTTATGCAGACACACACGGTACTGGTAATGTTGATCCGGCGGCCATCGAACGGGCTATAAACGCTTCCATGGATCTGAGCCCACGTGGCATTCGCGAACATCTGCAACTGAACAAACCGATTTACCAGCGTACCGCTGCATACGGGCACTTTGGTCGCGATCCAGAGGCGGACGGCGGTTTCAGTTGGGAAAAAACCGATCTGATCGAGGCGCTGAAACAAGAAGTTTAAGCCTGATAGTTGAGATAGAAAGTGAGGCGGGCTTTGTGCTCGCCTTTTCTTTTTGCGGGGTTGATTGATATGCTTGGACAGCCGGGATTTTGTTGCGAGGAAAAACAGTGCTAAAACGTTTGCTGCTTAGCCTAATCTTGATGGCCCCGGCTTACGTCACCGCCGAAGACCAGGCCATGCTAAAGTTCGTCATCAATGGCGACACCCTGATTTATGACACCGAAACCAACGTGAGCGGTGATGATGCCGAAATTGAGAACGACGATGTTGACCAAATGCGCAGTTTGCTCCGTTCCAACCCCGGTATAACCACCCTTGAACTTAACAGTGGTGGGGGTAGCGTTTACGCAGGTGATGAAATGGCGCGGATCATCATTGATTTCGGGCTAGATACTGTAGTTTCAGGTGAATGTATCAGCTCATGTGTAAATGTATTTTTGGGCGGCAATGCCCGGCGTATGATGCGTGGGTCCAAAATTGGATTCCATCAAAGATACTGGTCGGAAAAATCGATAAAGAAATATTATGACCGTTGGCACGAAGATGAAAATTGGGAAACCCCGTTTGAGTTTACGTCGTGGGTTTATGAGGACACACAGGCTGAAACTTACGAAGACCTAATGTATATAGTCAGTCGGGGCGTTGAGCCGGGTTTTGCTATCCGCACCAAACGGGTGAACAACGACGATGAGTGGTTCCCAAGTCGTGAAGAATTGGTCAAAGCGGGCGTTTTGCGGGACTAGGATAGCCCGGTTTCAATTTGCGATCTCAACTCAGGCACGATAGAGCCTGCGACCATGATAAAAGACAGACACCCCTCAGGCGCCCCCTGGCGCAATTTCTATGGTCGGTTTAAGGGAAAATCCTTGCGAGCCTCACAAGAGGTTTTGTTGGATGAGGATCTAGAGGCCCTTTCGCCCGGTCCGATTGGATGGGACGAAAACCCTGACCGAAAGCCGCTCGATCTGAAGGAATTGTTCCGAGGTCGCGAAGTTTGGTTGGAAATTGGCTTTGGCGGGGGCGAGCATTTGGTGCACCAGGCATCGTGTAATCCCAATGTGGGAATTATCGGCTGTGAGCCGTATTTAAATGGCGTCGCTATGTTGTTGGCAAAAATACGTAAAGCTCAGTCAGAAAATATCGCTGTGCACCCGGGCGACGTGCGTGACCTGTTTGACGTTTTGCCTGATGGATCGCTCAGCAAGGCGTTCTTGCTGTATCCCGATCCGTGGCCAAAAAAACGCCATCATCGACGCCGATTTGTGACCGAAGAACATATCGCCCCTTTAGCGCGAGCGATGAAACCGGGTGCTGAGTTGCGGGTTGCTACGGATATTCCCGACTATGTCCGCCAAACCTTGGAAGAGGTGCCAAAGCAGCCATTTGAATGGCTGGCGAATGGACCACAGGACTGGCGCGATGCATGGCCTGATTGGATTTCGACACGTTACGAACAAAAGGCTCTTCGTGAGGGGCGGGTACCGCATTACCTAACGTTTAGACGCGCCTGAAGTCTGTTGCGCTTTTAGTGTTGCAATATTGGGATGAATGTTGCGTGTGTCTTCGTTTTGGGACTTTCGGTTGCGCAAACCCAAAGTGCTGCACCCGTCTGCATGCCCCCAATCGTCTTAGATATCCATCCAGATTGTCACGGGGCCGTCGTTGACCAATTCGACCTGCATGTTTGCGCCGAATTCCCCGGTTTCGACCGGTACGCCGGATCTGGCAAGTTGTTGCGCGAAATACTCGTATAGACGCCTACCATCTTCGGGGGATGCCGCCGCCGAAAATCCAGGCCGATTGCCGCGTGATGTGTCCGCCGCCAAAGTGAATTGGCTTACGACAAGTGCGCTACCTTGTTGATCATTCACAGAACGGTTCATTTTCCCGGCCTCATCGGTGAAAATTCGCAATTTTGAAATCTTTGCAGCCAATTGATCTGCTTGCGTTTCGCTATCGCCCTGCATGGCGCAGACGAAGATCAAAAGACCGGGGCCGGTTTGCCCGATGATAGACCCATCAACTTTGACAGAGGCATGTGTGACACGTTGAAGTAAAGCGCGCATTTTTGTCCACCGTTCAATGATCTGGTCGCTGTTCGCAAAGCACAAATTGGGCCGCATACCCAAGCAGATGCGCATCCGAAATGCTAAATGGCACCTTCCTTTAGTGCCAGAAGAAATCCAACAGTAACGGCTACAAAAATGCCAACAGACACTGCGAAGGCAATTTTCCAGACTGACCAGGGGCGTTCGCCCTGAACCCGGCCGGATTGTCCGTTGACGACAAAGCGGTAGGTTTCACCGCGGTATTTATACGCAGCGAGCCACACTGGCAGAAGGACATGCTTGAAGGTGACGTCACTGATATTTGTCTGAACATCATGAATGCGTTGACGATCACCGCCTATGTCAAATTTGACGTCACGTGTGATGACACGGTCCATATGCGCGCAAGCTTGGGTATATCCGTCTTCAAGTTCGACGGTATATCCCTCAGCCCGAAACCCGGCCAGGTATTCCGGTTGATATGGTTCCAACTCTGACAGGTCCCAGGGTTCTAACCCGTCGGTGTATTTCTTTGGCAGAGACCGGGAAGCGAGTACAACAACGTCATCAAAGAACCGCGCCACCCTGCCGGAAACATTGCGCCAACGTACCTTGGCTTCGCGAACTTGCTCGCGTTTGCCGTTGCGCATGACACTTCGTGTTTCATAGTAAACAGTTCCGCGTTCACCCCGATAACTTGATTTTGTGTCTGCATCAAACGTCCAGTACGGGACGTAAATCCCCTGTAGCTTTCGACCCTTGCGGGCATATTCTTGCAAACCGTTGGGTGCAAACCATAACCCACCTAACCAGTTGGTCATTGCGGTACGTGCGGTGCGCTCGTCGAGGGTAAAGGGCAACAACGCGCGTGGTTTGATATGGCGGTGTGTGCCGGTATCAGTCACAACGGGTGTTGCGCAAAACGGGCATTCGGCCGCGTGGTTAGTGCTGTCAAACTCTACCTGTGCAGCGCAATTTGGACATTGCAACACACGAGTTTCTTCGATTTCCTGATCCGGCAACTGTTGTGCAACTGCGCGATCGAAATCAAGTTCCGTAATTGCGCCTTTCCACGGCCCGGGTGTCAGGATTTCGCGGCTATTGCCACAGTGATCACATAGTAACGTGCCTTGATCTGGTGCAAAACGGTAGTCAGATCCGCACTGATCGCAAGGAAACCTGTGAGCCTCGGAAGATGCTGTTAACTCGGGCGTTGTCATGGGGGGCCAGTGTGAATTTAGTTTCTAAATAAGATGAAAACCGTGGTTCAGCTTCCGGGCGGAGGTGGCGGCAGGACTGTGAACAGCAGTGCCAGTTCCTGAATATCCTCGGCGCGCTGCCAACCGTCCTGTCCGGGGGTCCACACGTGGCTTTCGCGTGTCAATTTACCCTCGGTGGCCATGCGACCCATGGCCGCCTTGGAATAGGGGCCGTTGGTTTTGCCGTTTTCGGCGACATGCCAGACATGTTCTACTTGCGGGGGCGGTGGTGGGGACGCCACCGGACGTGCACCCCACGGGCCCTGTTGTGCCGCCATCTGGCCGGCCATTGCCATACCCATGCCCATGCCAAGTCCGGCTCCCATGCCACCGCCACCTGACGGGTTTTTGGCAGCTTCGGTCATTGCCTCGGCGGCAGAATATTGCGTATAGGCACCCAGATCGCCGGCAACACCCATGGATGTGCGTTTGTCTAATGCAGCCTCGACAGCAGGTGGAAGTGATATGTTCTCGATATAAAGTTCAGGGATCGATAGACCGTATTCAGCCACTGTTTCGCTGATGGCGGCGGCGATCAGCTTGCCTAAATCGCGAGTGTTTGCGGCCATGTCCAAAACGGGAATGCCTGAGGATGCAATCACGCGGGAAAATTCCTGAACGATGATGTTGCGGATTTGATAGCTAATCTCGTCCATAGTGAACTCACCGTCGGTGCCGACGATTTCAACAAGGAATTTGGCCGGATCTGAGACACGAACCGAATAGGTACCATAGGCGCGAATACGGGTTGGACCAAATTCAGGGTCGCGCAACATGATCGGATTTTTGGTGCCCCACTTCAGGTCGTTAAACCGGGTTGTGTTGACATAGTATATTTCGGATTTGAAGGGTGATTTAAACCCATGATCCCAATGGTTTAACGTGGTCAGGATCGGCATGTTGTTGGTCTCTAACATGTAAAGACCGGGGGTGAATACATCAGCCAATTGCCCTTCGTGGACAAATACGGCCGATTGGCCTTCGCGAACGGTCAGTTTGGCGCCATATTTGATCTCGTGATCCTCGCGTTGAAAGCGCCAGACCATCGTGTCACGCGTGTCGTCAACCCAATGAATAACGTCGATAAATTCACCGGTCAGAAAGTCGAAAATACCCATGTTTTAGGTCTCCTTCTGGATTAAGTACCGCCAGAATGGCGTTGACGGATCAAGCGCGTCAGAATTGGCCGCGCTTGTTCAATGGACATCCCCGGAGAAAGCGCCGGATTGTAGAGAAGCCGCAGCAATTCTTCGTCATGTGTCGTCAGCAATGCAAATTCACTGTCGTCATTGAAAATTGATGGGCGAGCCTGAGAGCTGTCGTTGGGAAGGCCCAGTCCTTGAGAGAGTTCTTCGTGAACGCAAGCCAATTGATTTAATTCTGGTTGTTCTGTTCTGATTAGGACCACAGTATTTTGAAGCGTATTGGCAAAAGTTTGTCCACCAAATGATACAGCAAGGCAGTGAACCTTTTTGGGAAGGTTTTGAATTACTTCAGCCGTCGTCGCGTTGAAATTCGGGTGTATGGAGTACAATCGATTCATGACAAGCGGACGTTCATCCTCGTTCACAAATAGCACAAAGAAATTTGGATTTTCGGCTGTGACACTCATTGGGTGCCCTGTAATTCGGGCAAGACGCGCAACAAAGGAAACAACTGTTGCGTGGTACTTTGCTTGCACATCGGGGGGTACAGAGGGACCGAATTCTACCGAGAACCGCACCGGACCGGCCCATTTGCGCAAAACATTTTGGTGAATCCCATAACGGCTATCACGTCCTCCGCCGGTCGGGTATTCGTCAAAAAAAGTAATTTTTTCGAAGTTTCGCAACAAATCCGCATCGCTGTAGGGAGTATCAATTCCCCCACCATCTGTGCGCATCAAACCATGAGAGAGTTGATGCCTTTGAAGGTTAGAATAAAATCGCTTGAGAGAACGGCTGCGGGCAGAAACAGCTCCGTGTGGAATTGCTGAGGGGGTGCCGGTCAAATTGGTCGGGCGCGCTTTGGGAGCAACACCAGTATCGTTTGTTGCAGTCATGCAGGAGGATAGGGCAATAAACCCTAATCCCAACACTATTCCCTTAACGTGCCCTAGTTTAATCAATTTTATCAGACCCCGGCAGAAGTGCCGACGTTGTCGCCAACACCGTCGTTGCGGGCCTTGGCCGAGGCCAAGGTGTCGCGCAGGTCCGTTTCCATCTTCTTGAGCTCAACTTCGGCCGCAGCGCGGCGCGCTTTGCCTTCGTCGGCAATTTGCAGGCTTTCTTCGATGGTACCGATCAGGTCCGCGTTGGCTTGTTTGACCGACTCGATGTCAAACACGCCGCGTTCCATTTCTTGGCGGATCATTTTGTTGGATTCGCGCAGGTTTTCGGCATTGGCCGTCAGCAATTCATTGGTCAGGTCGTTGGCGTCACGAACCGCGGCGGCGGCCTGAGCCGACCGTTGGATTGTAACCGCCTGTGCCAGTTGCGTTTCCCACAGAGGCACGGTGTTGACGAGGGTCGAGTTAATTTTGGTCACCAGCGACTTGTCGTTTTCCTGCACGAGGCGGATGGACGGTAGTGACTGCATCGTCACCTGACGGGTCAGTTTCAAGTCATGTACGCGGCGTTCCAGATCATCACGTGCAGCGCGCAAATCGCGCAATTCCTGTGCCTTCATGACCTGATTTTTTTCGGCTGCTTTTTCAACGGCTTTTTCCTTCACCGGGATGTCTTTTTCATCCAACACGCGCAGTTTTTCTTCACCAGCCGCAATATAAAGCGCCAGTTCATCATAAAAATTCAGAGTCTTATCATAAAGCAGGTCGAGAGATTTGATGTCTTTCAACAACGTGTGCTCGTGGCTTAGCAGATCGTCGGTAATTTTATCGATCTGTCCCTGAACGGTTTCAAAGCGTGCAGTGAATTGCGCAAACGGTGCCGCGCGTCCAATCAGACGTTCCCACCATGTGCGTTTGCGGCGCACGTCCAGTTCGCTGACAGAAAAGCCACGGATTGTTGTGACGATCCCACGCAGGCTATCGCCGGCCGGGCCGACGTCCTTGTTGCGCACACCTTGCAACATGGATTGAGAAATTACCTGCAATTCTGCCTGTGCGGCGGACCCGAATGAAACGATGGATTGGGTGTCGCCCATATCAATCTCTTTCATGCGTTTTTTAATCTCGGTGCCAACGGGTTTCTCCGCGTCCTTCAAGGGAACGATTGCGTTCGCTTCGGTTGGTTCGGGCAAAACATAAGCACTAACCTGTTCGACTTCGGCTAATGTGGCCTCGGCTTTCTGGCGGATGTTGTCTGACATTACGGGTCCTCTCAGGTCTGAGTGTTCGTGTTCAATTGGATGCCTTCACGTTGCAAGCGGTCACGCAGCACGTCGATTTCGATCTCAAGGTCGCTGTGATTGTCCTTGAGCAAAGTCTGCGTCTTAGCAACGAAATTTTCGTCGAGATCAGTGAGAAGCATCATGTAATCGGATCGTGCGCCAGCGTCGCGGTCGCGGGCATAAATATCGGCAAACTTGATGGTCGCATCGCGTGCCCCCTTCAAATAAACGCTGATGAATTTGCGGGCCGAGGTCAGGTCACGGGGGTCTTCCTCGATTGTGCGTAACATGTCCCGCACACTCACCTGAAATCTGTCAACGCGGGCTTCGGCCTGACGGTCACCGGCGCGTTTGATCGCGTCGGACATGGACACCAAATGCGCCTCAGCCTGTTCAACAGCACGCGCGACACGATCGGTCTGAAACATATCGATGCCTTCCATGCCCTTGTTTTTCATCGGGTCAATTCCGAAGGCAAAACTATGCAAAGCCCCCCCTAAGACCGCATAGATCAAAGGAGCGGAAAAGCCGCCGGTTGCGGCAAACCCTGCTATTGCAAGCCCAAGCCCTGTTAAAACCGATCCGGTGATCTTGCGTGGAAATTCCGGGCGACGCGCAACCTTGCGCGCTTCATATGCTTCTTGCGCGAGGATGCCATCACGCGTCAGCCATGCCGCCAAAAGGAGTGTGCTTAGCGCCAACAGGTTCAACAGCATTTCTGTTGGGCCATTTGTAAAGGCCGACCAGATCAGGGGCAGGGGGGCAAGGAACAGAAAATTAACACGTCCACCCGCACGGGTGCGTCGTGCATTGTGATAACTGCCACGGTCCGCAGGGTCCGGTTGGGGTTGCTCGTCAGGGCTAAACTTTCCGCCATATCGCTGGGCCATTACACGCCTCCCGCAAGGGAGACGTATAAGATCAATATGACAAGCAGAACAAACGCAAGCTTTTGCAGTCCTGTCTCTGTCATTTTTTCCCCCTGCGATCGCTAACAGAGCAAACTTAAGGGAAGCAGTCGCCCCTTGCTAGGGGGAAGTTTCGTGCGGGCGGCTCATTGCCCGCACTTTAAATCAATGACGCGCAGCTGTGCGGCGTTCCGCATTCAGTTTGCGGGTATAGCCTGATTGGATGACTTCGACTGCGACCAGAACCAAAACACTGAAGTAGAATGTCGTTTTGGACATGGGAACAACTTCGTAACCAAAGAACTTAAGCGCCAATGTATCGTCGTGCATTGCATGTGCTGCCGCTTGCCCGGCTTCGCCCAACAAAACAACACCAACGATCAACAGGATGAACAGGCCCAGCACTTCGTACATGCGGTTCTTTTCCAGAAACCGGGTGACACCGTCCGCCAACACCAACATGGCAAGGCCCGATAAGATGATTGCGATTGCCAAAACCGGGAAAACGTCGGTGATGGCGAGTGCGGACAAAACCGAGTCAAACGAGAATATCAGGTTCATGGTGACAATCATTAGGATCACTTGCGTGGCCGACTTGCTGGCCTTGCCGCCAAGATCCGTATCCAGATGTTCAATTGACAACATGTGACCGATTTCCTTCACCGCAGTGTAAATGATGAACACGCCACCGACTATGAACACACATGTTGCGAAATTTATTCCGCCCTCTAACACTCCGACCCAGTTGAACACATGGAACGGTTCGGCCAACGCATCGATCAGTTTAATCATCACAAACAGCAGCACAACACGAAGTGCGACGGCGATGATAATGCCCCAAAACCGGACAGATTTTTGCCGCTCTGCAGGTGCGCGTTGCGATTCAATTGAGATGTAAAGCAGGTTGTCAAAGCCAAGCACGGCCTGAAGGAAACACAGAACCAACAAGTTGCCCAGGTTTTCCAATGTTAAAAATTCGGTCATGAGATCCGCCCCTATTCGTTACGCGTGTCATCCGTGCTTTAGCTTAGCTTGAAGACAAAAACAAAATGAAAGCGATATGTGGCAATAAGGGTCGGCAGATCCATCGAGGTGTGCTCGCCGAAATTTCTTACCATTTGCTAACTGATGTTACTTGGTCGCCCGGATTCACTATCTGCCCAGACCCGTTTTCCGATACAGTGGGGTTCGCGTAAGCTGGGCGGAATTCTATCAAGTATCGGATGGTTTTTACCCGCTTTGGAAGATCACTATCACTGGCAATTTTGACAAATCGCCGGTTTGAATCTCTCAAATTCTGTCGAAACATTGATTGTTGGGTTTTTTCTTTCCGAGAATTGACATGCGTCAACCCGTAGCCGGCAACAGGATGCGACTATCTGCGACAGGCCGCAACGTTTGAAACCACCTCTTTTGAAAAATGCTGCGCTTTCATCCTTGGGTCTGGCAGTTTCTGCAGGACCTGAATTTTCATTGCGTGTTTGGCGCTAGAGATACATTTGTGGATAACTTTCAGATCATCCTTTTGGGGTTAACAGGTAGTTTTGCCGCGGGCGCGATGACCGCAGTCGGGGCTGTGCCGATGCTGTTCCGTTGGACGATGTCGATGCGAGCCCACGATACTTTTCTGGGTTTCGCCGCAGGCGTTATGTTGGCCGCATCATTCTTTTCTCTGATTATTCCAGGCTTAGACATAGCCGAAACTCTAACTGGATCAATTACGGCTTCTGCGCTCGTCATAGTAGTCGGTATCATCATTGGGGTTGGTGCCATTGCATTGATGAATGAAAAGATTCCGCATACCCATTTCGTACAGGGTCGACAGGGACCAATGTCCGCTCGACTACAAAAAGTATGGCTTTTTGTGTTTGCAATCACCATTCACAATTTCCCCGAAGGTTTGGCCGTTGGCGTTAGTTTTGGTGGTGGCGATATCGGAAACGGGACATCAATTGCCATTGGTATCGGCCTGCAAAACGCGCCAGAGGGCTTCGCCGTTGCGGTTGCTTTGTTGGGCGAAGGCTATTCCCGCAAAAAGTCATTTTTGATTGCGGCGTTAAGTGGCATGGTTGAACCAATCGGTGGCTTGTTGGGTGTTTTTTCTGTGACCCTGTCAGAGCAGGTTTTACCCTGGGGGCTGGCATTTGCGGCAGGCGCGATGATCTACGTGATCGTTCACGAAATCATCCCAGAGATCCATAGCCGTAAATTCGCCAACGAAGCCACCGCCGGCCTCACTGCGGGGTTGGTGTTGATGATGTTCCTTGATGTGACACTGGGATGACATTGTTCAACTGTTCACAGAAAGGGGTATTGTTGATTTGCCTCGGTTTGCAAATGATGACGGAAAATTTCAGGTTAGAACTGTTGGTCACTAATTCGATTTGTTTCGGAAAGCGTCGCTGAACGCATATATTCCGGAAGCTACGATGATGGCTGTACCCAACCACGTTAAGACGTCTGGAAAATCGTTAAACACCAGCCATCCCAAAAGCACAGCCG
>Ga0209344_10003343_pt1 | contig 16032 bp, 10 predicted proteins | sample Cruoilmetagenom6_FD_187293 | JGI IMG/M metagenome (GOLD analysis project Ga0209344, IMG submission 187293) | Oil polluted marine microbial communities from Coal Oil Point, Santa Barbara, California, USA - Santa Barbara Oil Seep Sample 6 (SPAdes)... | ecosystem: Environmental > Aquatic > Marine...
AAGGATCGCTGCGGCGGCAACCTCCGGCGACGCGTCGCCATCGACGGCCCCTGACAAGATCGCCGATGCGGCTTGCTCTTCCTCGGCCTTGCGTGCGGCTGCCTCGGCCTTGTCGATCTCCTGCTGAGCCGCCACTTCCTTGGCCTTGGCCGCACACAGCTCGATCGCCTGCTGGCTCTTTTCTTCGTCGAGCTCGAGCTCGGTCAAGAGCATCTCTTCGCCGACCTCTTCGACATCGAACACCGAGATCATGCCGAGTGCGGCAAGGCGATCGACCATCTCATCGGTGACGCCCTCGATCTGCTGGAGGGTTTCCGACAAGGTGGTGAGCCCCTTGGTGAACTCTTCCGGGGTCAGGATGTCCACATCCCAGCCCGTCAGACGAGCCGCCAGGCGGACATTCTGCCCACGCTTGCCGATCGCCAGCGAGAGCTGATCGTCGCGGACGACCACCGTGGCGCGCCCGAGCTCGAAGCACAACGAGATCTCGTTGACTTCTGCGGGCTTGAGGGCGTTGGCGATGAGGATCTGTGATGATTCGTTCCAGCGGACGATGTCGATTTTTTCGCCGTTGAGTTCTTCGACGATGGTCTTGATGCGTGACCCGCGGATACCCACACACGCACCGACGGCGTCGATCTTCGAGTCGATCGAAGAAACCGCCATCTTCGTGCGATAGCCCGGCTCGCGTGACATCGCCTTGATTTCGATGGTGCGCTCCATGACCTCGGGGACCTCGACCTCGAAGAGCCGACGGATGAAGTCCGGGTGACCACGCGAGAGGTAGATCTTGACCTGGGCGCCCATGTCCTTGACATCAAGGATCATCGCGCGGACGCGATCGCCGGGCATGAACTGCTCGCCGGGGATCTGCTCGCTGCGGAGCATGACGGTTTCTGCACGATCGACCTGCACGACCAACGCGCCCCGGTCGTACCGCTGGGCGACGCCCGTCACGAGGGTGCCCACGCGGGTGGAGTACTCTTCCATCAGCGACTGACGCTCGTCGTCGCGGAAGCGCTGGATCATAACCTGTTTGAAGGTCTGGGCCGCGATGCGTCCGAAGTCGCCCGGGTCCATGTCCATCGGCTCGTTGTAGCGGTAGAGCTGGATCTCGCCGGTGAGCGGATCAACGGTACACTGGAACTCGTCGGCGTCGAGGGTCCCGAAGAACTTGCGACACGCCGAGACCATCGCGGTCTCGAGGTCAGAGATCAACAGGCTCTTCTCGACATTCCGGTCGCGTGCGATCGAATCGAGGATACGCATCATTTCTGCAGTGTTCATTGTTCGGCTCCGGCTGATGTGCTCGCTCTGGGCGAGGATGTTGTGATGTTTGGATGTTGGATTGCTGACTGACTTCTGGCTGAAAACTGACTGTGTAAGCACCTCGATCGGACGAGATACAAAAACACAAATGACCGCGAAGCATGTGAAAGCCGCGGTCGAGCGTCGAGAGGGTGTGGGCAAGGGCGTCAAAAGACACCGACACCGCTCAGATCAGGATGGACCACGCGGTTATCGCATCGTCCATTCCTTCCTCTGAACACCGATTCTCTGAGGAACGGCTCCGATCAAGATCGAAAACCCGTTACCCATGGTGGCGCAAGACCATATGCATCGACATACTCCTTACCTCCGGGCACCATGCCCAGAGATTCCGATCAAGTATAGAACACCGGTCGGCTCAGAATCAAGATTCAGGGCCAAGAACAGGATCAAGATCAGGGGGGGGCGAGCGGGGGGGGGCTCGCTGATCAGCCCGAGAAGCGTGTCTGCACCCGCTCGCCCCGGCTCACGGGTCGGCTGATCCGCACGGCCCGGTTGCCGCTGTGCTGCCCGACCGTCGCGACGAACTTGGGTTCCTTCTCGACCATAATCAGTGCCGGATCATTGGCGTTCTTCGAGGTGACGAGCATGTCGCCCACCCGCATCTCGCTCAGGTCACGCAGCGTGATCGTCGTCTCGGCCAGGATCGCGCTGAGCTCGACGCCTGTTTGGTCGATGTTCTTGGTGATCTGTTCCTCGGCCTCGTTGTCGTTCTCGTTGCGGCTCACCGCGAACCAACTCTGCGAGCTCAGATCGTCCATCACCGGCTCGATCACATTATAAGGTATGCACAGATTCATCGTCCCCGCACGCGAGGCCATCCGCACCTCGAGCCCGATCACCATCACCACCTCGTTGGGCGGGACGATCTGGACCAGATGCGGGTTGGATTCATGGGCCACAATGTCGAACTTGAGCTCGCACACGCTCTCCCAGGCTTCAGAGAGGGCATCGAGCCCCCGGCGGAGCACATTGGAGATCAGTCGCTGCTCGATCGGGGTCATCGGGCGCTGGGGGATAAACAGGTCCTGGTTGGTGCCCCCCAGCAAACGATCAATGATCGGATAGATAATCAACGGCGACACCTCGAGGCACATCTGCCCCTCGAGCTTGTCGGGCTGGATCAGGTTGTAGCTCGTCGGGTTGGGGAGCCCGGCGACGAACTCGCCGTAGGTCATCTGCTCACAGGCCGCGACGCGGACCTCCACGATCGTGCGCAAGAACCCGGACAGCGATGCCCCGAAGTTGCGGGCGAACGCCTCGTGCAGAGTCTCAAGGGCGAGCATCTGGTCCTTGGACACACGCTCGGGTCGTTTGAAGTCGTAGTCACGGATCTCGACGGTCTCAAGATCCTTTCGCGTACGCGAGAAAACCTTGGGGTGCTGATCATCGCCCGCGACGCCCTCTTCCTGCTCCACCGCATTGAGCAGCGTGTCGATCTCGTTTTGGTCGAGTGAGCTCATAGGGGCGGAGTTCCGGGGGCGTGGAGGCGATGGACGCGCGATCGGGGCTGAGCCCGTGGCGCAAGAGCAGTGAGGATATCCGCTGATATCGGCCGATGAGTTCTGAATTCTTGATCTTCCGTGCTGGCAAGCGGGCGAAAGCGGAACAAATCTCACTCCGCCCGGGTTGGTCAGCGAAGAATCGATTGAATTCGACTCCGACTCGTCTACTCACCGGGCCAAGGGCTTGTATCCTTTGCGTACCGATTCCCGCCTCAGTCTTGCTGGTGCTTCACTCTGAGATCCAGAGTCGCCGCAGGCTTCAAGGACCCAACCGCCCATGCGTTCTTATCTCCAGCCGTTGTATTCTATTTGTCCAACCCTGCGCACGAACATGCTCAGCCTGCTCATGCTCTTGGTGCTCGCATGGCCCGCCATCCCCGCGATGGGCCAGTACGGGGATAAGTTTGGCGAACAGTTCGGGGACAAGTTCGGAGCCAATGACGCTTCAGGCGCCAATCAAGTGGTCTCCGCGCCAGCGAGCGACGAGCAGTCCCCGATCCAGGTCTCGGTCGAGGCTTCGGCCCAGCAAGTTACGCCGGGGTCTCAAGCCGTCATCGCGGTGATCATCGACCACGCCGAGCACTACCACACCAATCTCAACAAGCCGATTGTCCCCGAAGCGATGGGGGATTTCATGCCGGTGGCGACGACTGTTCGCCTCCCCGAAATCGAAGGCCTGAGCTTCGGCGGCATCCAATGGCCCGATCCCGTCGCGGTCGAAGTCCTCTTTGCAGGGCCACCGATCAGCTACGAGGTCTACGCGGGGCGGGCGGTGATCTATGTTCCGGTCACGATCGACCAAGACGCGGCCCTGGGCACCCGGAGCATCGAGCTCACCCTGGGCTATCAGGCATGCGACGAGTACATCTGCCAAGCGCCGACATCGAAGAAGGTCTCGGTGGACATCGAGATTGTTGAGACTATCGCCGCTGGGTCAACCCCATCTTCAACCTTCGACGGCTTCGATCCGACCCAAGTATCGGATGGATCAGACGCGGACGAATCCGTCACGATCGAACGCAAGTTCCTCGGCTTGATCACACTCCCCGAATCAGGCTCATTCGCAGGCATCATCGTGCTGGCCATCAGCGCCGCCTTTGGTGGTTTTATCCTCAACCTCACGCCCTGCGTGCTCCCGGTGATCCCCATCAAGGTGATGACCATCTCGTCGCACGCCGGCGAGAGCAAGAAGCGGGCATTCATGCTCTCGATCTGGATGGCGATCGGCGTCATCACCTTCTGGGTCGGCATCGGGATCCCGATGGCGTTCGTGTCCTCGGTCACCGATCCATCCAAAATCTTCGGCTTCTGGTGGCTCACCGCCATCATCGGCATCGTCATCGTTGTCATGAGCATCGGGATTATGGGCTTGTTCCAGATCAAACTCCCCCAGAAGGTCTATATGGTCAACCCCAAGGCCGACACGGTCGGCGGCTCGTTCGTCTTCGGGATCATGACCGCGGTGCTCGGTTTGCCCTGCTTCGGGTTCGTCGCCGGCGCATTGCTCGCCGGTGCGGCCACCATGCCCCCGTTGCTTGTGCTGACCATCTTCGCATTCCTCGGGATGGGCATGGCGGCCCCGTATGTCGTCCTCGCCCTCTTCCCAAAGCTGATCGATAAGCTCCCAAGAACCGGGCCCGCCAGCGAGCTCGTCAAGCAGGTGCTCGGGCTGCTGATGCTCGCCGCCGGTGCGTACTTCCTGGGGACCTCGGTCATCTCGTATGGTTCTGGTCACGAATGGACCTTCCCGTGGTGGGGCAAAGCCGTGCATTGGTGGGCGATCGGGCTCGCCGGCGTCGCCAGCGGCGGGTGGTTGATCTTCCAGACCTTCCGGATCACCAAGCGGATGGGTCCAAGGCTCGTCTACTCCGTGCTGGGCTTGGTGTTCGTCTCCAGCGGCTCATTCATCGCCTACAACCAAACCATGCACCAGTACCACAACTTCTGGCAGCCTTTCTCCACCGAGTACCTCGCCAGCTCGCTCGATAACGGGCAAGTGGTCGTGCTCGACTTCACCGCCGAGTGGTGCCTCAACTGCAAAGCCCTCGAAGCCACGGTGCTCTCGCGTGAGCCCGTCAAGTCGTTGCTATTGGGCACCGATGTCGTCCCGATGGTCGCGGACCTGACGAGCACCGCCGCCCCGGGCTGGGCGCACCTCAACGACGAGCTCGGCCAAACCGGCATCCCGTTCTTGGCCGTTTATGCTCCGGGGCTCGAAGACCCGATCTGGGTCTCCAACGCTTACACCTCGGCCCAGGTTGTGAGTGCGATCGAGGACGCCCGGAGTCGAGCACAGCGTGTCGTTGCGTCCGATCAATAAGCCGATTTTGGCAGAATTTGCTCAGAATTCGTGCTCATTGCTTGTTGATTGCAGGTTGATTGCCCAAGTCATTTGACGAACGCTTATTTGGGGAATATCTTTACCCCTGCAAGGGCGACTCAATCGAGTTTCTCGAGCACAACAACTCAACGCGGGTGTAGCTCAGTGGTAGAGCGTCACGTTGCCAACGTGAATGTCGACAGTTCAAATCTGTTCACCCGCTTTCAAGAAACCCCCGGTGCCTTTGGTGCCGGGGGTTGTTCTTTGTATGCATGCCGACAGTCATCGCTTCACGAGCATCCCCTGCCCTGTGCCCAGATCGACCACGGGCCCGAGCGCATGGCGTTGGCTGTATTCATCCAACGCCAGCCGGGCGCCTGGGCAAACTTCTGAGCCGTAATCGTCGCAGAGCAGGATCCCGCCGGGGACGAGCTTGGGGAAGAAGAACTCGATCGACGCGAGCGTGGGCTCGTAGAGATCGACATCGACATGCACAAACGAAAACTGATCATCACTGACCTCGTCGAATCGGTCAGGGATCCATCCTTTGAAGAACTTCACTGATTTGCACGGCTCGAGCAAGGAGCGGACATGATCTTCATCGACCGCCAGATCGCCCTCGTTCCAGAGGTACGCGGTCTCTGTGTGGGGGGTGTCGTTGGGAGTCGGGGCCGAGAGCCCCTCGAAGGAGTCGAAGGCGTAGTGTGCTTTGAGATGCCCCTTCGCTTCGCCCTCCTTGCAGATCAGGAAGCTCGATCCCCCGGTGTACACCCCGCACTCGGCGGTGGCAGGAGCCAGATGTGCCACGCTGCGATACAAAGACCAGACAAGGAACTTGCGTTCCGGGCGGTGGCGACGCCATTCGGGGAACTGCCTCCAGAGCGACCAGAACTCGGGGTCTCTGAACCAGGCCAGATGATGGTTGTATTGGCGATACCCCCGGGCCATCACCAGCGCATCGAGCGCAAGGAACTGTTTATCTGCGCGCTCAGAGACATCTTCGATGGCGTCGGCGTCGAGCAGGTTCTGGATGAGTGTTTGGTCGTACTTGGGCGGCATTGGGTCGGCTCCTTGGGAATCACGCTGGTGAGTATACACAAATGCCAAAGCACGGAATCCTGACCTCGATGCACTTGATCGGATCAGGCAGCCGATAATCAATGATAAAGATGGATGGACATGCCGAGATTCCATGTCCCGGCGGTGCGTTTTTGAGGACTCTGAGGCAGGTTTCAGCATTCGACCGGAATAGATGCTCGCCTTGGACGATTGGTCCTGTATACTCACCCTATGCGATACTTCATCGTCATCCTGCTCGCGATCGGCATGCTCGCCATGCCGCTGTATGTGCTCGGTTCATCCGAGGACTGCTGTGGTACGCCTGCAGACGCAACCGTGAGCATTGTCGATGGCATGGATATGAGTATGGACCTGAGTATGGGCATGGGCGAAGACTGCTGCTGCATATCGTTTGATGCTGACCAGTCAGATCAATCGAGGGCTCCAGATCGTGACGATGACACGGATCGCTCCCCCTGCGACGATGGCAACTGCCCCGCGTCGTGTTGCGCAGGCATGACCCAAACCATGCTCGCATTCAGCGGCTCGGTCCGATTCTCAGAGACATCAACAAGCTTTGATGTGCTCAATGTGCAGGCTCAGCGGGCGCTGCCGCAGCCACATCTTCAAAGACTCAAGCGACCACCCAGGGTTGTGTGATCCGTCTGTGCGCCGTTGTGCGCACAATTCGTGTTCATCACACTAAGACCCTGGAGTTTTTATGTCCAAATCACCTTCTGCGCGGGCCGTATCCGCGCCCCCCAAACGCGCGATCACGCCGATCGTGATCCCGGCACTTGTCATTCTTTGCACCCTTGTTCTGGTCGCGGGCAGCGCCTGGCCCGTGCTGCGTCCGAGCCGAACCATCGAGATCGCCCAGGCGGTGCTTGTCGAGAGCTCGTCGAGCAGTGCTCAAACTATCCCAGAGCCGGGCGACGCCCAGCCTGCTCGGAGCACGCGCACGGTGCAAGCCGCGGGCTGGCTCGAGGCCGAGCCGTTCTTGGTCGCGGCCACCGCCCTGGCCGACGGCGTGCTCGAAGAGATGCTCGTGCTCGAGGGCGATCATGTCGTGGAGGGGCAGGTCGTTGCTCGCCTGATCGACGACGATGCCAAGCTCAGGCACGCGAGCAATCAGGCGGAGCTGGCGTTCGCCAAGGCGTCGCTGGCCGATGCTCAGGCGCAGCTCGTCGCGGCCGAGTCCAACTGGGCATCACCGTATGAGCTTGAGCGCGCGGTGACGAGCACGCAGGCCAAGCTCGAAGAACGCCGAGCCGAGCTGGTTCAGCTCCCGAGCCTGATCAAGGTCGAGGAAGCATTGCTGGTGCTGGCCAATGAAGAGAAAGAGAACCTCGAACGGGCCTTCGCCAACGAGGCGGCCGCCCAGATCGAATACATCGAGCGGCGCGAGCGGGCCAACGCCCAAGCCGCCCGGGTCGAGTCGCTTCGCCAGCGCGAGCCGATCCTTCGATCCGCGATCGCACTGATCGAATCAGATCTGCACGCCGCCCAGCGGGCGCTCGAGCTCCGCATCGATGATCGGGCCCGTCTCGATTCAGCTCGGGCCGGGCTCGAGCTCGCCAAGGCCCGCGTCGCCCAGCGTCAGGCCAAGCTCGATGAGTCCGCCCTCGAACTCGAACGCATGACCATCCGCGCCCCGATCACCGGCTTCGTCCAGCGTCGGCTCAAGCTCCCGGGCGACAAGGTCATCCGCATGATGGACGCGGAGCACTCCACGCACATCCTGCATCTCTATGACCCGTCGAAGATTCAGGTGCGCGTCGATGTGCCCTTGGCTGATGCGTCTCAGGTGGTCGTCGGGCAGCGGTGCGAGGTGATCGTTGAAGTCCTCTCCGATCGCACATTCGTCGGCGAGGTCCTCCGCATCACGCACGAAGCCGATCTGCAGAAGAACACCCTGCAGGTCAAGGTCCGGGTGATCGATCCGGACCCGATCCTGCGCCCAGAGATGCTCACGCGGGTGAAGTTCGTGGGCTCGTCGGATTCGCCCAGCGGCAATGGATCAGCCGCCAAAGAACCCGAGGCGGTGACGGTGCGGATCCCCGAACAGTCCATCGATGCATCGAACAATCAACAGCATGTCTGGCTCATCACCGATCGTTCCAACGGCCGGGGCGTGCTCCAGCCCGTAAAAGTCAATACACAATCGACTGAAGAAGGCTGGGCGACCGTGACGGGTTCGCTCTTGCCCGGCTCGATGATCGCGGCGGACCCAAACGGGTGCGTCGCCGGCGAGCAGGTGAAAGTACAAACAGGCATTCAATCAGCGAATCATTCAACTGCTCAAACACCCAACGGAGGCGCGTCATGAGTTTCATCGTCTGCGACCAGCTCACGCGTGAATACGCCAAGGGCGACAACACCATCCGCCCGCTCGATGGGCTCGATCTCGCAATCCCCAAGGGCGATTTTCTCGCGCTGATGGGCCCGTCGGGCAGCGGCAAGACCACGCTGCTCAATCTCATCGCCGCGATCGATTCGCCCACCAGCGGCTCGCTCACCATTGATGGTACCGACATCAGCACGCTCTCGCGCAATCAGCTCGCGGCGTGGCGATCGGCCAATGTGGGCTATGTCTTCCAGCTCTACAACCTCGTCCCGGTGCTCTCGGCCTATGAGAATGTCGAGCTCCCATTGCTGATCCACAAGCTCGATCGGGGCGAGCGCCACCGGCGGATCATGGACGCGCTCACGCTCGTCGGGATCGACGATCGCAGCGACCACTTCCCACGCCAGCTCTCAGGCGGGCAGGAACAACGCGTCGCGATCGCCCGGGCGATTGTCACCGATCCCGGGATTATTGTCGCCGACGAACCAACCGGCGATCTCGATAAGTCTTCGGCCCACGCGATCATGGGGCTGCTCCAATCGCTCAACCAAGACCTAGGCAAGACGATCATCATGGTCACCCATGACCCGAAGACCACCGAGTACGCCCAGCGGACCCTGCACCTCGACAAGGGACGCTTGGTGACGCAGGGGGGGCATGAGCAGGCAGCGAACGAAGCGGAGGTGAGCGTATGAAACTCGTCGCGTGTATCCCGTATGTCTATAAGCAGATCGTCCGCAACCGCGTCCGCTCGCTGCTCACCGTGATGGGCATCGCCATCGCGATGTTCCTCTTTACCTCCGTCCAAGCGATGAACCAGGGCGTCACCATCGCCACCACCGCGACGGCCAACGACACCACGCTGGTGGTGTACCGCGAGGATCGGTATTGTCCGTCGACGAGCCAGCTGCCTCAGGATTATCTATCGCGGATCGAGGGCATCGACGGCGTGGTCAGCGCGACGCCGATGAAAATTTTGGTGTCCAACTGCCGGACGAGTTTGGATGTCGTCACCTTCCGCGGCGTGCCACGCCAAGCTTTCCTCGATGGACCTGGCAGCAAGTTTAAGCTGGTTTCTGGCTCATACGATGACTGGCTCTCACGCACCGACGCGGCTCTGCTCGGCGAGACCTTGGCCCAGCGCCGGGGGCTCAAGCCCGGGATGATGTTCGACGCCGCCGGGATCACGGCCTATGTCGCCGGCGTGGTCAGCTCATCGAATCCGCAGGATCAGAATGTCGCCTATACCGCTCTTGAGTTTGTCCAGCTCGCCGGGCGCGATCAGCTCGGGATCGTGACGCAGTTTAATGTCAAGGTCAGCGATTCGTCCCAGCTCGAAAGCGTGGGTGAGGAGATCGACGAGCTCTTCAGCTCCGCCCAAGAGCCCACGGCTACTTTTTCCGAGAAGGCATTCATCGGGCGTGTGGCCGACGACATCATCGAGCTTGTGGGGTTCGCCCGCTGGCTCGGGCTCGGGTGTTTGGCGGCGGTGCTCGCGTTGGTGGGCAACTCGATCGTGCTGGGCGTGCAGAGCCGGGTCTCCGAGCATGCGGTGCTCCAGACGCTCGGGTTCTCGGGGCGGTTGGTCGCGGTGCTGATTGTGGCCGAGGGCGTGCTGCTCTCGATCATCGGCGGCTCACTGGGCGCGATCGCGGCTGTGGTCATTGCCAAGTATGGGAGCTTCGCGCTCTCGGTCGAGGGGACGACCATCCCGATCGTGGCGAGCACTTCGCTGCTGCTCTGGGGCATTGTCGTGTGTAGTTTGATCGGGATTGTTGCCGGGCTCGTGCCCGCGTGGCAGGCATCGGGGCGCGAGATCGCGGCTTGTTTCCGTGCTGAATAAGGCGTGCCGAGTAAGGAAATACCCATGAGACAACTCCCATTCCATTACGCATTTCGAAACCTCGGACGCAGCCGCGTCCGATTGATCGCGTCGCTGCTGGGCTCGACGCTGGTGGTGCTGCTCGTGCTCGCCTCGGGCGGGTTCGTGCGAGGCATGCAGCAAACACTCACCCAGTCCGCGCCGCTCAACGAGAACATCATGATCCTGGGCACGGGCAGCGAGGAGGGCGTCGAGCGTTCGCAGATCGACGCGGCTGTTGCGGGCATCGCCGGAGCGAGCATCCCGGGGATCAAAGAACGCGGTGGGGTCTTGTATGTTTCTCCAGAGATCCACGCGGCCCTTCCTGTGCGTCAGTCCGCCGATCAAGAAGACGATCACCCAGCCGTCATGCGCGGCGTCCGCTCCGAAGCCCTGCTCGTGCATCCAGAGATCGAGATCACCGCCGGTCGTACCCCGCGACAGGGGATGGACGAGCTGATGGTGGGGCAGCTGGCCGCGACTCGGCTCGGTCTGCCCGACGATCGGCTCGCGATCGGGCAGACACTGTACTTCGACGATCGGGACTGGACGATCGTCGGTAGATTCAGTGCCCCCAACACGGTGATGAACGCCGAGATCTGGATCCCGCTGACGGATTTGCAGATCGCGACCAACCGTGTGTCGTCGCTCTCGTGCGTGCTCGTCACGCTCGAGGACGCGACCTTCGCCGACGCGGATCTATTCGCCAAGAGCCGGCTCGATCTCGAGATCACCGTGATGCGCGAGACTGATTATTACGCTTCGATCGCGGCCTTCTATGGACCGATCCGCACGATGATCATCATCACGGCGGTGCTCATCGCCAGCGGCGGGATCCTGGGCGGGCTCAACACCATGTACGCCGCGTTCTCGGCCCGGGTCCGCGAGGTGGGCATGCTCCAGAGCCTGGGCTATTCGCGTTTGTCCATCGTGATGAACCTGACCGAGGAATCCGTGTTCGCCGCCGCGTGCGGGGCGCTGATCGGCTCGGCTATTGGTTTGGTCTTGCTCGATGGATTGGCTGTCCGGTTCTCGATGGGCGCGTTTGCGATTACGATCGACGCGCCCGTGTTGTTCGTCGGGCTCATCGGGGGCCTGCTCGTTGGATTCGTCGGGGCGATCCCGCCGGCCATCCGCTGTCTGCGTCTGCCGATCACCGAGGCGCTCAAATCACATTGAAGTTCTGTATACTTAACCCACTCACTGACTTTTCAAAAGGAAAATCCCATGAACCCAATCAACTCAATCATCCCCATCACACTCGCCGCCGGCATCCTCGTTGGGCTTTCGGGCTGCGAGGGCAAGAGCACCGAGCAGTCGCTGCCCATGAGCACACACACCCCTGACCAAACTTCCGAGACCAACGCATGGGTGCTGGCGAGCGCACCCGAGGGCGCGATCTCGATCACCGAAGCCAAGGCGACGGCCAAGGAGGGCGACACGATCGTCATCCGCGGGCGTATCGGCGGGCGTCACTCGCCGATCACCGCTGACAGCCCGGTCTTCACCATCATGGACATGCAACTCGCTTACTGCGGGCAGCATGAAGATGATGGCTGTTCGACCCCGTGGGACTACTGCTGCGAGACCCCGAGCACCATCGGCGAGAACGCCGCGACCGTGCAGATTGTCGGCGAGGGGACCATCGATCCGATCGCTGGTGGGCTCTCGCCGCTTGACGAGATCATCCTGATCGGCACCGTGGCCCCACGCCCGAATCAGGATGTGCTCACAATCAAGGCCACCGGGATATTCACCCAAGAGGGCTGAGCCCGTTTGATCTCCGTGTGATTTTTCTCAGGGATGGGTGCGTCTGCGCCCGTGTTCTCTATAATGGGTCACGAACGACTGTGCATGCCATCGGGTAAACGGTTCGTGTCTCAGTTCATCCTGACAGCTCTGCGAGGAAAACACACCCGATGGATTTGTGGAGCGTGCTCTTTGACATTCTGACCCTGCTGCTGACCGCGATTATCCTCGGCGGGATCTGCGAACGGTTCAAACAGAATGCCATCTTGGGCTATCTGGCCGCGGGAACGCTGCTGGGGCCCAACGCGCTCGGGCTCATCGCCAGCTCTGAGCAGGTGAGTGCGCTCGCCGAGCTCGGCGTGTCCTTGTTGCTCTTCACCATCGGGCTTGAGTTCGCGTGGCCCAAGCTCAAAAAGCTGGGATTCGCCGCCCTCGGGGGCGGCGCGGCTCAGGTCATCGTCACACTCCTGCTTGGCGCGGGCGGGGCGATGATCGTCGGGCAAGAAATGCGACCCGCGCTGGCCATCGGCGCGATCATCACGCTGAGCAGTACCGCTTTTGTGCTCCGCCTGCTGATCGCACGGACCGAAATGGAGAGCAGCCACGGGCGCTACGCGCTCGGGATCCTGCTCATGCAGGACATCGCGGTGGTGCCGTTGGTTCTGCTCGTCACCGTCCTCAGCGGCGACGGCTCGCTGGGACAGGTCGGGTTCGACATTCTCAAAACCATCGGCTGGGCCATCGTGCTCGTCGGGGTGCTGTACCTGATCCTCAACAAGCTGATCCCCGCGGTCTACAAGCTCGATTCATTGCACAGCAACCGCGATCTGCCGATCCTGCTCGCGATCGTCATCGGGCTCGGGTCCGCGTGGGCGTCGCACAAGATGGGGCTCTCGCCCGCGCTCGGCGCGTTCGTCGCGGGGCTTCTTCTTGGCGATTCGCCGGTTGCTACACAGGTTCGTGCTGACATCGCATCGATCCGCACGCTGCTCGTCACGCTGTTCTTTAGTTCCATCGGCATGCTCGGCGATCCGGAATGGTTTATCGGCAACCTGCCGGCGGTACTGGGGCTCGTCGCGGCCATCGTCGTCGGCAAGGTGCTCATCATCTGGTTCGTGCTCCGGATGTTCCGTCTGCCCAACACCACCGCGTTGGCGACCGGGCTGTGCCTCGGGCAAGCCGGGGAGTTCTCGTTCGTGCTCGCCACGATCGGGCGAGAAACAATCATCGATGACTACATGTTCTCGCTGATTATCTCGAGCACGATTGTGACGCTGTTCCTCACGCCGTACTTGGTGGCGCTGGCCCCGCAAGCCTCGGTGGGTATTGTCAAGGCATTGAGCAAGACCAAGCTCATTTCGGCTCCACAGCCCGATGAATCACAGCCCGGCGGGGCTACCGGCGGGCATCTTGTCATCATCGGGTTTGGGCCAGCGGGGCAGGCCGTGGGTCGGTCGTTGGAGGGGATGGGGGATCGGATCACCGTGATTGATCTGAATCCACGCTCGATGTACCTGGCCAACCAGCACGGGTTCGTGGGGCATATCGGCGATGCGATGCACGCCGATGTGCTTGAGCACAGCGGCATCGCGTCGGCCACCGCCGTGGTCGTCACGGTCCCCGATCCGATGGTCGCCCGCAACACCGTCGAGCTGATCCGCTCGATCGCCCCGGATGTGCTTGTGATTGTTCGCGCCCGGTTCCATCGCTACGCCCAAGAGCTCACCGCCGCCGGTGCCCACGAGGTCATCGATGAAGAACAGCTTGTCGGGAATCAGCTCGCCGATCGCCTGCGTGCGTGTATGCAAGACGATGACTCAGATTCTGACGAAAGCGATGCCGATGGATCGGCTTCTGTCGAGTGATTTTGTGTAGATTGATTGTGTCGGGAGCGATTCAAGCGGGATTTCGCGCACGAGAATCGCACTTCTGTGATACGCTGAACCTGAGAAAGGGGTGACGCGATGATCAGCGGCGCACTCAATATCAAGAAACTCCTCGCCGCCATGGCCCGGCTCGACGCTTCCGACCTGCACATCAAGGTCGGAATCCCCCCGACCTACCGTATCGGCGGCTCCCTCCGCCCAGTCGATGGTGATCCGATCACCGAGGACGAGGCCGACCATCTGCTCGATCCGCTGCTCTCCGAGCTCCAGAAAGCACGCTTTGATGAGACCGGCGATCTCGACTTCGCCTGGCACCTCGAGGACCCCGAAGGCCACGGCGGCGATCGGTTCCGCATCAACATGCTCCGCTCGGGCAACCACACCCACGCGGCCATCCGGCGCGTCAAGGCCGAGATCCCCAGCTACGAGGACCTCCACCTACCCCCGGTCTATTCGCAGATCGTCCACAAAGAACGCGACGGCTTAGTCCTGATCGTCGGCGTCACCGGCTCGGGTAAGTCCTCGACCCTCGCCGCCATGCTCGACGAGGTCAATGCCACACGCGACGAGAACATCATCACGATCGAGGACCCGGTCGAGTATCGGTTTAAGCCAAAGCATTCGATCATCTCGCAGCGCGAGATCGGGATCGATGTGGCCGATTTCCACGAGGCCCTCCGCCATGTGGTCCGCCAGGACCCCGATGTGATCTTCATCGGCGAGATGCGCGACCAAGAGACCGTGCTCTCGGCGATCCAAGCCGCTGAGACCGGGCACTTGGTGTTTGCGACCCTCCACACGGCCGACACCATGGGGGCGTTCGGGCGCATGCTCGAGTTCTTCCCGCAGGACGAACGCGCCTTCGTCCGCAACTCGCTGGCGTCCACGCTCAAAGCCATCTGCGCCCAGCGGTTGATCCCCGCCAACGCCGAGATCACCGGCACCAAGGTGGTCCCGGCTGTTGAAGTGCTGCTCACCTCGCCGATGGTCCGCGAGCTGATCCGCGATCAGCGCGATTCGGACCTGCCATCGGTCGTGGCATCGAGCCCCGAGGACGGCATGGTCTCGTTCACGCAGTACCTCGCCAAGCTCGTTGATAAGGAATGGGTGACGATGTCCACCGCCAAGGAGTACGCCCCCAACCGCGACATGCTCGAATCGATCCTCAAGGGCGTCGAGGTCAAAGCCGCGTCGCTTGTTGGGCGGATGAAGGGGTCGCAGTAAGCGATCAGCCGGCTTGGGCGTGCTCGTCGGGGTCGATCCCGAGCTGCTTCATCTTCTTGTACAGCGTCGTCCGGTTGATCCCCAGCACATCGGCCGTCTGCTGACGGTTCCACTCGTTGGCATCGAGGGCCCCGAGTACAAACCGGCGCTCGGGCTCGAGCATCGCGTCGCTCAGGGTCATGGGGATCCATTCTGAGTCCGGAGCGTCCGAAGACTGCGACGCACCCAGAAGCAGGCCCTGGGTCTGCCCTTGGAGCACATGCGCCGGCAGGTCCTCGATCCCGATCGTTTGCGAGCGTGTCAAGACCGCCGCGCGTTCGACGATGTTGGAGAGCTCACGCACATTGCCGGGATATGCATACCGACGCAACGCGTCGAGGGCCTCGCTGCTAAACCCGCCGAACCGACGACCCAGCTCGCTCGCCTGCATCTCCAAGAAATGCTCGGCCAGCGATTGAATATCCCCCACGCGATCACGCAACGGCGGCATCTCGATCTTGACCACATTGATCCGGTAGTACAGGTCTTGACGGAACGCGCCCGACGCGACCAGTTCTTCGAGGTCTTGGTTGCTCGCCAGGATCACCCGCACATCGACCTCGATGGTTTCGTTGGATCCCACCGGCTCGAACTTGCGTTCTTGGAGCACCCGCAGCAGCTTGAGCTGCATCGCCGGCGACGCGCTGTTGATCTCATCGAGGAATAGCGTCCCGCCATCAGCCGCGAGGAACTTGCCCACCTTGTCGGCGTGC
>Ga0209344_10003344_pt1 | contig 16031 bp, 9 predicted proteins | sample Cruoilmetagenom6_FD_187293 | JGI IMG/M metagenome (GOLD analysis project Ga0209344, IMG submission 187293) | Oil polluted marine microbial communities from Coal Oil Point, Santa Barbara, California, USA - Santa Barbara Oil Seep Sample 6 (SPAdes)... | ecosystem: Environmental > Aquatic > Marine >...
TGATCGTTCTTGGGGTTGGGCTATTTAAAAATTGTAACCTTAGAGAATATAGAAAAGCGAGTATTAGGTTTTCAGGTTGATGGCTTACAGCCAATTGCAAAAATCATTATATTTGGTATTCTCCCCGTTTTATAAACCCACTTTTATAGTTTTCTGTGATCATTTAAAGGGTTTATTTTTTTTATCGTATATGTATATATAATATTTAAATTTTAATAACTACAAATATGACTATTGAAAAATTTATGACAGTACATCTAGATGATATTAAAGAAATGATTAAAAAGAAAATTCCCAAAGACAAATTTGATTCGCACGAATTTATTAGAAGTTTTGCAAAAGAATTTGAGGCAGCATATGTCGGGTTTTTAAGTAATTATAATGGAAACAATCATCGGACAGTTCACTCCCAAATTGCTAATTTTATACGAAAAAACATGGAATATCTGAAAATTCAGAAAAATGGCGAAAGAAAAAGTGATAGTGTTTTCGGAAGGAATGTGCCAAATAAAGAATGGATAAAAATAAATTAATAAACACTGCCCAATGCACTTGTAACCGATGCACGCCCCATAATTTTTAAAACTCAACCAATACAAGCCGCTTTGAGCGGCTTTGTTTTTTACATTCTAAAAATGAAATAGATGGCGGTTCTGTATAATAAAAAACTTTATATTTGGTATTCTCCCCGGTTAAAAAGCCCATCCTTACGGTTTTCCGTAATTGAAGGGTTTGATTTGTTTTTACATTTGAAATTATAAACCTATATGCTTATTCAATGAATATGCATAAAAGGTTATGTAGAATTTAAAGAAGGAAGTAATCATTTATTAACTTAACCAATAAGAAAATTATGGAAACAAACGAACAGCATCAAGAAAAAATGTTTTATCAAGATAGGACTGTAACCGTTACACAGTCACGATATATTGCAGGTAGTAAAACCTATGCTATGCGAAACATTTCGTCTGTATCTTTATTTAAAATTGATAAAAGTCGGACTGGTGCAATTCTATTATTAATTGTTGGCATTTTATTGTTATTTTTTGAGGGGACAAGGGTGGTAGGTGGAATTCTAGCTATTCTTGGGGGCATCTGGCTTTTCTCCATAAAAGATGAATATTCGGTTAGGATTAGTACTAATGCTGGAGAAGCAAATAGTTTAGTTTCTAAAGACCAAGCGTACATTCAAAAAGTGGTAAATGCTCTTAATGATGCAATAATCCATAGAGGTTAATTTTAAACCCTATATTTTAAACTCTCACCGATTAAAATGCACGCTGTTACGGTTTTCCGTAACGGGTGGGTTTTAGTTTGTGGTGACCTCGATACATTTTTATCTTTCGTTGCACTCAGATAAAAACACTCGGTCACCTGTGATTTGAGGATGGCGAAAAATAAAAAAACTGGTGGCAACACCGTAAGCTATTGCTTATTTTCGCCTACTTGGAAAATCCGCAGTATTTTCCAAAGATAGTTTTATATTTGGAGAGGTCTATGCCGAGACACGCCACAGCTAATGTACAAACACGTTACCAATAATGCAAAAACTCACTCTAATAATAATATTGTTATTCGGATTTGAACTCTTCTGTCAAGAATCTGACTATAGACGAGTAGACGAATCTGATATTAGAGTTCAATATGAAACTATCATTGATACAGTAAATATTAAAAAATCTCGGATTGCCCTAAAATGGAAAATGTTAGAACCAGAGATTAAAGAAAAAATTCGGAATAATATTTCGGAACAGAAGAAAGATATAGAATCTGACACTTCCAATTTAACCCAAATCTACTACCTCGGAAAAAAAGAAAATGTTGGACTAAAAATTAACGGAATATTATTAATACCGACTTCAACTTTAGCCGAGTATTATAATGTATCAATTTATGGAGATAGCATTTTCAAAATCAAATTAGGAAATATCCCAAGATATTCGGAAATTAAAGATGCAGAATTATTTTTTAAAGATTTACATCGAAGTGCGAAACTTCAACTTGACCCAAAATACTCTTTAATACACATCGAGGTAGAACATATAGAAGGCCTAACTGAAATTTTAAAACGAGAGAAAGAATTTGAGGAGAATAGAAAGGAACTAAAGGAATCAAGAAAGGAACCAGAGATTCCAGATACTATAGAAGTATTGGAAAGTGAAGCAGTCGTGATATTGCATAAAATACCAAAAGGAAAGCACAGTGGATAACAAGATGGTAACCGTAGCACAACCCTATAATTAATAAAAACCAAACAAATAAGCGCCGCTTTGAGCGGTTTTTGTTTTTTTTGGTACCTTCTAAAAATGAAATAGATAGCGGTTCTATTAAACAAAAAACTTTATATTTGGTGTTCTCCCCGCTTTAAAAACCCACTCTTATTGTTTTCTGTAATGGGAGGATTTTTCGGTTATCGGTTCTCTGTTGTCGGTTGTGGGTTTTCGGTTGTCGGTTGTGGGTTGTGGGTTGTGGGTTGTGGGTTGTCTGTTGTCGGTTGTGGGTTGTCAGTTGTCGGTTGTGGGTTGTCGGATGTCGGTGGTGGGTTGTGTGTTGTGGGATGGTTAGATTGTTGGACTATAGCTTAAGGCCTAAAGCTTATAGCCTATAGCAAAAATTATTCTATTTGGTATTCTCCCCGATTAAATAAGCCCCCTTTATGGTGTTCCGTAATGGGAGGACAAATTTTAAATGCTATGATGTGCTAAAAATAAGACAGTTAGCCTTTTCAGAAGTAAGAAATTACTATATTTGGTATTCTCCCCGATTATAATGCACGCGTTACGGTTTTCCGTAATAGGTGGACGTTTGTTTGTTTTATTTTTTTAAAATATGCCAAGAGAATTCTGTTAAAACTTGGTCTTGAGCATAAAAATAGAAATAACAAACCCTATAAAGTTGCGCTTATAAACAAGTTAGCTACAATTAGAGAAAATCAACAACCTTAAACCAAAAAATGATATGGACAATCCTTTCAACATTCAACCCGAATTAAGATATGGTGCACCTGTTTGTGATGAAATACTTATAGGTCGATATTTTACAATTGGATACTCTTGGTATTTTAGACAGGCAAAATGGACGATTGAGATAATCAATCGAAATGATTACCTTCTTACTGAAGCTGAGAGAATGAATAATTTTCGTGCTGACGTTAGAATACCTCAAAGATTTAGAGCTGGTCTCAGCGCTTATAGCGGAAGTGGATACGATAGAGGACATTTAGTAGCAAGTGCGAATAATGATATTTTAGAAATTCAAAATAGTGAAACCTTCTTAATGTCAAATATGTCACCCCAAGCACCAAATTTTAATCGAAGAATTTGGAAAGATATGGAAGAGGCAATTCGGATATTGAACAAAAAAGATGATATTTTAGAGACTTACGTTTTGACTTGCCCTATATTTTATTTTGACAGATTGATTGAAACAATTGGAGATGAAAATGATGATTATGGAATCGATATACCTGTTCCCCACGCTTTCATAAAAAGTGTTTTAGCAGAGGATAGGCGTGGTAAATTAAAGTTATGGACATTCGAGATGGATAATCAAGCACTGGATGGAAATTTAGAAGACTACTTAGTAGTAACGTATGATGCAGAACAAATAGTAGGTGGTCGTTTTTGGGATAGGATATCGGGTGGAGATATGCACGAACAGAAAAAGAATCCTATTAGAATGTGGGAATATTAATAACTGTGACTAACATGGTAACCGTTGCACAACATCATAATTTTTAAAGATCACACCATTTTATGCCGCTTTAAGCGGCTTGTTTTTTGGGATCTTCTAAAAATGAAATAGATAGCGTTTCTATTTAGCAAAAAACTTTATATTTGGTATTCTCCCTGGTTAAAATACTCAGTGCATAGATTAAATTTAAAAATTAAAAACGAAGCTTATAAAATATATTTTTAATCTATAAATTCTCAAATTAAAACACCTACTAATTATGAAAACAATATTATTTCTTTTTATATCTATTTTTACAATAGAGGCGAGCCATTCACAGCTTTTTCTTGAAGAAAATTTCAACTATACAGATTATGCTGCTTTTAAAACGGCAAATAATTATGAGCAAGGGGAAGTATGTTGGGATAATTGTGCGGGACAAAATTGTCAATCATGTGCAAAATGGCTTTATAAGCATACTGGATATTGGGATTTTAATAATAATGGAATTCAGGAAACATGGGAATATATAAAAAATACGAGCATCGCTAATATTGGAATTGACGATAATAAAAGTATAAAGTTTGAATATTACCGAATGGATCCTAGTCACTTTAATGAATTTGTGGAATCTGGAGAAAATTATAATCATCTTGCCAGAAATGAAATAGCAACTTGGGCTGACCCTAATAGAACTGAATTTATACCTGGTGAAGAATATTGGGTTGAGTATAGTGTTTATATTCCAGGTGCAACTGATTTTCCCTTTGAAATATTAAATAGCCCTCTTCAAGGTAATTACTGTAATGAAAACTTTGATATTATTGGCCAATGGCACTTGCATGATGCCATGTCTAGACCACCTGTTAACTTACAAATAAGAGGAAACAAATGGTTTTTGGTTTTAAACCCGAATGATGTGGCTGATGGCGGGAGTACGAACGACACTAATCTTTGTGGTCCTGGATCAACAACATATATGATAAGCAATGTTGTTAGAAATCAATGGGTCACATGGAAATTTAATATCGTTTTTTCTTCAGATCCTGATATTGGAAAGGTGAAACTATGGAAAAATGATATCCCCGTTTTAACGAGTCAGTTAGCGGGAAATTTTAAGACGATTTGGTATGACAAAGAACTCTATTTTAAAATAGGTGACTATAAGCCACATTGGTGGGCTAGAAACACAGATACGGATAAAAGAATTTTTTATGTTGATAAGGTTAAATCTTATAGAAAAAATTTAATTGAAGAAGAATGTGGGACAAAAGTTTTGTCTGCAAATGATATGACTATTACCACAGGCACTGTAAGAGGTGCGCAAGATTATCACTTTAGAATTGGAGTTCCAGACCAAATAGAAGATATCCATATTCATTCTCCATCTCCTACTGTGGATTTATCTAATTATAGTTGGATAAAACCTAATAGAGAATATATTGTTAAGACTAAAATCGACAACCATCGACCATATGATGAATATGCCGAACCTGCATGTGAGTTCTACACTGAGGAACTATCCCTTGGCCTTATTGATGACGACTGTGGGGTTACTGTTTCTGATATGACCTTAACCACAAAATCAATACCAGGGAATCATAATTATCATTTTCGATTTGATTCCCCAGCGCAAAATGGAATGCCTGCAATAAACAACAATCATATTTATTCCTATGATCCGACAATTAACTTAACGAATTATAGCTGGATACATCCTAACAGGTATTATTATGTCAATACGAAAATTGATAATCATCCAATTTTTTATGAGTATTCTAGTACTTCTTGTAAGGTGACAATTCCCAATTTTATTAAAGAAAAGGGCGAATTATTTGAAAATGGGTTTATAGATGATAGAACAGCACCAATCTTATATCCCAATCCCATTTCTGGAAATAAGATCAATTTTAAATTATTGGGTGATGAAAAATTGATAGATGCTTGGCTTTATTCTTTAGATGGACGTACAGTCCCTCTAAAGATAAGTGATGATATTATTTTATTGAACGATAATTTGACGAAAGGACTATATAGTCTCAAACTCAGGACGAATAAATTTGAATATTTTTTTAAAGTTTTAAAATAAAAAGTAGTGCTTTATTGAGACTTAGTGAAGCTGAAATTTAAAGTTTACTTTTTTGTAATTGTTAGGCCATGCTTAAGTATTAGAGACAATAAAAATAATTGTATCTGGTATACTATCCCTTTGGTCCCTCAAGCTTCTTGCGAATGTGGACCAATTAGAACTTATACTGTTACGGTTTGCTTAGGTAGGTTTTTAAATTTTTATGAATTTATTGTAAAAGCTAGATGTTTCACTGGCAATTTTTATAATATATATTCCAGTGCTAAATTTACTTATATCTAGACGATCCTCTGAGGTCATATAACCTTGCGTAATTTGTTTACCACTGACATCAAATATTGAATATTCAAATTTACCTGTGACATTATCTGGGAAATTTATTTTGATATACTCATTTGAAGGATTGGGATATATAGAGATATTTAAGCTTGTAGGAATCTCTTTATTTTTTAATGGTAATGTTGTGTTTTTTTGAGGTTTTCTTTCTCCAGTGACTTTAAGAATTGGATGTAGAACTAAGAAATCCTCAATGGCTGATTCGTTTAACTTATTTAATGAGACTCGAATATAGTTTACATTCGAGGGAATATTAATTGTGTTATCGTATGTATTCCATTGATTATAATACCATTTTCTCGTATCTGTGCCATTTGCTTGATAGCATTCTTGTGAATTAATTGGAAAATAGGAGCCACTCCACCAATATTTATAAAAAGAGGACCAAGAAAAATTTGTTGGTGAAAGTATTTCGGTATTACTCAAAATATTAAAATTACTATCATAAAATTGAATTGCCAATAAATCCCTATTTGAACCATTTATTGTTTCACTATCTCTTAACAACGCAGAAAAATTTAGTTGAGAATAACTACTAACATCAATAAATTCATTATAAAAAACAGGTTTTTGAAATGAAACAATAAATGGAGGCTTTTCATTCCATTTTTCTTTATTAAACAAATTATCTGTATTTATTGGGATTTCGTTATCAATACCAGCCTGTTGAAAACTAAAATTATCAAACAAAATAGTATTGTCATAATACCAATTATATAAATAAACTTCAATACTTGCTACATTAGAAGGGAAGCTTAAATTTTGGGTAAATTCTTGCCAGACTTGGCCAATATTAGGGATGTATTTGTAATACATATCAAGATTTCCTGAATAACCATCAAAGCCTACTATGGGAACGTTAATTTTAGCTCCTTCCTTGTTGAATGTTTTGATAGCAATAAGGGCTTTTGTTTGCTTTGAGAGGTCTTTAATTGGTAATATTTCTTTAGTTGAAACTTTTAATTGGTAATTAATATCAGTTCTAACAGAAATTTTCTCACATGTATATGCAAATTTATATTCATCTAATTTTAAAGAATAATTACCATTTTTAATTTTATTTTCAAGTTTCAATATATCAGAGTTATTGTACTTATATATTAATCTATTTTGACTGATTTGACCTGTTTCATAAAATTTAATGTTTTTAAAAGTTACATTTGAGGTGTCCCATTTATCCAAATAAAACTTAAACTTAACAGCGTTGGCGGGTGCTAGGAAATTAAAGAAGTCATATGTATTTGGATCATTTGTATTTGCGTTTACGTAAACATAATAATTTCCTTGATAGTGTTCTTTTAAATTTGTAAAGTTTGGATTCAAATCCGTTATTGGGCTATCATTATTATCATAAAATATTACACCAACTAAAGCTTTGTTAGTGGTTGGAACACATAGTGGTGTAAAATCAACTTTATAATTAAGGCCTTCTTTTATAGGAATATATTCAGAATAGATTTTAGCAGTAGTTGTTACAGAAACCTCCAAAAGCCTTTCATTACTCTGCGAAAAAGAGTTAGTCTTAATGGAATAATCACCGCACCAATTATGAAACTTTGTGTTGTCAGATTCGCTGATAGTTTCAAATTTATTATTTATGACTACTCCATTTCTTGCTTTCTTAATAAATTGATATAAATTATCATAATCTATTCTTTTTTCTTCCTCGGTTGAGTAACAGTTACTGTAATGGGCTCCTTGGGAGTCATAATATAATTTTGAATAATTTATATACCCATATTTTTCTCCATAATCAAAGTAATCATTTATTCGTCCGTAGGGCTCATTCTCTTCTTTAATTCTATTTTCAATATTTATATTCATGCTTTTTGAAGAAGCCAAAGTATTTGCCATTCTTAAAACTTCTCTATCTATTTCATAGGTATTATTCATGGTGTCACGAGCTAAGAAAAAAGAATTTGGTTGTTGCCAAACTATATCAACGGAGTTAATTGTTTCATCTGAATAACTAGAAGCTACAGTACATTCTGAATTGAATTGTGCATAAGGTGATCCATAAAGCTTCCAATTTTTTTGAGCCAATTTATCTTTAATAAAGATTATAACTGGTTCCATTATATCCCCATGTGTATCTTTTATATATTCATCAAATAAATACAGTCCCTTTATTTTTATTTTAGTACTATCTCCACCTGAATTCACCCAATTGTTGTACTTAGAATCAATTTCATTAATAAAATAATCTATAGAGGATGTTAGTTCATTGATATTATTTTTATAATGATTTATATTAATAGCTGGTAAGGTTAAAATGAGATTTGTAGGAGGCAGTGCAATAGAATTAGATAGAGCGCTTCGAGATTGATTTATTCTATCAATTATTCCTGATTCTCTATCCTCAAATAAATATTCACGACTACATTTTCCATCATATTTTTTATAGAATTCCCATTTAGTCGAATTCTCATTGTAATTATTGAATCCATTCCCTAAATTGAACGTGGAATCCCCAGCAGGAATTAAATTAGAACTACCGCTTAACAATTTCACATTATCTATTTTTAATTCGGATGCTTGATCTATATTATAATTAATGATAAAGAATTTAATCGAAACTGCGGAGGAAGGAACACATATGTTTTGGTCAACAGAAAAATTATCGGAGGGAGCAGAAAGTGGCCTATAATACATATCTAACCAATCACAGGGGCTCAAACTATCATTGTCACAAGATTCATCTATCCTTTCATTTTGAGCATTAAAAAAATTATAACCAATGAATATAGATTGTGAATTTGTATTCGAATAACCAGCTTTGAGTTTTACATCAAATTTAAGTGTTAATGGATTTGTATTAACGAAACCTCCAATTTTATATGCGAGTGCTGCCTTTTTATTTGCGACGATTAATGCCTCGCCATTATTTAAGCCAGAGTTGCTCATTTCAATAATTGGAAGTTTTGTCCGCTTAAATACATCTTTAATATAGGAGTCTAAATATTTTTGTTCATATATCCCTTGAAAGGGCGTTGGTTTATTTGGATTTCCGCTGTACTTATAATAAAAGTCTATAAGAATAAATGAATCCATAAGGTAATCAATGGGATTATAACTGTTTCCATTTTTATTTAGATAGGCCAAATAAGGTTTAAAATAGTCTGAGTCGGAATCATTGGCGACTAGTGGAAGATGATTAAAATAAAAGATTTGGGTATTTTTAGTATCTAATTCATTTTGGACGTTTGTGTTTTGTGCCTGTATAAAGTATATAACTAACAAAAAACATAATAAAGTAAAATTTCTCATATTATTATTTATTTAATCATTGACACTAAATTAACATAAAATTAATTAATGATTACATTTTATCGTGTTAATTTAACCTTTTGCCGATTATTACTCAATAAATAATTAGCAATGAGTAATTCTAATGTATAATTAGATTTCGAAACTACCCCCTTCCGTCTCCCGACGAAAAGGTCGGGAGCCACTTTCCCCTTTGATGTTGTTTTTTCTTTAGATTGGTGTTTATTGTATAGGGGAAGGAGCTTTTAAAAAGTTATATTTGGTATTCGTCGCGGTTTGAAAAGCATGCTATTACGGTTTTACGTAATGGGTGAGGGGTGTTCCTCCTTTTTTCTTGATGAACCCTTCGACTGGCCTTCGACTTCCCTTCGACTTCGCTCAGGACAGGCTGCTCAGGGCAAGCAAGAAACAAAAAGGTCTAGGCTTACGAAAAGATTCCTGAAAATTTCTTTATTCCGATGCTGGGATGCCTATAGGCTTTAGGCCGTAAGCTGTAGGCTGGTGTTAATTGGTGAATAGGTGAGTTTGTGAGCCAGTGAATATGTGAGTAGCTAAAGCTTAGTCTCTTTGGACGAAATGAAGGGGTAGAGAGGGAGGTGTCGGAAACTTTACTTTATCCTCCAATAAATTCATTTTCTACCCTTCGGCTCCGCTCAGGGCAGGCTATCTTTTTGAAGGCAGGGGTGAGGGTTTGATTTATGAAGTTTATTGACTTATAGCCTAGGCGTAAGCAAAAAAATTCAAATACAATCTTAAATTATATGAAATACAGGATTTTAAGTAATTTACTTATATTCGTAAATAAATGTTAAATAACCTAAAATGAAAGCCTCACTTATTTTTTATTTAATTCTCTTTTCATCAATTTTATCAGCACAAACTAATGTTAGAGGAAAATTAGATTTAAAGGATACTCAAATCGTTTATGCGCATTATATGCGGGATAATACCAAAATTCCAACCCTCAGAGATTTTTTTAAACCTTATTTATCCTATTATAATAAAGTAAGTGAATCATATGAGTATCCTTTAATGGATTCATTTCTTTTTTGTGATTTGGGACTGTTCACTGAATCTGGGTATTATGATGAAGAATTATGGAATTTCTACCTCAAAAACTTTTTTGAAAAAACAAAAGTCCCAATTAAAAGAAACATAAGTTCAAACAATTTTGCTGTAATTCCAGAAAGTAAAACTTCAAGTTTAACCTATAATTTTACGAACGACTTAATTCCTTCAACAGTGCATGTTAAATTTGATGCCAAAGCTTTAACAAATTCAACTGTAGGAGGCACTTTTGGATATGATTTATTGGTTGGATTTGAATTTTTCGATCAATTGGGCAATGAAATTAAGGGAGGGGATTATTGGACACCTTATATGGATATGTATTACCGCTATTCTGAAGTTCATGTTAATATAAATAACTTTCAAGAAGTTTCTGAATCATTCACAATTCCTCCAAATACCTCGTCCTTTAAGATACATATTGGAAATTGGGATTCGAATAAGAAATTAGCAATTGACAATGTTAAGGTAACAAAAAATTCTAACACCTTTAATTTAGTAAATAACAATGATTCAACATTCGATTTTACAGGAAATAATACTTCTTGGGAATTGAATTTAAAATTAAACCAAGGCGACTATTACCCTTTCAATAACCGGAATGCCATTTTACGAGAGTTGAATAACTCAAATTCAGATATTGGTGTAAACACAAAATTTTTATTATCAATTCCAAATTTAGACCATAATAATTACTCCACACCTGCGTCAAGGAATTTATTAAAAACTAATTTATCAAATTATATTAATAACATTGAGAATTATTACAACAATTCTCCATACACATCGAGAACAGATATTGCCGGACTATATTATTTAAAGGAGTCTGCCATAAATCCAAATGAAGTTTCCTTTCTGAATGATATTTTTGGATTTATAAGAACAACTATACAAAATAAAGGATTGGATTGGAAATTATATATGTCTCCATACCAACTTTTATATCACTGTAATACTGATACCAGTGTTGCTGATCAGTTGCATAATGCCTTTGATGTATTTTGGCAACAACCTACAGCATTCTATAATAGCAGCGTCTTTGGAAGAACCGATACAGATGTATTAAAATTGGCGAATGAAATTATGTATGACAACAATTTTAATGTAAATATTGAAAGTAAGATAATTGAAGAAGAGGAACCTTACGGAAGGATTAACGATTATTTTGACTATGGTGATAAGTTTGGCTATATAAATTATGGTAAGGTATACTATGATAATTCCGGTTCTCATTACAAAAACTCGTTATCTGGTGATTTAGACAAAAGAATCGATTATGATAATCTATATAAGTTTATGAGAAAAGCGAAAGGTGGGGTTATTATCAATAATAGGTTTGAAATAACTAACGAAAATCAAAACTCATTGCTTCATCATTGGGTAGGGTCATATGGGATTAAACGAAGCAATATTTCTTTAAATAATTATAGAGATCTAAATTTTACGACTGACTCAAATACCTCAACTTTCTATTCAGAAAATATTGCAATTAAAAAAAACCAGGCTTATAAACTTAAGTTTATGGCTAAAGAAATCTATAACGATGGACAGGCAAATAGCTCCCTTATCGGTATGATTTTTTATGATATTAATGGAAATGAAATAATATCGTTAAATACTTCTACCACTAATCTGATCTATTCAACTTTTTTAAATAGTTATTATCGGTATACAAATACGACCATTAATTTTGTGGACGACCAAATCCATTTTATTTCACCCTCAAATGCAGTATCCTTTAAATTTTATTTAAAAAAATGGACTACCTCAAATATTCAGTGGAAATCAATTCGTTTATTTGAGGACAATGACCTGCAAAATTCTCGTGTTATATATAAAAATAATATCAATGACAGTTTGCATATAGAGAAAAATTTATTTATTGGAAAAAATTCCCTCCAACTTAATCTAAATCAATTTGCCATCACTGCGGACACCCTCACAATTGAACCTTTAAAAAATTATACCCTAAAGTTAATTTCAAAAGAAAAGTTGCCAATTTTAGATACGAGAAACAATAAAGCGCTTATAGCTATTGAAGCCTTTGATGAAGCGGGGGTTAAGCTTACAAACAATGTGAGTATCCCAGGTTTTCAATATACTTCAAGTTTACAAATGCATTACACATATATTTCAACTTCACAAGATTGGAATGAAAGTATTAAAACATTTCAGTTCCCACAACAAGTCTCAAGTGTAAGATTTTATATAAGAAATTGGAATTATAATAACATTCTTTATATAGATAACATCACATTCGAGCTTGACCAAAATAGCAATTCTAATCTAGAAAGATTTTTAAATGAGGACAATTTATTTAATAGGTCAAAATGGAGTGAAAAACTTCCTCTTGAAATATCAGAAACGGAAGCAGTGTATTACAACGATTTTATAGATGTTTCCGATAAAGATGAATTAGAATTTTCTGCATTAATTAGAGGGAGCGGCAGTTATCCAACTGATAAGGATTTATTAGCCGTAGAATTTTATGATGAAAACTTTAACCTCCTTCAAGCAGAAGATATTAACTTAACCAACACAAACATGAATTTTTCTACCTATTATAAATTTTGGTGGTTGGATTACATACAAACAGAATATCTAACTTGTGCTCAAATCGGAGAGGGTGTTGACCCCCCTTGGTACCGTGATCAGTGGGAAACATATCAAAGAAATATTATTATCCCTCTAAACGTAAAATATTTAAAATTTTATTTTCTGAAATTATCCTCCAACAGAAAATTTAAAGTTTTAAACCCTCAATTAAAAACAGTAGCTTGGAAGGAAAGAAGTAATTACAAGGGCGAAAATCTCAATAGCATAAATTATTCTTTAGATGAAGATAATGTTTTAATTTATCCGAATCCTACGGAATCATATATTGAAATAACCTTGAGGGATAAAATATCTCAGGATAATTTTGAGTACGAGATTTTTGATATAAGCGGAAAAATTTATAAAAATGGAATGTCAAGGAATAGAAAGATTGATGTTAGTAACTTAGCATCTGGCACATATCTTTTGAAGATTGTTGACATTGATAATTTTTATAGCAAGTTATTTATAAAAAAATAAAACAAGTTAAAATTTTACTAGACTTTCATCGCAACTTTACATTATTATAGCATAAAGCCTATTGCCTATAGAAAAAAGTTATATTTGATATTCTCCCCGATTTAAAAGGCCACTCTTATTGTTTTCCGTAATGAGTGAGAGGTTATTTTCTTTTTTCCTTGATGAAAAAAGAAACAAAAAAATCAAGGCTTACGAAAAGATTCCAGAAAATTTCTTTATTTCCGGCGCAAAAATAAAGCTTGGAGCATTCTAAGATTGGTAGCGGAAATTTTATGAGAGAAACTACCAAGGATTCTGTGTACTAAGAAAGATTTTTGCTTTATCCTCCAATAAATTCATTTTCTACGGAATTTTTTCGAAGGCCAAAGAGACCTAATTAATAAATTTGAAGGATATTTCTAGCTTAAAGCCTACAGCCTACAGCCTATAGCAAAAATTATTATATTTGGTATTCTCCCCCTTTGGCCACCGAAGCTTTATGCGTAGGTGGGCCAGTTAAATGATGCCCTTTACGGTTTTCCGTAATTTGCTACGTGCATTTATAATTACATTTGAAAATATGAATGTCTCCGAATACAGTTGAGTGGTATTATAGATTCGCTACTACCAAAGGAGAAATCGGTAGGCATCAAAAATTATAACTAACTTTGTGACATGGGAAAAACGGAAGCATATTCTTTAAATCAGTTACGCGATTATTCCTCATTATTTAGCAGAAGTGAGGTGGAGCAATGGGCGTCGGGTAATTTTTTTTCTATAAATAAAAAAATTAAGCGTTATGATAATAATTGGGCTTCCTTTAAAAATGCAACTTATATTGGTTATTTAAAACACTTATATAAAATTCTTGAACAGCATTATCCCAATGAATATATTTTTAAAAACTCATTCCTAAACGAATGGTTAATACAAGAATTAGGAAAAACAAACTCTAAGGTCTTTAACGAGTTTCGTGTTGGCAATGCCGTTGCTGATTTGGTTATGTTTAATGGACACTCAAAGGTTTTTGAGATAAAATCTGAATTGGACTCAGACAATCGGTTGGAACTTCAACTAGAAAATTACCATCAGGCATTTAACCAAGTATTCATTATAGTTCCTGACAGTAAGCTTTCTACCTACTTAAAGTACAATGAAAACGTGGGGATAATTACCTTTAGTAATTTAAGGGAAAATAAATTCGAACTAGTCCGTGAAGCAGTCTTGGACCTGCGGATTAATCCTGATATAATTATGAATATTTTGCGCACAGCTGAGTATAAATCGCTTGTGCAATCATATTATGGGATACTGCCCAAAATGACAAGTTTTAATCAATACGATCTTTGTAAAAAGCTAATAAAGGAGATACCTGTTGATAAATTGAATGATCTCTTTATACAGTTAATGAAGCGAAGAGCCTTTAAACCTCAAATTTCAAATAGAAACTATACGGAACTGAACCAAATTAATCTATCCCTAAAGCTAAATAAGAAACAAAAAGAGAAGATGATCCTCAATCTGAAATCTCCACTAAATATGTAAGGAATGTACTATCCAATATTAAGGGCACGGCAGTTTGAGCTCATCATGTTACGTGAATTAGCAAAAGAAGGAGTTTTAAAAGACTATATTCTACCCATTCTTGAACCTGTTAAAGAGAGTCATAATAATCTAAATCTTGCTTTACGGGAATTTGGGCAAACAAATCAACAAGCTTATTTAATAGTGAACCCTAAATATGGGCAAAGGAATGGGGATACGCTCTACTATCTCGAGTATATCCATTCTCTTGAGGACGAACTTTTTATTCCGGCATTTCATTACGCAAACAATCATACTTATATAGAAGAAAATATTGAAAAGTTTGGTTTGAAAGATGTTATGCTGCTTTGCGGAAATGACATAAGCTTGGAAGATGAAAATTTCAAACAACTTGCAGAATTGCCCCAAATAAGTTCTATTACAATGGATGATCCTCAAAGAAATCGTTCTTTGGATCGCTATATTAAAACTCTTGGGAAAACATATATCCGACTGGATGATTTGTTTGAGAAACAGTTGCGGAACAGTGATTTTTTGGATATTCAGGAACATCGATTTTCCGAAGAGCATTTATTTTATGTAGAGGAGAACTATTCTGGATTTGCGGACTATACTGTTTTGCCTAGTGAATTTGTGGATGGGGGCAGCACTCCAAGGGCCGTTGTTATTCATCTTACATATCTTAAAGAGGAAGGTCAGATATGGATTCGGCATTTTACTTCGGAAACCAATGATTCCATTGCAAACGTTCAAGGTAAGTTTGCAGAGGCGGCAAAAAAAGCTGTTGAATTTTGTAGGGAGAACGGAATTTCTAATTCGGCTATCGCCGAATTAGAAAATTATTATGACCAGGAGCACTACCCGGGATTAGGGGTTGTGAAAAAAATTGGGATTAAAAATCACCTTCTAGTTGTTCAGGAATACCTAAAGAATAGATAGATGAAAGTTTGCGCCAATTGCTTTGCTGATCGCGAGATTAAAGGCTTTTTATCGTCTTCCG
>Ga0209344_10003346_pt1 | contig 16029 bp, 9 predicted proteins | sample Cruoilmetagenom6_FD_187293 | JGI IMG/M metagenome (GOLD analysis project Ga0209344, IMG submission 187293) | Oil polluted marine microbial communities from Coal Oil Point, Santa Barbara, California, USA - Santa Barbara Oil Seep Sample 6 (SPAdes)... | ecosystem: Environmental > Aquatic > Marine >...
CCCTTATACGTATGGACATTTACCGGAATCACGGTTATTTTTCACCTGAAGATATCGACACAATTAAGAAGAATACTAAAAATCATCATGTGATATTCCCATTTAAAATACTCAGGAAATTTATTCAAAAGTATAAGCTGGGAGATTGATAGTTATATATCATTATACCAATGAGTTCCTTTTTTTACAGGATGATTTCCAGAATTTTTTTAAGGATATTTCCCTATTTTTAAAATAAAATTGGTTTAAAGGTTAGAAGTGATTAGCTTTAAGGTTAGCTTAATTTAAAATGGCAAGTTTTATAATCATCTACACACACGGTCGTTATTATTTTTTAAAAGATTTCATGAACCACAAAAATCTAATAGAAGAAAGAAGTACATAAACAAAAAGTTGTTTTTCCGTTACTATCTCAAAATTCATCTTTTCAATTACAGGATAATTAGTATCTTAACTCACAGAATCTACGAGCCCAACCCTATGAGCAAGCAACCCAATTCCATAAAGAAATTTGACACTTTTGGTGGTGTCTTTACCCCTACCTTGCTCACAATTCTGGGTGTAATTATGTTCTTACGCCTTGGTTGGGTAGTTGGTAATGCCGGTCTCTTAGGAGCATGGCTCATAATTCTTATTTCCTTTGGCATCACCCTTTGTACAGCACTTTCCATGTCAGCAATCACCACAAACATTCGAATTGGTGCCGGTGGTGCCTATGCCATCGTATCTCAAGCCTTAGGTCTGGAAGTTGGGGGTAGCTTAGGCATCCCCAGATATATATCGCAAGGCTTGGCCGTAACCATGTATATCTTTGGTTTTAGAGAGGGTTGGTTGGGTATATTTCCTGAACATCATGCCTTTTTGGTCGATGTAATTGTCTTTGCATCGCTTTTTACGATTGCTTATATAAGTGCCAATCTAGCCATCAAAACACAGTTTATCATTATGGGTGTGATCATAATCGCCTTGATTTCTATTGTCATTGCCGCCTACAATGGCTCTATGGAGCAACCTATCAGTGACTCATTGAGTTGGGGCTCATTTAAAGGATCGTTAGAAAATGGTTTTAGCGGAAGTAACTTTTGGATTGTATTTGCGGTATTCTTTCCGGCTGCAACCGGTATTATGGCCGGTGCTAATATGTCAGGAGAATTAAAAGACCCCAAACGAAGCATCCCTATAGGAACCCTTTGGGCCATTGGTGTAAGCTTCGTGATTTATATTCTCCTCGCCTTTTGGATAGCACGCAGTGCTTCAGAACAAGAGCTCCTCACCAACTATTATATCATGGTTGACAAAGCCTATCTAGGCCCACTCATCATTGCTGGTATTTTGGGTGCTACCTTTTCTTCGGCATTAGCCTCCATCGTTGGCTCATCACGTATTTTATATGCCATGGGCGAACATAAGGTATTACCATACTCGAATTTATTAGCAGGTACAAGTAATAATGGGCAACCCCGAAATGCGATGCTGGTTACCGGGATATTAATTTTTCTTACTTTATTATTACGCAATATCAATGCCGTGGCACCTTTGGTAACTCTCTTCTTTTTAATAACCTATGCCATGATCAATATTGTAGTAATTATTGAGCAACGATTGGGATTGATCAGTTATCGCCCCATCTTCAAGATTCATAAATGGGTACCTTGGGTTGGACTGATCTCCTCCATATTTGCCATGTTTATAATCAATCCCAGTGTAAGTTTAATCTCAATTGCAATTGTGCTTGTCGTGTATTGGTATTTGTCACGTCAAAATTTAGAAACACCATTTGAAGATGTGCGATCAGGACTCTTTGTGTCATTCGCCGAATGGGCAGCCAAACATACCTGGGGCATGAAAAAAATGCAACAGCGTGCATGGAAAGCCAATCTCATGGTTCCGGTTCGTGATATCAACGGATTAAAAGGAAGTTTCGAATTTTTACGAAATATTGCTAAACCTAAAGGATCTATAAAGCTTTTGGGTATCGAACCCTTTTCTGAACAAAACATATTAGCCAAACAATTAGAAAACATGGCCGCTTCTTTTAGAACAAAAGGTGTTTTTTCTTCGTCTACCGTAATTCATACCGAGCAATTTGCCAATGGTATTAACTATGGAAGTCAGGCCCTACAAGGTGCATTTTTTAAACCCAATATTCTCTTTTTGAATTTACAAGATCATGATGATTATGAGCATGAACTAAAACCCGTAATGAAAGAATCGATGCGCTTAGAGATTGGTATTCTGCTTTTTAATCTGCATACCACCACTTTATTAGGGCAACGAAATACGATCAATGTTTGGGTGAGTAACAGAAGAGATAACTGGCAAGTAGAAGGTTTGGAAATCGGTAATTTAGATCTTTCCTTTTTAGTGGCTTATAAACTCAAAATGAATTGGAAGGCTCGTATACGCTTAATCACCGTTGTTGATAATACCACAGAAGAAGTTAAAGCCAAAGCATTCTTAAAATCCTTAATCCATTTAGCACGGTTACCACAAACCTTAACGGAAGTGTATGTTGGGAGTTTTAATGACATTGTAACAAAGGCACCGGCTGCAGACTTAAATATCTTTGGCATGCAAGACACCTTACCGTATGGTTTTATAAAAGATATGTCAAAAAAAACCAATAGTAGCTGTTTATTTGTTCGTGATTCGGGGCATGAAAGTATTCTTGCTTGATGTATTTTTTTGAGGGTTTTGCCCCTATTTTTAAATGAAAATTGATTTGGAAATTAGAAAATAATAAATTTAAAATTGGTTTAATTTGATACCGTGACTTTTTAAGAATAAAACTCACCCCTCCGTCTTTTTCCTTCCAACCCACCTATCAAAGCTATAAACACCGGCACCTATAACTAAATTTAAAAGGCCTAAACCAGATTCAAGAGGTTGGGCAATAAGTAGATACACTAATACCCATACAGAGAAAATCAAGAAAAGTAGTTGAGGCACAGGAAAGAGTGGACTTTTAAAACCAGTATGTTTTTTCTTCTGTTTTCTTACGACAAAAACCCCCGCTACTGCAAGAGCTGCGAATAACTGGAGTACAAAGCTGCTATAGATCATGACCTGTTCAAAAGAGCCTGTAATTAGTAAAAAGAGGGTAATTGCTGTTTGCAGCCAAATGGTCCTAACCGGAATGTCATTTTTCTTATTTGAAAACCACTGCCATAAGCTATGATCTTCAGCCATAACCTGAGTTACCCTAGGGCCTGACCAGATCATAGCACTGATGCTGGAGATCAATAAAAGTGCAATACCAAAACTAACCCATTCGCCTCCTTTACTTCCAAAAAGGGAAACAGCAGTGATCTGCCCCACTTCTAATTGCCCTTGTAACTCAGAAAGGGGGTTATGTTTAAGAAAGACCAGAGTCAATAATATATAGAGCACACTTACGATAAAAGTGCCAATCAAAAGAGCTTTAGGTAGATTTTTACGGGCATCTTTTATTTCATCAGTTATATAGGCGGCGGCATTCCAACCTAAATATGAATAGGATACATAGACGAATGAAACAGCAAAGCCGGGTAGCAAGATCTCAGATTTCCAACTATCATTAAATAAAAAAGCCGAAGCTTCTGGTTTATAATATAGGCCAAAAGCAATAAAAACTAAGATCAAAGCTACCTTTAGTATGGTAGTAGTATCCTGTAGCAAACTACTTCGTTTCAGGCTCATAGAATGGAAAAAGCTAACTGATATCACAACGCCAATTGCCAGGCCCATCTTTGATACATTCAGGTAAGGCGCTACATATTCACCCAAGGCCATCCCGGATAAGGCTACCGGAGCAGCAAAGCCAATGGTCAAGGAGGCCCATCCGGATAGATATCCTAGGAGTGGATGATAAGCTTTTGAAAGAAAATTATATTCACCACCCGAGCGCATCCAGTAAGTACCTAGCTCTGCATAACTCAGTGCTCCACAAAGTGCCATCAAAGCTCCTAAAGACCATAAAATAAGTATGGACCAGGTATTTACTGTTGATACTAGCTGGAAACCAAGACTGGTAAAGATACCTGCCCCTATCATATTGGCCACAACAATGGCAGTAACCGTCAATAAGCTTATGGAAGAAGATTTTTTCACTCCCTCAAGATAGGATTGATTTATGTTTTTAAAAAATCTTTAACTTTTAATTAATCCTTTTTATTGAAATTGTATGGCTCTACCAAGGCAACGCGCCACCTGGCAAAATGCTAAATATTCAAGATATTTTTAGGGACTATTTTCGTAATCTTTCTATTACTGACAGCGTATTTTTAACGGTCGTTTTTAATTCCGCAAAATCTTTATTGGCCAATATCTCCTTACTTATCAGCTTTGAACCCATACCTACACACGTTACTCCGGCATCGAACCAAGCCTTAAGATTTGCTTCTTCAGTACTAACACCTCCAGTAGGCATGATACTTGTCCATGGTTGTGGGCCTTTAATTGCTTTTACAAACCCGGGGCCATAAGTAGCACCGGGAAACAGCTTAACTATTTCACAACCCAGTTCTTCAGCTTTATGAATTTCAGTCAACGACCCACATCCCGGAGACCATAATACTTTTCGACGATTACAAACTATAGCTATGCCTTCGCGAAGAGAAGGAGTAACTATAAAGTTAGCTCCCATTTGCATAAACATAGATGCAGCTGCGGCATCGGTAATAGATCCTACACCCATTATCATTCCCGGAAGTTCTTTAACTGCATATTTATTTAATTCGGAAAAGACTTCGAAAGCAAAATCACCTCTTGCCGTAAATTCAAGCAATCTTGAACCTCCATCATAACAGGCTTTTAATACATTTTTCCCTAAATCAACATCAGGGTGATAAAACAAAGGAACCATCCCTTGTTCCTTCATCATAGCTGCAACTGCTAGTCTTGTATATTGTGCCATTCTTGTATGTTTATTTGTTTTTCTTTTTATCCGTTAAGAGCTAAATCGATGATATAGATTAAACATCTTGACAATTCTATAAAAAACTATTATCTCGCAACTCTGCCAGAGGCATCTCCACCCATTAATTTTTCTACCTCTGTAACGGTCACTAAATTAGCGTCACCTTTAATTGTATGTTTCAAACAAGAGGCTGCAACAGCAAAATTTAAAGCATTCTGATCATCTTTAGGATATTTTAGCAATCCATAGATCAAACCACCCATAAATGAGTCTCCTCCACCTACTCGATCAACAATATCAGTGATTTGATATTGACGTGTTTCATACATTTTCTTACCATCATATAAAACTCCCGCCCAAGTATTGTGTGATGCAGATATTGATCCCCGTAAGGTAGTAATTACTTTTTTGGCTCTTGGAAATTTTTCCATCATTTGTTTACAAACAGATAAGAATGCTTCTGCTTTTACCTCATGTCCATGTTTATGCACATCTAATCCTTCAGGATGAATACCGAAGTGCTTTTCTGCATCTTCTTCATTTCCTAAAATAACATCGCAATATGAGGTCAATTCAGTCATAATAGCCTCACGATCACCTCCATATTGCCATAATTTTGAACGATAATTTAAATCTGTAGAGATGGTAACTCCCAATTTACTGGCTGCTTTTACTGCTTCTAAACAAACATCAGCAGAGCCTTGAGAAATTGCAGGAGTAATACCGGTCCAATGAAACCATTCGACATCTTTAAATACCTCTTCCCAATTGATCATTCCTGATTTTATCTCCGCTATAGCGGAATGTGCTCTGTCATAAACTACTTTACTACCACGACTTACGGCTCCTGTTTCGAGAAAATAAATACCCAAACGATCACCTCCCCAAACTATCTTATCAACATTCACACCTCGTTTGCGCATTTCCATCATGGCACATTGCCCTATATCATTATTCGGTAAACGCGTTACAAAATCTACAGGAACACCATAATTAGCTAAAGAAACGGCAACATTAGATTCACCACCTCCATAAATTACATCAAAACTTGTTGTTTGTGAAAATCTTAAAAACCCCGGAGGAGCAAGTCTTAGCATGATCTCTCCAAAAGTTACTACTTTTTTCATTCTATTTTATTTTAAAAAAAACTAACTGCTTCTAAATTTTCGATTAGAACATTAATAATACGAAAAATTCAATCCTTTTTTCATAACTCTAGAAAACCAAAGATAGTAGAAACTTCTTTATGTAAGCATCAATAAAGTTTAGCCTTTGAAACAATAAATAATAAAAACTAGGACTTTCCATTTATCAAGGGATAAGAAGATGATAAGTATGATTAACCAACTACAGTTGCTAATCCTCAGATTTTTCTATCCAATATAAAAGATATGGTATGTTATACGCATGCGTCCATCCAAAAACCCTTAACCCGTGATTTAACTCCCAAATTGCCATTTTTCCATCATTTTTAGGGAGATTAGAAACTTTTAGTAATGCTTCACTATATTCCTTCTGTGTAGAAAATTTGGTGTTTGGCTTGGGTAATTTTGAAACTTTTAAGTAATCAGCCCTTTTGATAGCTTCTTTTAAATAAATTTGATTATCACTAAATTCATACCCAATCAACAAAGGGTAAATAGTTGCTAAATACGATTCCATATCATGATTGTATGGTGGTACATCCTTCACCCAACGGGCATGCTCTAAAAGAGCTTTTTTTACCTCCTTGCGTCCTGTTAATTGATAGTATTTATACAATCCTTGTGCAACATAATTTTGACTATAGCCATATCTGTCGAGCAGTAGGTTTCCACCTTGTTCTTTTTGCAATGCAAGAAGAATATCAACTCTTTCATCCAATTCTTTTTTATACTTTTCTATTTTCGTTGCATCATAGAGTTCCACTAAATTTAAGATTGATAAATACAATCTTCTTCCTCTCAGGTCATGGTCACCCCAAATTCTTTTCAAATATGTGTCTCCAGTCATTTTAGCAATTTCGATAGCTCTCTGATCACCAGTTAGGTAATATGAGGTAATCCATCCTTGTATCCAGACATGGGCGCTTAAAAGCGCATACCAATGCTCTTCACTATGCCTTCTGCCTATCCCTAGATAAGGTGTAGATTCAGGCTCGTCAACATAATTCCAAAAATCTATAGCATCATTGATAGCACCAATGTATTTTCGTTTTTTAGGCCAATGAATATTATCCACATCCATAGTGTGTTTACTCATATTTTCAGCTAAATAATAATACTTGGCATCACCTGTCCTCATAAAATTGGTCCAAAACATAAAATCTGCCGTGGGCTCATTATTTGTCCACATGTACCATTTCCCTTTAAAATAATAGGTTTTTCCATCACCATAATCGAACATGCTATACCAAGATTCCCAATTTTGATTAAAAATCCACCAATCATATTTATATTGTAATGCATTTTCATATTCAGGATGATTGATTGAATATGGTGCCATATTACCATAGACCTTCGAATTTGTATACCAATCTGGACTTGTATGGGCAACTGGCGATTTTATAGTGTAATCCATAACATCGTCAATGGTTTTTACATTAGCCTTACTATGGAAATAGTATATAAATTCAGTTGTCTTGGTGATGCCTTGTGCAAAATTATCGAGCATTTGACCGTCCTTTTTTGTATGTTTTCTTTCAAAACTCATTGGATCAATAGAAGTTGGCCAAATGTAACCCGTAATTGTTCCTGTATTTTTGTCGATCTGCAGTTCTTTAGGATATTCTTGAAAAAAATTCTTGATCCCTATCGCAATACCTTTAGTAGCATCTGAAATATCAATCCATCCTTTCGCTTTTTCTTTTTCTTCAATAACAGTTTTATTATTGTAAATTTTTGCATTGAAACCTCTTATTCTTTCTAATGGAGAAGAATTTCCTTTTGGATTATTTTGTTTAGGGCCTGTCTGAAGTATTCCAATTTTTTCATGAAGAGGTTGAGGAATTTCAATAATCTGTTCTTTTAATATCTTTTCATACCAATTCCCCTCACATATGGGTGTAGCGACTTGTATGTCCTTACTTATATGATACTTTAAAGTAAGTCCGCAACCTGAAATTTGGTCATTTGGTTGTGTCCAGCCTGGGTCATTGGCTGTATCTTCTGACATTATATTTTCATTTTGTGTAGCGATATTGGAATGCTCTCCTTTCTGGATTTTGTGTTTATCAGGAACACCGGTATAGGTCAAAGTATGAAGCACCTTAATAAAAGATTTTCCTGCATAAGCGTGAATTCGTATAGTAAAAGGGGATATATTGTTATCTTTCTTTTTATAAATGTAAGTTCCTTCAATTCTAAATATGGTATGCAAAGGACCAGAGCCTTTTTCCCTAAAAACCTGATTAATGATGGCGTTTGACATATCAATACCAGCATCATCTAATATATCTAAAAAAGTACCCCTTTTATCATCAGGTGCGGATGCAATAAGTTCATTATCTGTAAATTTACCGTCCTTATTTATATCAATATAAACCTCATCTAAAAACCCCGTACCTTTCTTGTCGATATTGAAGGATAGTGGGCCCGTATTAACACTAATTCCTCCTCTTGATCTCATGTTATTGGTTGAGATTATACAATCTTTTGGCTGGATACGTGAAATATCCTTACCATACTCTAACATATAATCTGTAGATTCTTCTGAAAAGAAAAATACCCAAATCCACTTTATACTGTCGTCTGCTGGCTCCCAGGTTGTAACTTCTGTAACCTGACATAATATTTCTTTTCCTTTAGAATTCAATAGCCGAATATTATCTATAGAGTATAATTCTCCTTTAGGAAAAGGAATACCTATAGTAACAGGTGCCCCGGTTTTATTATTTTCTATTTTAATTGGTAACTGCTTAGGATTTATTGCATGTATCTTAATTACAAAGAGTATCAGCAGCAAAAAAATAGTATTAGTTTTCATACTTATTTGGTTAAAAGAGGGTTATTTAATTTTTCCAAACATAAAGCTGCAGCGCCCAAAATGGGCAATGCAGATTGATCGGATAATTCTATTTTCAAATTTTCTATTTGTTTTTGGTATGCAAAAGATTCTAATGATGATTGTATTGCATTTTTGAAATACGGATAAGCTTTGCTGATAGAGCCACCCAAAATGATTGCTTCTGGCGCGTACATATATAATACATCTTTTACTGCTTCACCTAAATGTTGTCCAAATTCATCAAAAGCCTTTAAGGCCAAGGTATCGCCTTTTTCTGCCATTTCATTCAACTCTTTGGCACTTCGATCATAATTTGTGGAGAAGAAAAAACTACTGGCATAGTTCTCAATTATACTGTCTTTATAGCATAACATACCTATTTCTCCGGCACCGCATAGAACTCCGTTGTACAATTGATTGTTAATAATTATGCCCATTCCCAGGCCGGTTCCAATGGACAGGCCTACAAAATTTTCATAATCGCGACCCTTCCCAAATATTTTTTCTCCTAAAGCGAAACAATTAGCGTCATTATTAATGAAAACTGGTAAATTATATCGCCGTTGCAGGATTTCTTTTAATGGAATTTCTTTCCATACAGGTATATTTTGAATATCATAAATAATTCCTGCTATAGGATCCACAACTCCAGGTACACCAACTCCTATCATATGAATATCAGAATTAATAAGGCTATCTATACTTTTTAAGAGAGTATCTATTGTTTCTTCTTCGGTTGCACTTATATTAACACCCACAAATATTTCTTCTTCAATTATGCTATTTTTAACCCTTCCAATTTTAAAATTGGTTCCTCCAATATCTACACCCAACAACTCTTTGTTCATAACTATTGTGCTTCTTTTCTTAAATGAATTGTCTTATTATTTACCAAAGGATTAGCCCAGAATCCAATAGATAAAATAAAGATCAAAGGAATCAGCAGAAAGAACATACCTGTTCTTAAATTGGAAATTTCTCCTATCCAACCCACAATAAATGGAAAAATAGCTCCTCCAGCTATACCGGTACATAAAATTCCGGAAAGTGAACCGTGATGACTTCTTATAGAATTAAGACCCAGAGAAAATATAATAGACCACATTACCGATATAAAAAAGCCGATAAGAGGAAAAGCAATTAAGGCCACTTCTGAATTTCCGGTAAGTGCGAATATTAAGGAGATAATAGTAGCAATAGTGGCAAAAATTAAAACTTTTCGGCTATCCATTATTTTTAACAAAAGTAAGCCTAGTAGACATCCAATAGTAAGCATGGCCCAAAAATATGCAACTGTATTTGCTCCAACGGTTTGAGCGTCTAAGCCATGATATTGAAGTAAAAATTGCGAAATCCAATTACCAACCCCTTGTTCAGTACCTACATAGCAAAAGATTCCTGTAAAATATAAAAGCGTCCACTTATTTTTTAAAAGGCTTAGGTATGAACTTGAATCTCCTGCTTTTTCTTCTTCTTTCTTTTCAATTTTTGGATATTTTGTGACGAGAACGATAATAAATAAAAGAAAGGCTATCACAGTAAATACTACATATAAGGACACCCAAGGCAAGTTTTCCGGCACTAGTCCTTTTAATAAAGCTGCTAAATTATTTTTATCTCCAGAAACATCATTTACCAGGTATTTGTATAAATATGGGCTCAAAAAAGATGCGAGACCAAAGATCAACTGGGCTAAGACCGAGTTAAATGCAAAATGTTCTTCTCCGCCTGCAACTCTTAGCATAGGATTAATGATTACCTGTAAAACAGCCATAGAACATCCTAAACTAAAAAGAGTAATACTAAAAACCAGATATCCAGGAAAAATAACAAAAAGTAAGGATGCCAAAATCATTACTAGAAAAGCCACTGATAATAGTTGCCTATCACTATATTTTTCAGATAAAAAACCGGCAGGTATAGACATTACGCCGTAAGCAATAAAGAAAGCAAACGGTAATAATCCAGTCAATGTAAGGCTCAGATCAAAACTTTCTCTTACATCTACAATAATTGAATTAAGAATATTTGTAATAAATGATATCACAAAAAATATAAGCATTACTAAGCCGATGATGTGATAATATCTTTTGGATGTTGAAGTCATATTTTTGCTTTTTTTAAAAAAGGGTATTAAATTTTTAGGACATCACTATTGGACGAGGTCTCATTTTTTGCCGAGCATTGGAAACATTTGCTTTATTTCTTCTTCAGAAGGTTGTTTTCCATATTCGCAGACTTCAAAAAATTCTACATGACTAATATTGGAAGGATCTAAAGTTGGATACCATTTTTTTATCGCATCAATATCACTTTTACTCCAATTTTTTTGCGAAGCATAACGTTTTTTTAGCCATGTTAATCTTTCATCATCTCCTTTTGGAATTTCACTTTCTTTCATTCCTCTCGTCCATGGTAACCATTCAAACATTTGAGAATCATGAGCAGCAAGGGCCTTGATCTTTTTATCGACAACGTTATCAATAATTACAGCTATATCTTTAGAAAATGGATATGGTTTTTTAAAGCGATCTCTCATATAAAGAAAAATTGGATTTTTCTTAAGAGGAGGTGTATCTGGTGTTACGTTCGGAACAATTACCAAATAAGCTGCATCTTGAACAACAATTCCGGCATTTCTGTGATCAGGATGATAATCATTTGGACGTAAACCCAAAACGATATCAGCATCCCATTCACGGATCTTTCTTATAACCTGATGTCTTACTTGCAAGGTCGGAATTAATTCTCCATCATGATTGTCAAGAACGTCATAGGTTATACCCAAAATTTCTCCAGCCCTTTGTGCTTCTGCACGTCTTCTTTTTCCAAGAGCTCCTCCTCCTTCACTTTGATGACCGGCATCACCATTGGTAAGCGCAACAAATTTTACTTTATGCCCTAGTTTGGCAAATAATGCTGCAGTTCCTCCAAATTTAGAATCACAATCATCGGGATGTGCTCCTATGGCAATTATATTTAGTGGTTTATTTGGGCTGTTTTGTGCGTTCGTAAAGACACCTGTACTTAACAGGAGTACTATTAATATTATTTTTTTCATGATTTTATTGTTTAGAATTTAACATAGGAAAACGTTCAAGAATTTCCTCATCTGTTGGTTGTTTACCATAATCACATATTTATGTGATGATACTAAGGTTTGGACAAGCAGTTTTGTAGAACTGCCTGTCCAAGAGTAAATAATTCAACTAACTAATTACCTTATTTACTATTTAGTTACTGTTTTGAACAAAGTTGGGGTTAATATCCATTTCCCTTTGTGGAATAAAGAATAAGTTTCTCACTGCCGACTGAGATATAAAAGGTTCAGCCTCATTGATCTTTTGAGCAGCTACACCAAATCTTTTTAAATCCGGCCATCTATGATTTTCAAAAGCAAGTTCTACCTGTCTTTCGTGCAATAATTTTTCCATAAATGTCCCGGGAGTTGATCCATCAATATTAGGTATACCTGCTCTGGTTCTTACCTGATTTATCAAGTCGTAGCTTTCACCTGATTCGCCAATGGCTTCTGCTAACATTAAAAGCACATCGGCATATCTAAATACTACAAAATTCACGTCAGAATCATTTTCTGTAGGAGGATCACTTTCATACTTCCTTACGTAATTTGCTGTAGTAATAACGCCATCATTAGGATTTTCCCAAGTCGTACCCATAGATACTTGAAATCTCTGGTCATTTGTTTCATATGCATTTTGCATGGCAAGTGTAGGACGGTTTCTACCAAATCCTTGTCCAGTCTGCAAAAAACCGCTTGGTGAAAAATCATTGGTAAATGCACTTCCTTGTCCAATTCCTCCACTAATGAATTGTACTTCAAATATAGATTCAGTATTATTTTCATTAGCTGCTCCCCATAAACCTGAATAATTAGTTAATAATGAATAACCATAATTACTGATAATTCGTTCTAATACAACTTCTGCTTCACTATTACTTCCTAAAGTCAATAATACTTTGGCCAATAAGGTGGCTGCCGCTCCTTTTGTTGCCCTTCCAACATCACTATTTGATACTAAAAGGTTCTCTTCAGCTGTTTGTAAATCAGTTACTAGCTGATTGTAAACAGTATTAGCATCTACTTGAGTCAAAACTTCTCCAGGAACAAAAGGTACAAGTTGCAGTGGTATATTACCATACGCAACGGCTAAATGATAATACATTAATGACCTAAGAAATAAGGCTTCTCCAATTATCCTATTTTTGAGAGTAGCTTCAATTTCTATAGCTTCAATTCGATCTAGTATCACATTGCTATTGGCAATTATCTTGTAAGATCCAATCCAAGCAGCATCAATTTGTTCATTCAAAGCATCTTCAGTAAAAGCATTGATCTCAGTAAATGCTCTGGCTAAACCAGTTTGATCAGGACCTTGGTCAGTATTATCTCCACGCATCTCAAACATGGTCCAAAATGCCCTGCCGTAAACTCCAGGATCTTGCAACCCTGCATAACTTGCATTAATACCAAAAATAAAATCATTGGCATTATTATAAAAATCAGCTTCGTTTCGATTTGATGTAGGAGCAATATCTGTAAAATTATCGCTACAGGATGCAACTATAATTCCGATTATTAAGGATATGATTATTTTTTTCATTGTCTTAATTTTTTGAATTAAAAATTGAGGTTTAGCCCCAATGATATTGTTTTAGTTAAAGGAAATGCTCCATAATCTTCACCAGGGGTCAAACTTCCTGTAATGTTACTAACTTCAGGATTATAACCTAAATAATCTGTATCTGTAAATAAATTAGTACCTGTTAAATAAAATCGCAGATTGTCAATTGAGTGGCCAAATATATTTTTACCTGGAAGTGTATAACCCAAAGTCACATTTCTTAAACGAATAAAAGATCCATCTTCAACCTGAAAGGATGAGGGTCTGTTATTATTTCCATGATTACCTGTTTGTCTATCTGCTCTTGGTATTTGCCCATTTCCAGGTTCTGTTGCAGATCTCCATCTATTGTTAAACACTGCATAAGAATTAAAATTGGCTTCACCGTTCTTAAGATGTCTTGACGTCAAGTTCAAAATCTCATTACCATGTACGCCCTGTACTAATATACTAAGATCTATTCCTTTATACCCAAATCGGTTCGTAATACCCCAGGTTATATCAGGGAAATAACTACCAGTAACAGTTCTATCATCTGGAGTTATCTGTCCATCTCCATTAACATCCTTAAATCTAAAATCACCAGGGGAAGGGTCTGGAGCTTGTGTGTCAAAAGGAGCGCTAGCAATTTCTGCATCACTTTGATAAATTCCATCAACTACATAACCGTAATAGCTTCCAATTGGGTCTCCTACACGCGTAACATGCCTAATACCTGCGCCTCCTGGTGAAAAAAGCGGTTCATTTTTTTCATTTAAGGATATTACTTCATTATCATTGGTAGAAAAATTTATATCAGTATCCCAAGTGAAATCACCTACAAAATTTCGAGATCGTAAAGCTATTTCAAAGCCTTGGTTCTTAACTTCACCCAAATTTCGTAATGCGAAATTAAAACCGGAAACCGATGAAATACTTACGTTTAACAATAAATCTTCAGTCCTTTTATTATAATAGTCGGCCAATAAGAACAAGCGATTTTTGAATAGTCCTAATTCGAAACCAATATCTGTTTGAGTTGACTTTTCCCATGTAAGATCGTCATTAGGAATTGTTAATTGAACAAGGCCATTCACTTCATTTCCGTTGATATTGTAATTATCAGGACTTAGCAAACCAATTGGCCCAAAATTTGGAATTTCAAAATTACCTGTTTGACCCCAACTCGCACGAAGTTTTAACTCAGATATAGCTTCTATTGAACTTAAAAAATCTTCTTCATTAACCCTCCATCCTAATGAAAATGACGGAAAGTATCCTGTTCTATTATTTGCGCCAAATCGAGACGACTTGTCTGCTCTAAAGGACCCGGTAAAAAGGTATTTATCTTTAAAAGTATAATTTAATCTGAACAATGACGAAACTAATGACCACTCTTCTTTCTCTGATGTTCCTGCAAACACTTGCCCTCCGCTAATTGTTGGAACTAAATCGTCAGGAAAATTATTAGCTTGGACTCGATTATAATTAACTTGGTCTTTTTGAATAGTATAACCAGCAAGAGCATTAAAATAATGGTCTCCAACTTCTTTTTCCCAATTTATGGTGTTTTCCCATAACCAGTTTACTTCAGTTGAAGAAGCAGATTGGGCATAAGATTCACCCTGAGTAGCATTCCTATATAGTAGCGTGTTATCTCTGAAAAAATCACGATTGTATAAATTGATATAAGTACCAGCAAATGTTTTAAAAGTTAATTCAGGAAGAATATCATAAGATAATCCAACGGACGCTCTAGTTTGAAACTGAAATAATCTATCATTTACAGATTTTATAATCGCTAATGGATTACTTGCTGTTGTTGTACCACCACCAAGATGAGATTGATTATCAGTCTGATTAATTGAACCATCATCATTATATGGTTTTACAACTGGTGAATGTACCAATCCTGAATATACAATACCCGGTGGCCTTGCAAAATAAGGGGCATTAACCGGTTTTCTTTGATTATCCGTTACAGATGGCGCTAGCCTGACATCTAAATTTAGTTTTTCCGTTAATTGTGAATTCAGATTCAACAGCACGTTATATCGCTCAAATTTTGTTCCTTCCACTATACCTTCTTGACTAAAATATCCTCCTGACACAAAAAAGCTTGATTTGTTTGTTATAGGTGATGCATAAGAAAGGTTATAACTTTGAACAATGGCTGTATCAAAAATAAGATCTTGCCAATCAGTATCTGTTCCATCCCAATTTAAGTAAGATTCAGGAAGTTCATAATTAGTATTACCTCTATCACCAGGTCCAATAGGATCAGTTATTGAAGCACCGGGAACTGATGAAAGGTAATTGTTATTTCGTGCATCGCGCGTGTAATCAATCAATTCTTCAGCGTTCATAAGGTCAATTTCATTCGCCACAGATTGTACTCCGACAAAAGAATTGAATGAGAATTCACCCTCATCAGATGTGGCTCCTTTTTTAGTTGTAATTATTACAACACCATTACCACCCCTTGAACCATAAATGGCCGCTGCAGATGCATCTTTTAAGATA
>Ga0209344_10003348_pt1 | contig 15999 bp, 18 predicted proteins | sample Cruoilmetagenom6_FD_187293 | JGI IMG/M metagenome (GOLD analysis project Ga0209344, IMG submission 187293) | Oil polluted marine microbial communities from Coal Oil Point, Santa Barbara, California, USA - Santa Barbara Oil Seep Sample 6 (SPAdes)... | ecosystem: Environmental > Aquatic > Marine...
TCTATGTTCGAAATATTCACGGGTTGGCCCGTCATTTTCAATTTTTCCGAAGTGGTGAGCGCTGGCGGAACCAGTATCCACAGCAGGATATACACTACTATGGGGGAGCCCATTCCGGCTACGACCAAAAGTATCCATAAAAGTCTGATCCAGATAGCGTCTATGCCGATGTAGTGCCCAATTCCGGAGGATACCCCAGAAATATATTTGTTGTCCACATCACGGAAGAGTTGCTTGTGCGAAGCATTTGCTCGGGATTTGGTATAGTTTTTTGAGGAAGGTGGTACGTCCTCAAAAATTTCGTCATCTACTTCATAATCCTCGGGCTGGCCCATAACGGCGATTACTTCGTCAAGCATTTTTAGCGTAACGACTTGCGTTGGGCTTTCAATTTTTTCGGAAAAAAGTTCCCCGATGCGGGCTTCAATGTCCTGCATAATTTCTTCACTACCGTCAGCTCCTTTCAGCGATTTGCGGATGGCGTCCAGGTAGCGCGAAAGTTTCCCGAAGGCATCTTCGTCTATGTGAAAGGAAGTGCCTGCCAAATTTATATTTACTGTCTTGTTCATTGTTTGTTTTTTTCGCTGGTTACTTTGTTCACGGCCTGTTGCAGTTCTGCCCAGGTATCGTTCAATTCGGTTAAAAATAGTTTACCGGTATCGGTAAGTTCGTAATACTTGCGTGGCGGTCCGCTGGTAGATTCTTCCCAACGGTAAGAAAGCAGCCCCGCATTTTTCAGCCTTGTAAGCAGCGGGTAGATGGTGCCTTCCACGACAAGCATTTTTGCGTCCTTTAGAGTTTCAAGAATGTCTGAGGTATATGCCTCGCCGTCTTTTAAAACGGAAAGGATACAGAACTCCAAAACTCCTTTTCGCATCTGTGCTTTTGTGTTTTCGATTTTCATAATTCGTTTTTACTTGTTTTTAATTCTTGTTCGCTATTGATGATGAATGAATAGGGAAGCACACTGGCGGTCTCTTCGCATTGTTGATGAGTCAATGCGCTAACAGTTTCCTGTTCCGTGGGCATGCTTACGCCTATAAACTGTAAAATGGCGGCCAATAGGTAACTAACTAATGTGCTCATTTTGAATAGGGTTTTTAAGGTTGGTTTTTATGAATGAAATACAAAGTGGGTATTGATAAAGTTGCCCGCGCGAAGCGTGGATGGACGCATTTATTACGGCATAGAGTTCAAAAACGAACAATGCCAGAAGCAATAAAATGGCCAATCCGAACAATAATATGTATCCTGAAAGATTTTGAATGTTGTTTACTGAAAATTCCCCTGCATTGTGATCGATGGTCTCAATCAAAGAGATAAAATCCGTTGCGAAAGTGATAAAGAAGGGAAGACAAATCAATCCAATAAGTATAGTGTAGATTAAAACACTCAGTTGAAAATTGATTGCCTGCTTTCCGTGCTCGTCCACAAAAGCCTTTTCCTTATTGAATGTCCAAATCAATAATGGCGCGATAAAATTCGCGAACGGGAAAAAGTATTTTAAAAAGGTGGATAAGTGAATAAATGCACTTACGTTTTTCTGGTTTTCTGAAATTGTAGTTTCCATTGCTTGTTATTTTCTTATGCAAATATATGTCTAAAAGACAGTAGTATGTTACGCATAGTACTATAATTAACATATTTTTAACAAATAGGAAGTGTAGAATATATTGAATATCTTCGTATAATATTTAAGTCAAAATGAAACTGAGCCCAAGTAAAATCAATACTTTTTTATTGTTTAAATTGCCTTCGGCTTATTTTACGGGCGTACGCGTGAAATCAATTTCAGAAACAACTTGCATAACCACGGTAAAACATCGATGGATAAATCAAAACCCGTTCAAATCCATTTTTTGGGCGGTACAGGGGATGGCTGCAGAGCTCAGTACCGGAGCTATGGTTATGTCGAAAATAAAGGAGAGTAATAAAAACATCTCGATGCTCGTGGCGAATAATAGAGCTACTTTCACTAAAAAAGCTAAGGGCAGAATTTTGTTTACCTGTACCGATGGTGCATTAATAAATGAAGCAATTGATAAAACTATTTCTACGGGGGAAGGTCAAACCATTTGGATGAAATCTGAAGGAAAGGATGCGGCGGGGGATGTCGTTTCTACTTTTGAATTTGAATGGACTTTAAAGGTTAAATAGTGTAAACCTCAATTGTGCAAAGGTTTGCGAAACACAGATAGGTGATTAACAATTTTTTAACAAGCTTAATTGGCTCGCAAACAGAATTTAATTCGAAAAAAATGGTTATATTTAAAACGCATTAAAACAAAATCTTCTGCCTATTGTAAAAATCTACCTACTTAAATTTTTAACTAAACCTCAATTAGCTATGGCAAGAGCAATGTTTGATTACACCAAAGCTGTACTTTCAAAAGTAAGTTTTGACGTCAATTTGTTTTGCAAGGAGTTGAAGAAAGCGTTAACCAGATTACTTCCCTACGAAGTAGAAGAACTAAAAGTCTGGATTGACTCGCTTATCAAGCAGAACCCCCAATTAAATCAATGTCTAATTTATCTAAACCCATAAAAAAATCCCGCCTTTTTCGGCGGGATTTTTTAGTTAATAGTTAATGGGTTATTTAGTTATTTCACTGACCATTGAATACTGACCTCTGAATAAGGGCTACTTTTTAGTCGGACTTATAATTTTCACATCCTGAAAAGCAATTGCCCCGCGGATTACGCCAGAAATAATATCGTGCAGCGCATTGATAATTTGCATTTTCAACTCACTTTTGCTGTAAATCAAACTCACTTCGCGCGCAGGGGAAGGTTCCTTAAAATATCTTAAATTCTTGGTTTGCGAAGGCAAAATATCCAAGGTATGTAAATAGGGAAGGAGCGTCATGCCCAAACCTTCGTCGGCTAGTTTTAATAACGTTTCAAAACTACCGCTCTCCAATTGAAATTTTTCACTTCCCCCGTTTTTTGAAGCTTTGCAGAGGTTTATAATTCCATCGCGGAAACAATGCCCGTCTTCTAGCAATAATATATCCTCAATGTCAAGGTCATTGGTTTCCAACTTTTCCTTTGAGGCCAAACGGTGATTTTCCGGAATGTAGCCCACAAATGGCTCATAATAAATGGGTCTTTCTTTTATTTTTTCCTGTTCCAGCGGAGTGGCTGCAATGGCGGCATCTAAATAGCCATCGTTAATTTTTGTAATGATTTCGTCTGTGTTCAGTTCTTCAATTTTCAATTGCACCTTTGGATAACGGTTTGAAAAATTCTTCAAAAACATAGGAAGCAATGTTGGCATTACGGTAGGAATGATGCCGAGTTTGAAAGTCCCACCAATAAAGCCTTTTTCCTGGTCCACAACATCTTGCATGCGTTCGGACTCATTGACAATGTTTCGTGCCTGCTCCACAATTTTTTTACCGACGCCCGTAAGTTCAATTGGTTTTTTGCTTCGGTCAAAAATCTGGATTTCCAATTCCTCCTCCAGTTTTTGAATCTGCATACTTAGCGTGGGTTGCGTTACAAAAGTTTTTTCGGCAGCTTTTGTGAAATTCTGCTGTTCGGCGACTGCCAAAACGTATTTAAGTTGGGTGATTGTCATTGTAAATTATATTTATGCAAATTTACATATTTAATCAATATAATTTATAGTGAAAATTTAAAGAAGCCCTCTCGCCTTTATTTCCAAATACTTATTGATGGTATTCACCGTAAGGTTTTCCGGCGCGGTAAGAATGGATTGGATGCCGTATTTATGTAGCTCGTTTACGATCAGCTTCTTTTCATAAATGAATTTTTCAGCAATTGTCTTCTCAAAAACTTGATGGGTGGTGGTTGCTTTTTTGTGCATAAAGGATTTCAACTCGGTATTCTCAAAAAAGATAACCACCAAAAGATGGGCTTTGTTGATTGCCTGTAAATACGGCAACTGACGGTGCAAAGCATCCATAGTTTCAAAATTTGTGAAGAGCAAAAGCAGGCTTCGTTGCTTGATATGTCGCTTCACATCAACATATAATCTTGAAAAATCACTTTCCGAGAAATCGGTTTCCACATTGTAAAGTGTTTCCAATATAAGGTGCATTTGGGCACTTCGCCGTTGCGCAATGACACGGTCTTCCACTTTTCGGGAAAACGTGAACATTCCGGCTTTGTCGTGTTTTTTGAGGACTATGTTTGAAATAACAAGTGTAGCATTAATGGCATAATCCAGCAAACTCAGTTGGTTGAAGGGCATTTTCATTACCCTTCCTTTATCGATTACCGAATATACCGGCTGTGATTTCTCGTCCTGAAATTGGTTTACCATCAGGCTGTTTCGTTTTGCCGTGGCTTTCCAATTTATGTTCCGCACATCGTCGCCCGAAGTGTAATCCTTTATTTGCTCAAACTCCATGGTATGGCCAATTCTTCGGATTTTCTTAAGTCCGAAAAGTTTCAGTCGATTCGTAAAGGCAATAAAATCATATTTTTTAAGCTGAAGGAATGAAGGGTAATTTGGCACCATCGCTTCCGCGGAAAACTGTTGTTTCCGGGCAACCAATCCCAAAACCGTAGAGGAAAATACATTCAAATTTCCGAAGTGATATTCGCCACGCTCTGTTGGCCGAACTTGATAGGTGAATTTCTTTTCTTCGGAAGCATTTAAAATAGCTTCAATCTTAAAATCGCGAATCTGCCACTGAATGGGCAATTCATCAATAATTTTCACGGAAGTTTTAAACTGAAACCTATTTACAACCTTAATTTCAATGGAATTATCATCACCGTTGGAAAGTTTTTCAGGCAGTATTCGCTGTGCCTGAATTCCAGTTTTATTTCGATACAATAAGAAGATATCGAAAACAAAAACTCCCAAAAGCAAATAAAATAAAAGCTTAACCACACCAAACAATTCTTGGAAGAAGTAAGAAACCACAAACAGAACCGCCAGCGAAAACAGCACGCTGAAAAATCGTTTTTTCAAGTATAGGCTTTTAAGGAATTTCTTCACTTTTTAAAATTTGTTTCAGGTTTCAGGTTCATCTTTTTTCCATTGGCCATCCGCTATTGAGCGCCCAGCACCCAGCATCTTTATCTCGGAATTTCGATGGTCTCAATAATCTGTTGCACCACTTTATCTGCCGTTATTCCTTCCATTTCGCGCTCTGGGGTTAGCATAATTCTATGCCTTAAAACCGAAGGAGCAATTTTTTTAATATCGTCCGGCGTTACAAAATCGCGGCCGTTCATTGCAGCCAAAGCTTTGGAAGCGTTCATAATTGCCAACGATGCACGTGGAGAGGCACCCAAAAATAGATTTGCGTTGGTTCGCGTATTGTCAACTATTGCTGCGATGTATTTCAGCAAATTGCTTTCAATAATTATTTGTTTTATGGTGTGCTGGTATTCCGCAATCTGTTTTGCGTTCAGTACTTGTATCACGCTATCCAAAACGAAAGCATCTTTCCTGTGGTGCTCGTTTTCAAGAATGTGGATTTCCTCTTCCAAAGTGGGATAAGGCACATTTATTTTAAAAAGAAAACGGTCCAATTGCGCTTCGGGCAGGGCGTACGTTCCTTCCTGCTCCACAGGGTTTTGGGTTGCAAAAACCAAAAATGGCGGTTGCATTTTATATTCTGTGCCATCCATCGTTACTTGGCGCTCTTCCATAATTTCGAAAAGCGCGGCCTGTGTTTTTGCGGGGGCACGGTTTATTTCGTCAATCAAAACGATGTTTGAGAAAACGGGACCTTGCTTGAATTCAAACTCGCTCGTTTTTACGTTGAAAATAGACGTTCCCAAAATATCGCTCGGCATCAAATCTGGCGTGAACTGGATTCTGCTGAAATCTACCGCCAAGGTCTTTGCCAACAGCTTTGCGGTCAAGGTTTTCGCAACGCCCGGTACGCCTTCAATCAACGAATGGCCGTCGGTAAGTATTGAAATGATTAGCATTTCCAGCATATCGTGCTGCCCAACGATAACTTTTCCTAATTCAGCTTTTATTTTTTCAACAGCTTCCTGCAGATTTTTTAAATCGATTCGCGCGTTGAATTCCAACGGATTTTCCTGTGTTTCTTCCATAATTTTATAGTCTAAATGCTTCTATTTGCTTGTTCAGTTCCAGCAAATCGGCTTCGCTGTGGACTGATTTTTCTTTTAAGTGTTTTATTAAGTGCATCAATTTCTGGGTCTTTTCCAACGTATTTCCGCTTTTCAGCGCCAGTTTTTTGATAAAATCTTCCGTAATTTCATTTGTGTTCACATAGTATTTTGAGCGAAGAGTTTCCAAAAAATAAGTAATCTTCTTCGCTATAATATTGCTGTAATCCTTATGCTGAAAATACAGGTCGCCAATGGTTTTGGTAAATTCCACCGAAGTATTTTCCAACGGCTCAATCACTTCCACAATCCGCTGTTCCCTTTTTCCCTTGAAAAGTACAAAAATCAATAATCCGCCAATCAAAACATAATATGCCCAAGTAAGCGGTGCTTGATCCAAAACAAACCGCATGGGCGAAGTGACCACTTTTCGGCCTGATTTTAAATATTCGTCCCAATAAATTTTGTCCGCATCAATGTATGAAAATACGTTGGCGGCGTATTGTTCGTTGCCTTCCAGAAGGTAATAATTCGAAAAGGCTTCGGGTAGGTTGTGCAATAAAAACTGTCCTTTTCCGAAGTTTATTTTCACATAATTCAAATCTCCCAATACACTTTCGGAATTTTTATAGTATCCCAGGGCCGTGGTTTTTAAGGTGTCAATTTCGTTAAAGGAAGCTTTAAAAACGCCTTTTTTGAAAGCGGGAAGCGAATCCTGCTTTAGGGAAGGCGAGAAAAATTGAGGGCGAATTTCTTCTTCCAAAATATTGTAATTGGCCGTGGATTCGATGCCCAGGGAATCCCTCAGAATGTAACCAATGCTGCGGGAAGCGATAAACACTGTGTTTCCGTTTTCCACATATTTTAAAATTTCATCGGTCTGTCTTTCATCAAAGAATATTTCGTCATTAATAAAAATATAGGCCGAATTTTGCGCATAGGTGCTGTCCGTCAAAAACTCGTACGGGTCTTTGGCAATCTTTTCTATTTCGGCATGTTGGAATAGGGAAGGGGCTTCCTCAAAAAGCACGAAGCCGCCGAACGGAATTTTATCTGCCGAAGTGTAACTGGCGCGCCAATCGATAGGTTTTGGGCGCACGAGCTCCGTAATCACGATGCCCAGCAAAGCGATTCCGAAAATCCACAGTACTCTTTTTGAACGTTTATCCAGCATTTTTCAGGTTTTGGTTGAGTCGTGCAAAATCTTTTTCGGCGTTTTCAAAACCGGCCTTATCCAGTGCGTATTCGCCGTACCAAATGTTGTCGTAGAGATAGGAAGTTTTTTTGAAATTTTCCTTTAAAGTAATATTCTCAATTTCGCGGTAATAGTCGCTATTGGTTTTTTCAAAATGCCAATCGATGATGTTGTTCAGCGACAGTAATTTCAGCGATTTCAAGTACATATACCGAATTGCCAAGCGGTAATTTTCTTCCTTTAGGGCATTTTTTATATAGCTGTCCAAATCTATATTTTCAATATGTTCTTCTTGAATATTGAGCGGGGCGACCATTTTACTTTTTCTGCTGAAAAAGGACGAAGCATTATCGCCCACGAGCAATTTCACCAAAATATAAATTGCGAAAACGATGAGCAGGCCATAAATAATGAATTTAACGACTTGGTACATTTCCGGTGAAAGATGGATGCCGAAAATTTCCCCAATTTTTTTGAAAAACCATTGGATTGCGCGGCCCAAGAAGTTTTCGGCCTCGCCTTCCATGGAATCGTATTCAAAATCACTTCCGGAATATTTCTCACTTAAATTTTCAGAAAAATGTTTTGGAGCAACCTTAGTACTGTCAACCGCAACGGTCAAACTATCCCCTCCAAATGCCGTTGCAGCGAGGGAATTCAAAAGAAAAATTAATATGAAGAGGTATCTATTCACCGGCGCCAATGTTATCGATACGCTCGCGCGTGGCTTCGTTATAGGTTTCCTCGTGCAGGGAATAATATAGCACACCATTCACAAATTGTATCATGGACTGGTTGAGTGTATAGAGTATTAGGAGCAGCGCGAGGGCCAGTGTCCAAATTACGTTTGCCACGGCGGAATTGGCAAGGTCCACCCCTGTATCCAAAGAGTGAAAGGCATAGACACCAATCAAAATGCCCGGAACCATCAAAACGACCATCATTAAAATGCCGAGCAGCATTCCGATTACCAGATTTGAGAGCACGCTTTTCCAAAAGAAACTTTTCAAAAGTTTCCAGCCTTCCCCGAAAGCGTCGGTTACTTCTTTATTGTCGTTTATCATGGCCATAAATGAAAGGCCCATCCAGCCGTTGTATGCCAAAACCAAGATGTAGTATGCAATGGTGCCCAAAAGCGGAATGAAAGAAATAACCATCCCGACCACCATAACCACGAAATACATCAAAATCATCAAAACGATAAAGAGAATTATTTTGCCGAGGTTTTGTTTTACGGTTTCCCAAACTTGGCTTTTTTCTACGGTTTCCCCTTTATTTTTTTCATATTGAATCATATAAGCCGCGGCCAGACTGTAATTGAGAATTGCGGTGACTACGAAAAGAATTATAAACCCAATGATACCGCCGATAAAATAGGCCTGATAGTTTGAAGTATCGGTATCAATTCCATAAACGGGCGTATTGACAAAAGTGCCGACAAACCCTGTAACCAAAAGGTAGCTTACTCCCAAAAATCCGAGAATAAAGAGCCCATTGTAGCTTATGAAAATGTTTAAAAAAGGCTTGAAATTCTGTTTAAAAAACTCGAAATAGACGGTAATTATTTCGCCTACGTCGCGCTGCCGTTTAAGCGGTATATGTTTGTGCTGCATGCTTTTTGTTGAGGATAATGGGATAAATAACGTAATAATAAATAATAAGCGCCAAGGAACTAAAAATAATGGTCATTGCCAACCAAACGGGCATATTGCTGTAACGGGTTATAAACCCTTCAATAAACCCGGCAATGATGAAAAAGGGAATGGTGCTGACCACAATTTTAAGACCGTCCTTTGCGCCTTTCAAAAATGAAACTTTCCGTGAATATGTTTTGGGGAAAAGAATGCTGTTGCCCATTACCATTCCCGCACAGCCTGCAATAACGATTACCGAAATCTCAATGGTACCGTGCAACCAAACGCTTTTAGAGGCTTCGAAAAGAAGGTCGCGGTTGTAGAAAAAGGTGAAAAAGGCCCCGAGCATCACGCCATTACTGAATAATATGTAGGCCGTTCCCAAAGAGGTAATCACGCCAAAGGCATACGCCAAAAACGCCACGCGGATGTTGTTGATGGTAATTCCCAGAAAGGTACCTATTTCACTGCCGCTTTTGTAAATGGCGGTCGGGTCGCCTTTGTCGATATTGTTCAAGGTTTCGTTTACATAACTATCGCCCAGAATCAACCGAACGAATGAATCATCGTTTACTGCGGAAATAGCGCCAATTGCCGTGGCTGCGGCGAACAGCAAAAACGAAAAGAGCAACATACGCTGATGCTGGCGGAAAAACAGTGGAAACTCGTATTTCCAAAAAGTCACAATGCGGTTTTTGGTGTCTTTTTTATTCTTGTAAATCTTTTGGTGCGCTTGCGAAGCCAACGAATTTAAATACTGAAGTGCCTTGCTGTCAGGGTAATAAGTTTGCGCATAGGCAAGGTCGTTAGTGAGCTGAATGTAATGGTCCGCAAGCTGGTCTGGACTTATTTTTGAATTAAGTGTGATTGCTTTTTCAAATGCAATCCATTTTTCCTTATTTTGCTTGACGAATGCCGCTTCGCGCATCTTCTTAAATTTTCGATAAATATAACCACTTGCTTTTACATGGCAAACTTAGAAATCAATACAACCCAAAACGTAAATCTGGATTATAAGATAGTAAGTGTGGGCGAGCGTATTTTGGCTTTTCTTATAGACCTTTTCCTGTTTTTTGTGTATTTCTATATCGTAGAATTGGCCACCGAGGCAATGAATATGGCATTCAGTGATAATTGGACTGTTTTTGGGCTTCAGCAATTGTTGCTCTTGCCGGTAATGTTCTATTCGCTTTATATGCACATCCTTTTCAACGGAAGGACCGTAGGAAAGATGGCGATGAAAACCCGCGTGGTAAAAGTGGACGGAAGTCCCGCGCGGTGGAGCGATTATATGGTTTTGTGGATGCTCCGGTTGGTAGATATTTGGATTTTCTTGGGTTCCATCGGCTTGCTGTCGATTATTTTTTCCGATAAAAGACAGAGGGTGGGTGACCATGCTGCGGGAACTGTTGTGATAAGTACAAAAAGCAATGTAAAAATAAGCCACACTATTTTGGAAGAAATAGCTGAAGACTATCAACCCAAGTTTTTAAACGTAACCAAACTGAGCGACAAAGACGCCAGACTTATAAAAGAAACCTATTTTATTGCAATGAAATCCAACGATTTCAAAACCTTGAACGCGCTTCGGAAAAAAGTGGAAAGCGTTTTGGAAACGTCTTCAGATTTATACGATAAACAATATATAGATACCGTACTGCGCGATTATAACCATTTTACACAGAACATGTGAAGCTGATATTACTCATAGACATTTTAGGGACCATCGCGTTCGCTATTTCAGGGGTGCTTACGGCCCTCAATAAACGGTTGGATCCATTCGGGATTTTGATAATTGCCTTTGTAACGGCTGTTGGCGGTGGAACATTGCGCGATATTCTTATTGATGCCAACGTGGCATGGATGCGCAACCTTACCTATGTTTATGTAATTTTTGGCTCCACAATTTTTGCAGTTATTTTCAGAAAAAGACTGGGTTACATACGCAGATCATTGTTTTTGTTTGACACTATCGGGATCGCGCTATACACTATTGTAGGTGTGGAAAAGGGGATTGCCGCTGGTTTTCACCCTATAATTTGCATCGCGTTGGGAACCATGACAGCCTGTTTTGGCGGTGTTTTGAGAGATATTCTCTGTAATGAGATCCCGATTATCTTCAGAAAAGAAATTTATGCCACGGCCTGTATCCTGGGCGCGTCTGCGTACTTTCTTTTGCATTTCACTCCACTAAAAGAAGATTTTATCGTGATAATCTCAGGCGCTATTGTAATTATAGTTCGCTTACTCGCGGTTTATTTTAATCTTTCGTTGCCTAGTATTTATAGGAAAGAAGTTGATGAGACTCTGCGTTGAGAGTTTATTAGTTGAGGAGTTTATAAGTTTAAAAATTATATTTTGCACAAGAATTTTTTATATGAAAAACATTTACGTTTTATTTTTCTTTTTGATCTGTGGTTTTGCCAATGCGCAGATTGTAAATATTCCGGATGCGAATTTTAAGAATGCGTTGTTGAATCAGCCTGTAGTAGATATAGATGGGGATGGTTTCGGGGATATTGATGCAGATTCTAATAATGATGGCGAAATTCAGATTTCTGAAGCAGAAGCGGTTGTTGGGCTTAATGTGAACAATAAAAGTATTATTTCACTTGAGGGATTAGAATATTTTGTGAATTTGGAAGGGCTTTACTGTCAATTTAATATGATTCAAAATATTGATGTAACTCATTTTCCAGAGCTTATTAACTTGTGGTGTTCGCGTAATGAGCTAAATAGCATTGATATTTCACAAAATCCTTCCCTTAGATTTTTATTATGCGATGATAACCAAATTAGTACAATTGATGTATCCCAAAATCTTATGCTTGAATATTTTATTTGTGGAAAAAATCAACTTAACGATATTGATATTTCACAAAATATTCTTTTAACATCAATCGATTGTTCAGATAATCAAATACAAAGTTTAGATATTTCAAACAATAATTTACTGAACTCTCTTGGATGCAGTAATAATAATTTAACCATTCTTGATGTAATTCACAATCCTAATTTGTATTCCCTTTCTTTTTCTAACAATCAAATCACAACTATAGATATTTCAAATTGTCCGTTATTAAATAACATCTCTGGGGAAAATAATGTATTGACTAATTTAAATTTAACTAATCAAACCTTCTTAACGAGTTTACGTATAAGAAATAATCAAATTGAAATATTAGATGTTACCAATAATCCGAATTTAAGAAATTTGCATATTTCAAGTAATTTATTGACAAATATAGATTTATCTCAAAATTTATTACTTGAAGAATTTATTTGTAATGAAAACAACCTATCGTCTATAAATATAATAAACAACACGCAATTAATTAATCTACAGATATTTTCAAATGAAATTTCTTCAATAGATTTAACACAAAATATATATCTAGAAACACTGAATTGCAACTCTAATAACCTTACTCAGTTAAACGTTTCTGAAAACCCATTACTTGATTTATTAGATTGTGCAAATAACAATATTTCAGAATTAGACATATCTTCTAATACAGCTTTGATACATTTATACTGTGGGAACATGTTATTGAATAATTTAGATGTTTCCCAACAACCCGATTTATTTAGATTAAATTGCCCCAATAATTTTTTTACAGAGCTGGATACTTCACAAAATCCAAATTTAGCAAGTTTGATTTTTAGTGGAAACCAAATTTCCAATTATGATGGCTCAAATAATCCTGCACTTCAGATAATAGATTGTTCAGATAATGCTTTAGTAAATTTAAATTTGAAAAATGGTTTTAATACAAACATTCAACGAATGTTTGCGTATGATAATCCTAACCTTACTTGCATTCAAGTGGATGATGAAAATTACTCAAATGCCCAGATCTGTAATTTGGCAAGTAATTTAGGCTGGTGCAAAGACGAAACAGCAAGCTATAGTGAAGATTGTCAACTCACCACGAAGGATTTCACCACAACAGATTTTAAACTCTTCCCGAACCCAGCACAAAATGTGCTCAATATACAAAGTCAAGAACAGATAGACAGCGTAAGGATTTTCACTCTGGAAGGAAGGCTCCTCTTGCAAACCGCTAATCTTTCTATTGATATATCCCAACTTAAAGCAGGTCTTTATCTAGTGCAGATTATGGCGCAAGGCCAAACAGCAACAAAGAAATTTCTTAAAAATTAGACACATCCTCCTGTCCGTTAGGGACAAACTGTGCCCGTATCGGTTAGAACTGCCGTCGTATAGGTTAGAACTGCCGTCTGCACAGTTAGAGTTGGCGTCTGCACGGTTAGAGTTGCCGTCTGCACGGTTAGAGTTAGCGTCTGCACGGTTAGAGTTGGTGTCTGCACGGTTAGAGTTGGTGTCTGCACGGTTAGAGTTGCCGTCTGCACAGTTAGAGTTGGCGTCTGCACGGTTAGAGTTGCCGTCTGCACGGTTAGAGTTAGCGTCTGCACGGTTAGAACTGGCGTCTGCACGGTTAGAACAGGCGTCTGCACGGTTAGAACAGGCGTCTGCACGGACAGGGTGAATAACGAAAATTATGGAAAAGAAACCCCCATTATAGAAAGAAAGCCCTTAAAACACGGGGAAAAACGCTCCAAGAATCAATCCAGGACTTTCGCGGTAATGTAAATGTTCTGCAAGGGCCAGTCGCCATCATCTGCTTTCACTTTTGAGATTTCCTCCACCACGTCCATACCCTTGATAACCCTTCCAAAAATAGTGTATTTGCCATTTAAATGGGTTGTTGAAGATTTTGGCCCAAGGAAGATGAAAAATTCATACGGCGCCGTTCTGTTATCAGGGTTTTCGCGGTATTCCTTTGCGCCGGAAATCGTGCCATATTCGTGCACACGCCCGGGAATTATTTCTGCGGGAAGCAAATATTCCTTTCCGAGTTCCGCGCGCTTTTTTTGGGTTGAGGTAAGGTCGCTATTCCCCGCCTGGATTATAAAATTTGGAACAACGCGATGAAAGAATGTTTCATCAAAATAATGCTGCTTTACCAAATAGATAAAATTGGCGCGGTGCAGTGGGGTATCTTTGTAAAATTCCATTTCAATATCGCCAAAACGGGTGGTAATCAAAACTTTGGTTTGAGGATTTTTCTTGCCGTATTCAGTTAAAAAGGAAACCACATTATTGTTTGTAATTTTGGGATATTCTGAAATGGCATCGGGTTCAGTTTCAGCCTCAGTTTTAGTTTCTATTTCGTTTTTGTCCCGAGAGTTATCGGCATCGGAAGCCTTTTTCTTATCTTCACAGCTTCCGAAGAATAACACAATTCCCAAGGAATAAATAATCAACTTTCTCATAAATGGATTTTCGCGATTTTGAAAAACGGATTGTAAAAGTAACAAAAATGGAACTTCCCGGCGAAACGGTCCAATTTAAAATGGCGCCAATGGAACGCCTTCAGGAATTAAAACGTGTGGCGCGCAATCAAAATTCCGCAAAAAGGGCCGGTGTACTGTCTCTTTTTTATCCTTCGGAAGATTTTGAAACGCGATTGATCTTAATTCTTCGGAAAACGTATCACGGGGTTCACTCTGCACAAGTTGGTTTTCCCGGTGGCAAATTGGAGCCCGAGGACCAAAACATTCAGGATGCGGCCCTCCGCGAAACAGAGGAAGAAGTGGGCGTGCCGCGCAGCGCTATATCGGTCTTAAAGCAACTCACTGAAATCTACATTCCGCCGAGCAATTTTTTTGTACAGCCCTTTTTGGGAATCACTTCCCAGCCTCCAAAATTCGTTCCCGAGGAAAAGGAGGTGGAAGCCTTAATAGAAGTGAACTTGCGCGATTTTATGGACGATCTGAACATTACCACCCAAACCTTGTCCACATCCTACGCCGAAAGCATTGAAGTACCAGCCTTTCAATTGAACGGTCATATCGTATGGGGCGCTACCGCTATGATGCTCAACGAAGTGCGGGAATTGTTGAAAATGGCACTGTAACAGCTTATTTTAGTATATTTGCTGGGTTAAACGAAATTCAAAACAGGAAGTACGAAATTTAATAGCCCCAACTTGAAAACCATACCTGCGTACTGAGCACAGACCACTGATTACTGAATACTGATTACTGAAAAAATGAGTCTCTTCAAAAAAAATCCTTTTGGACACATACTTTTCTTAAAACTCTGGCTGATACGGATAGCGGGTCTGTTGACACACAGACGCTTTAAGGGTTTTAATGAATTGAAAATTGACGGTAGTGAAATTCTAAGGGAACTGCCGGACAAAAATGTACTCTTTGTAAGCAACCATCAAACCTATTTTGCCGATGTTGCGGCGATGCTGCACGTATTTAATGCGAGCCTGCACGGGCGGGAGGATAGCATCAAAAACATTGGTTACCTGTGGAATCCAAAACTGAATATTTATTTTGTTGCGGCAAAGGAAACCATGAAAGATGGTTTGTTGCCGAAAATTCTGGCCTACGCCGGCTCCGTAAGTATTGAGCGCACTTGGCGTGAAAAAGGAAAGGAAGTCAATAAACAGGTAAAGATGAGCGATGTTAGTAACATTACCAAAGCACTCAATGATGGCTGGGTGATAACCTTTCCGCAGGGCACCACCAAACCTTGGAAGCCTATTCGAAGGGGCACCGCGCACATTATCAAAAAAAATAAACCTGTGGTAGTGCCTATCGTCATAGACGGTTTCAGAAGGTCTTTTGATAAAAAGGGAATTCGAATAAAAAAACGCGGCATCCTCCAATCGATGGAAATTAAACCTCCCTTGGATATTGATTACGAAAATGAAACAATGGAACAGATTGTGGAAAAGTTGGAGTACGCCATAGAGCAGCATCCATCTTTCCTAAAGGTGATCCCTACTTCCGAAATACAGAGCGAGGAGGAGCTCAACAAGGAGCGGGAATGGCGGTATTAAATTTAGTCGGTAGTCGGTAATCGGTAGTCTGTAGACGGTAGTTGTAAAAATATTGCGAACAAACCCATCAAAAAACCTTGCTGGTCGGGATGGATTGGATTATTACAGCTTTATTCTCTGACTCCCTTTCTTTAAATCTCTATCTTCTTCAATTCCTTATAGTTTTTGTGCAGTCTTCTTAAAAGAATACCGTAAACAATTCTGTAGAACAGCAGAATAAAACCGA